>JAABUU010000038.1_pt1 | contig 300926 bp, 314 predicted proteins | sample 5559301 | NCBI WGS metagenome assembly JAABUU01 (sample SAMN10711884, study PRJNA513360) | rock metagenome | isolation source: Antarctica rocks | place: Antarctica: Victoria Land, Richard Nunatak white | reverse complement strand
TTAACTCCTAGCCGGGTTTTTTTAGTTTTTCGTCGTGACATTGATCCATCGATATCAGGGGGGGGGGGGGGTGTGATTGCGGGAAAATAAGCATGGGTAATTTTTAAAGAGACGGTGTTTGAGCGTGAGGGGTCGATTGGAGGGGTTTTCGGAGGGTTTTTGGGGGGTTGGGATTGGGATTTGGGGTTGGGGTTGAGGGGGATGGAAGTGTGCTGGGTTGGGGAAGTGAAGGGAGGTTGGGTGGTTTTGAGGGTTTGGGTGGCTTTTTTGCGGGGGTTCGGCGGCGGGGTTTTGGAGAGAGAGAGAGAGGCGCTGTTTTGGTGGGTGGGTGGGAGGAAAGGGGTTTTTGATTGGGGTGTGGAGGGGAGAGGGTGGGCGTCTGTAGTGAGGATTAGCAGCGGGGATGTAAGGGGGAAGCTTCGCAGGACTGGTGAACTGTTGGCAAAACTGTACTTTTTGAAAAGAATATGCGGATCCTGCTTACCTTGAAGAACCGCGCGGTCTACTTGTCCGTGATATTTTTCTAGGGAAGTTTCTGCACTTCTGGTGAAGGTTTAGGGAAAGTTGGTTCTCAGGTAGATGGAAAGAGGGAAAGGAAAGTTCGTTGCTCAAGCTATCTACTGCTACTGTGCTGGAAGTGGAAAGGAAATCGAATCGCTTGGAAAATAAGTGCTGCCACAGTCATGAACAGGCCTCCACCGCCCCTTGAGCACAGCCGCTGATGGAGAAACAGAAAGGACATCGCTAGAAAAACAGGCAGGAAATCGACAAGAGGACTAAGTGAAGAAATAGCCCCGGCACCGCTCCGCCCCGCACAAGCACTTTGCAGGGCGGTAGCTCTGCCGCCTCCCCACCTCGTCGGCCATCTCCTCCGTGATGACAGCCCTGTCATCTTCGTCCTTGTAGTCGAAGGTGAGCTCGGTGCCCGCGGGGATGTCCTCCTTGGCGAAGAAGGCGAGGTCGTAGATCTCCTGGTCCGCATGGTTGGTTGACGCGGTGTGGACCTGGAGGTTCGGGGCGCAGGAGTGGTTGATGAAGCGGGTGGGCCCGCCAACGTGCATTCCGTCACAAACGTACTTGCAGGGGACGAACTCTGGGTTGAACCAGATCTCATTGCCCTCGGCGTCGTGTTCGATTGTCCATTTGCCCTCTTCGACTTGTTGGGCGTGCCATTTGATCTTATCGGGGTGAAGTTTGAGGAACTCTGCTTTGGTAATGGAATCTGGTTCCTGAAATTTATCCAAGTCCATCAAGTAATTGCCTTCATCTGGGTTTCTCGTCTTGCTACGTCGATCGGACTCCTCGGTCGTAATGATCTCACCGCGGTAGGTGTCGACAAATTGTCCTCTCTGCAAACCGGACAAACAGCGCAAGCCTAACAGCTGTCAGTGAATATACATAGGTTGATCTATAGAGAAGACGAGCTTACCCCATCCACGATTCGCAGTCTTGAATATCTGTAGCTTGACTTTACGACCAAATTGTACAACCCGATTCTTGCAGTTGTCGCTGCAATTGCAGCGCGCATTACACTCATAGATGTGGTTTCGACTCTTGAGAAAGATTGGGCGCAGGCAGGCTTTATCGTGTTTCCCCATGGAATAAGGAAATGCTTTTCGACCACCTCCTGTGGTAGGCTCTGGCAAACAGGTACAGGAAAGATATTCGCAGCCACAATGTCGTCCATTCTCGGCTCTGCACTCGCATCCTATCATGAAATCATCTGGTACTTTCAATACGCCTTGGCCCAGTGTGCTCTGGTTGACAAACTCGAAGGTAACTGTCGGCGTCGAGCCATCTATGTCGTTGAACAATGTGACTGCAGGGTCATCAAGGGTGTCGAGATTGCGTAAGAAGCGTCGACGTATCTCGCTTTCCTCATCGGTAAGGGTAATCTGTGCTTGTTTGTGTTGGTTTCCAGTGGCTGCAGAGTCGAACGAAGACCTCGACGTGTTCACTGTTGACTTGAGCACACCTGTTGAAGTATGATCAGCAAAAAGACTATATTGAATGCTGTGCGGGCTTAGATTAAGTTTCATTAATAAGGGGACCTGCAACACGATAGCAAAGGTGAGCCCATTTGAGGATAACGGCAACTATGATAGAATGTATGTGATCGTGCGTAAAAGCAGCCGCTGAATGCCAATGGTAAAAAGGATGTACCTCTGCTTTCGCCGGGACGTTTTCCAGGGATGATTACGAGTACACCATCATCGGGTGGATTCGATGGACGAGGGTGGATTTTACCTGATTCGTTACGGATCCCCCTCAAGAAGCCGCCTCCAGTATCTCCATGGCGAACGTTGCGAGAAGCCCGTGGTAAATCATCTTGTACTTCCTGACGAGTTTTCGTGGGTTTGCGTAGAAGACTGGATAAGTCATCCTCAGAATCTTCAGGTGCATCAGAGGCGTTGCGGGAGAAATCTCTCGATAAGTCATCCTCAGAATCTTCAGGTGCATCAGAGGCGTTGTGGGAGAAATCTTTGGATGAGTCGTCCTCAGTATCCTCAGGTCCTTCAAGGGGAGTTTTGCGAGAAAAAGCTCGAGATGAGTTTTTGCCAGTATTTTCAAGTGTTCCATGACGAGCTTTGCGAATAGATCTAGGTAAGACTTTGTCGATATCCTCGAGTATTTCGTGACGAGCTCTCTTATTTGTGATCGTCTCAGGTGGATCGTCAACGGTCAAGTCGATAATATGACGCTTCTTGGTCGCTGAGGGCGATGATGTGGTTTTGGTGCTATAAAGATCAGCTCGTGCCGCTATGATAAAGATCACTAGAAATTCTCACCGATGTACCAAGCTTTGTTGAAACAACACTAAAGATACTTATCAGCACTTTATAACAACACATGTTGTACGAAGGAAAATATACCATTGGAACGACTATTGCTGGTAGAGCTGCGATGCAACAGGCTTTTGTTGATGTTGCTGCCGTCTGAACTCTGCAAAATTAAACGTCAGCAAATATCTCAAAGTTACGCTGAACAAGGATTACAAACCTTGACATCATCATTGGGGATTTCTTTGCGATCTGAGGACATCTACAGAGTCCCGCACAGATTAGCGATTGCTTTTCTCAAGTTAAAGAACGACTCGATCGCTCGAACGAAAGTGAGACTTGACAATTTCTCTTGATATTGAAAATCAAAGAATTGTCTCTAAAATAGCGCTTGCGCGACGTTAGAAAAGCAGTATAAGTAAGTATATACTTACTGTTACAGTGTTACTGCATAAATTGAGTCAGAATATGTAATTTATGAGCGAAAAGTTAAGTCTCTGTCACAGCAAAGCGTTGTTACGTTTACAAGAAATGTTCAGATGCGAAGTTTATGTTGTAAATAATTTTCAGCCTTAACTAATGAATTCACTTTGAGTCTCACTTTTAAGATCAAATTTACACTTGATCAATGACGTTGATCTTAAAATAATATAGAATATAGATTTTAAAGAATTAAAACTACATACTATGAGCAATTTGAAGATTAAAGACTCGCATATGTTAAGTGCTTTACTGCATCTCTTTTATAGCATCGATGGTCGAGGTCTGCAGTTCTGATATCTGGAGGCCATGGGACTAGTGTTTGCCGCGCCTATTTCTGAATGGGGTAGTCACAGCCGGACCGGCACTAATATACGCGCCTGGCGCCGAGCTTATTTGAACGTCCATAGCGCGTTTGTCAGAGGCTTGGTCTTAGGGTTTTCATCTAGCAAATTCCTAACTCCATGAACTTTCCAAGACGCTGACAAAGCCAGCATGGCATCTAACGTGCAGCAAGCCCCGTTTATAAAGCAACTGGCGGCTAATGGTATGTGCATGATTTTTTTGTGCTATGACCGAGGTTCCTATATTTTTGTTGCATGTCGATGAGTAAGATCTTAAATCCATCCCCTGTTGAAAAAATTCGTAACATCAGCGTTTTATTAATTTACTATTCTATTATATGGCTCTCTCTGAATTGATTTTGATCAGTATTACTAGAGTAGCGGACAGCACATTTCCAAGCCTTCATATAGTGTTTTACTACTTTTTTCGGGTCTGGTTTAGGGAAGGGTTGCAAGTCGAAGATTATGCGTTATGCCGAAAAGACTTGATTCATCGTTAGCATAATCAGCTTTGGTCTGTCCTAATCTTGCCTGAAAAGAAATCACATATAAATCTTCAAGTCTTGAGCGGTTCTATTTTCACATCCTCGAAGATATTCGTATTGAACAAAGTTTTTGAATCTCCTTAATTTATATATCTTTGTTGACAAGCATTCTATGTCGTCCTCTTTATTGTGTGTGATTGGCTACAATTCATCCCATTTGTTCGCGTTCAGCTCGGGCGTTCTTCCCAGAGCACTTGACTGACAGATGCCATCTAGATCGCCCAACACGGGAAAAAGCTCTCTCCTCCCTTCGACTCTACCTAACCTCCAGTCGAATATTCAGCGATCTTGAACTCCACAAACTCTGGAAAGGATTATTCTTCTGTAAGATCCTTCAGCATCCGCCAACTAACTATTCGTCTCGAATACACCCACCCAACTCCCTCCAAACCCCTGAACCCCAACTGAACACCCTCATACAGGCCTCTGGCACACCGACCGGCCCCTCCCCCAACAATCCCTCTGTCGCTCCCTCGCCTCCCTCCTCGACCCGCTTCCCCCCTACACCTTCTTCCCCTTCCTCTGCGCCTTCTGGACAACCATCGCCACACAGTTCTCCTCCATCCCCTCCCTGCGCCTGGACAAATACCTCCTGCTAATCCGCCTCTACGTCCTCTCCTCCTTCCAATACCTCTGCTCAAAAGCCTGGGACCCGCGGCTCGTGCTCGAATATGTGCACCTGATCAGTAAGGACGATATGGGAAATGGGGGAGGGCTGGGAGGACCGTTGTCGGTGGGCGACGGGAAGGTGCCGGATGGGTTGAGGTATCATGTCCTGGATGTGTGGGTGGAGGAGTATGTGAAGGTTGAGGGGTGGGAGGGTGTGAGGGGATTCGTGATGGGGCCGATGAGGGGGTTGGGTAACGAGGGGAGGACGAAGGTTATGAGGGCGAGGGCGAGGGAGGTGTTGATGGATACGAGACTGCTGGTGGACGATAGGGAGGAAGCGGATGGTGGGGAAGGAGGCGAAGAGGAAAGCGGGGAAGAGGAGAGCGAGGAAGAGGAGAATGGGAAAGAGTTCGAGGGGTTTGGAAAGTAAAGGTAGGATCAAGGTGGGGTTGGTAGGTGGGGATTTGATACCAGTATGGAGTTTCTGAGATGTCTCGTTACGGTTGCTCTGAATAGTAGATGCATCTACAACTCTTAAAACCCTTCCAGATTCAGGTCGTTGCGGCATTCCTCAAAAAACCCTAAATGCTATTTTCCACAACATAGACCATCTAACAAGTCTATATCCGCAAAATGAAACGCTATTTCCTGGTATCATCGAAGCAAATACTCCAACATTGGTCTCAGAGTTCTTCTACACGGGTACTAGCTCCCCTCCTTCGTGCCCTCCACCACCCCCTTCGCCTCATAGACATAGCCACTCCTACTAAGCACCGTTCCCAAACCCCTGTGCACCTCCGCCTGGAACGGCTCGAACGGCACCCTCTCGCCATCAATACTGACATAACCCTCTCTCTCCCTCTGAATAATCCTATACGCGCTAACCTTTCGGTAATTTACATGGGGTAAATCAAAGAACGTGCCCTTCTCCATAGCAAACAGGCTGTTAAAGGCAGTGGAACGGTTAATGTCGCCATCGACGGTAACGAGATCAAGACAACCATCGTTGGGGAGGGAAGCAGGGAAGAAGTTGGAGGAGGCGGCCATGAAGGCCATGTTTCCAGCGTAGAAGTTGCCGAGTTTTCCGCAAGGGACAACAGTCCAGTCAGGGGGAAGCGGAGAGTTGATGGAGCCGTATTTTAGGGGCGGAAGACCGGCTTCTAAATGTAAGTCTCGGCGAGAGGATGAAGCGGCGTGGTTGGCTAGTTCGCGGCGGTAGTGCTCTTTGATTTGGGTTTTTGTAGGGACTTCGAGCTTGACTGCGAGATCGCATGGGTAGATGGTTTTCCGGAGGAGACGGATGAGGAAGCCATAGGTGAAGCGTACTTCACCCATCCACCGGAGGTGTTCAGTGCCGAGGTCGCTTTCGGCGACGATTCCGACCGATTGGGACAGGAAGGACAGATACCGTTTATCGCCTTGGGTAATGGAGATTAAGTCTAGCGGAGTCTGGATACCTTTTACGGTACACAACGCAGCCATACTTGGACTCCCCGTTCCGTTGAGATTCCAACTCATGGCATTGCCAGAACCGCAAGGTAGATGCACAACAGCGATTTTCGAGAGCGCCCTTGCCGCATCCTCTTTCCTGCCCAAGCCATTGAAAACCTCGTGCGGAAGTCCATCGCCAGAACATGACGCTATGACATCGTATGCATCTATGTCGAGATTTTCAGCGATGTCCACACCATGGCCCGAAAACTGTGTCCTCTCAACGTCAACTTCACAACGTGCGGCTGCGAATATTGGCTCGATGTCTCGAATATACCATTTTGGGGCCTTTCCACTACCACTGAAGGGATTGATAAGGACTTTAATACGCTTCCTCCTCTGCGAGCCGCCGTATGCGCGATCCAGTAGCCTTGAGACCCAGGAAGTTGCGTGGCTCTGTTCTGGTTTCTCAACCAAATAGCTGACAGACGCTAGTCGGACAATGTCTTTCGATGTGGGATGAGCATAGTGAATCGTGATGTCGAACTTGGATAGCTCTGCCCACAGAACGTTGAAGAAGGGAATCGCTCTGGTGGTTTTGGGGTCTGCAAAATTCAGCGTTGTTCGGCGGAAGAAGCTACAGGTATTGGCGCTCACCTCTATGTATTAGGCCACAGCAGTTGAATCGCTCTGTTCTAGTGAAATCCTCGTCTGCATTACCTATTAGTGACCTTCTCGATCGTTTCGAGCAGCTGGAGCTGCGTACCAAGAACAATGAGTGAGTCAGTGCCCAAGGTCAGCGAAGCATTCCTCCCCACTACCAAGGTAGAATCTTCCCCATAGTCTGACTGCTCTTCTACAGAGATAGGATCCTCAAACGGATCGCTATCCGGTGGGCACCGATTTTCCATAGCAATGTAAAGGAGTCAGCATTTCTGGTGCTGTTGTGCGCGTTGGCAAGCTCGGCATGCCTGAGAAAAGCCCGGCAGGTGGTCAGTGCGCAAGCTCACTTTATGGTTCCTGACCCATTGATGCAGTCAAGCCGCACAGAGGGTCGTTCTTGATGAACGAACAAAATCTACAATCAATAACAAGACTGAGCGGAGAAGTGCAACAGTAATCCTTTCTTGATGCAGCATTATGTTACCACCTATTGTACAGGTAGAACGCTAGAGTCCAGTAAATCTCCACAGGTCGAGGCCATACCCTCTTACAACAAACCTCTTTGCTCAAACAATTATGACCGAACCTGTCATCAAAGACTTTCTATCTCAATGCCACAGACTCGCTTGCAGAAGTCGGCACACTTTTATTCCAGCGCCGTATTCTTTCCCATGCATCCAGCCCCCGGCTTCATGGCGAGGGTGGGTTAGTAACTCACGCAACCCATGAGGCAAAACAATTGGTAGGAAACCTAATCATGAAGAACCTCCAACTTTGTTGAGCCCTTTGAGAGATCCAAGACTCAACGCAAGCCCTTGTGACCGGCTGCGAATCCGCACAAAGCCTGTCACTGGCCCATCGTCGCCTTCTTTCTCAATGCTCAGGTTCGCCAAGGCATCCTCACCTACATACGATCAGCTGTCAAATCAAATTTCTATGGAAAGAGATAGGGATGCTTACCGAAGACGCTGCGCGCATAGAGATTGGCACTCAAGAACTGGCAATCTCCCTTCATCGATGCCTCTGGTGTTAAACACGTCATGTTTGTGCAGGCCATTAATTGAGTCAGGAAATCTCGTAATGATTTGGCCTTGGAGTTGATGTTAACTTTATTCTCCCACTCGAACTCGGTCCACATGGTCCTGAACTGCGTTTCCGTGCAATGTGCTGGCTGGATATAGTCCATGATATCGACGTGTACATCGTTTAGTATTACTACGTTGCTTTCCGTAGAGCTTGGACCATCGTATACCACGTTACCAAAGATAACACCAGTATCTGTGGATGATACTTTGATAGTACTCTGCACGTTCTGGAAGTCTCGGGCACCAAGATTCTGGGTCGTCGGCCGTTCCACTACCTTCAAATCCCCCAGAGTTGCGAACTCGACCGAGAGGTTCTGCAAAGTCTCCGAAGTCTGATTGACTAGCAGAACATCAAGCACGATATCGAATTGATGGACTTTAACGTAGGCTTCGGCATACACGGGATCTGAAAATCCAGTCAATTGGACAACCTTACTTAGCTTCGACGAGAGATCTTCAGTGGCAGAATCACCACCTGTGGCCTTTTCGAGGTCTAGCTCAATCTCATCCGAACCGTCGCCCGTGGCTTTCTTGGTCAGTTGTCGGATAGAGACAACGTCATCCACTTGGACGGCTGACTTGGCCTTCTCGACAGCATCTTTGGCGGCTCGCTTCTGCTCTTCTGCTTGTACCATTGCACGGAACGCTTTTCTTGTGTCATCCAGGAAAACCGTCTCAAGGTCTTTCTTCTGTGCAAATTCGGCCAGCGATCGAACACAGGACATGATCCGGTCAACAGAATCCTCGTCGATTGGAGCCTTTACGAATTGTGACTGACCGACACGTATGATTGAGATCATAATTAACATAGCTTCGGCACGTAGGGCGTTTGTCCGAGCCGTGTCTTGCGAGATTTCTGAGTGTCGCATCACTAGCTTTGTTAGTGTAGAGGACAGGACAGTCGCAAGGTAGAAATCTCCATCGAGAATGAGTTGTCGCAACGGAGGTTTCTGGGCAGCTTTCACAGCTTCGAGTTTGGCAGCGTTGGCTGATTGGCTTGTCAAAGCATTTTCAGTCGCATATGTGCCATCTGGTAATACTTTTCGTGAGCCTGTAGGTGCTGAAGGTTTTGCGTGTCCGTTGGTTTGCTCTTTAGGCTCTTGCCCTTCTTCCGCTACTTCTTCAAGTAGGCGCTGCTCCGAAGACAGAATAGGGATCTCGCCCAGACTTGTTCGGATTCTCCTCCATGCCTCGCGGATATCGTTCGCCTCTAATGAATATTCTCCAACGATCCACAGCGCTCCTCGATAAACTTTGCCTGCACGTACCTCGCTCAATGTTGATACAAGACGTTCGACAATGGAAGGTCGTAGCTTGGGGAATTTCTCGACCACTTCCTTGACAAAAGATATGACATCAACAGCAGAGGTTGCATTGAAATCAGCGATGAAGTCCATGAGGAGATCTACAACCGAAGCCGCAACCTCGGAGAACTTTATAGCGCATTGGTGAATTGAGTGGATCAGCAACTGCCGGTATTCATTATTCTATATTTACTGATTAGTCACAAAAACCTAGTTTAATCCACGCAGAGGACATTACCTTCTCATATTGTTCATCCAGGGTCTTCGAAAGTTCTTTTTTAAGTAACATAACGACCTCTTCTACGTTTTTGCTTGAGACCATCTCCATAGCGAGGCCGAGTGCTTTTCTTCGAACATCGATATCAGGGCTAGAGAGTACTCTAAGTATCTCCATCGTCAGATCGTCGAGAACACCCTCATTCTTCTTTCGAAGCTGGTCCACTCTATCGAGCACGATAAGTTTGACATTGTTGTCTGCCTCCTTGATACTCAATTCTATAAATTTGGTCGCAGCTGCTTTTACAGCCACTGGGTTGGTTGTAAGTGACGTGAGTGATGATGCAGCTTCGTATACTACCGTAGTTGCGCCGGCTTCTAACAGATCAAAAATCAACCGTAAATAGCGACCCTGGAGAAATGTTAGCAGCTTGAGGTACCCGAAACCTGTAAAATTCATGGTACGGTCAAAAACCTACCTTGTTCTGTGTGTTCTGCACCGCGTCTTTGCGAATGAATTCAAGCTCCACCAGCTGAAGTAACTCGTCTGCGTTTGGGATTCCGTCGAAAGCCCCACTCAGATACTCCAATGCCTTCTCGTGACTCATTGAAGTTAGAGCAGCGAACGCGTTCCTTTTGCATGTATGGTCGCTCTCTGTCTCGAGGAAGGCTTGAACAAGCTCCGGGGCATCTGGAATTAAAGACTCGGAGTGGGCATGTATGGAAGAAACAGCGAAAACAGCATTTTTACGAACATAGGCATGACGATGCTCTAAACATGCTCGTGCAGAGGATAGAAGCGGCTCTATAAGTTCGGCTTCTCGAAGCTTGCAAAGAAATCGTAATGTATTGCCGCGAATATATTCGTTGGGGTGTTGGAGGTCGTTGCGGATGCCGTTGCTTCCCTGTCTATCAGCCAAGCTTCCCTAAGCCACCTAGAATCTAACCAAGTACCAGACGAGTATCATCTCTTGCTTCAGCTTCCCCCCGGTATCTAACTTTGGGCAAATCTCGTAGTAGAAATAAAGGAGCTTTTTCAGCGCTTTGCTTTTGGACGGCATAACGAAACGTATGATGTGCATAAGGAGCTGCGGCATTGAGTCGCCATTCAACATAATTGTGAGGACCCGTTTCATCGTTTCCACCTTGGTTTCATCTGTGCCCTTCTCCAGCTGTGTCCTCAGCTCTTGCAGTGTCGGCTGGTCGGCGGTATTGTCTTGGTGGACCATGCTATAAGCATGATCCAGAAAGGACGTCATGCTGCGTAAATCTCAATTGCGCCCAGCAGTACCAATGTCACTCGGATGTGGAACCCGCGGTTTGTAGAGCACGAGGGGCACCGTCTACCTGACTACCAATGCCCTCGAGCAGAATGTTGCTCACGGCTCGTAAGGATTGCGGCTCCTATAAAGCGGTTGTTAAAGGAGTGACTTCTTCTCAATTGCAAAGTACAAGCGGCAGAAAGACAGGTGTGTGAATGGAAGTCTCCAAAGGCTCTAGGCTCAGGTCCCCATTCACAGCTGTCAGATTCCGTTTGTGGTGTGTCTTTTCTGTTGCCGCTAGGGAAACGCTAATGTAACATTACGAGCAAACCCCCTCCATCCGTATTGGAATCAAGAGTGGGAGAGTCTTAAAGTTCGCTCATAGACTTTTGGACCTTCTGCCTCTCATGGCGGCCTCAAATGAGCCTTTCTATGTGCGCTACTAGTAAGAGCTTTTGTGCCCAGGTTTTCTGTAGCTGCTGATCCCTCCGCGCAGCTCAGGACATTCTGGGCGGTTTGGACACGAATTCCTAGGTGGGACAAACACTCAGAAACAATTGCACTGAATGTACGCTCACATGCCCCACAGAGTTCGACTTTCGCACCCTCGGCGACGGTCGAAGCGCCTCAGCGCGGTATGCAAATAACTCGAACTACCGAAATGATTCCTTAATCAGGAAAGAGAGTATGTGTACCAAAACCACGAGCATGTAATGGACAGCTTTAATGAATTCTCAGTGTGTGTTAGCTCGCTACTCATTGCCGAGATTAAGAGGATAGTCAAGGAAAGCGAGATCATGAAGTAGCCAATAGAACATGCAAATATTGCCCTACAATTACTGACTACTGGAAGGGAGGACGACACCAAATGGCCAGAGAAGAACAAAGATGGGAGGCAAGAGTTGGAAATTAGGCTGGGCAACGAACACATTTCTTTTGAGGTACTTCTTTCACAGTTCGGGGCTTGAAAGTATATGGTGATGAGCTGATTACTCTGGTACAGACGGCAAAGATCGGCTCCCTTGTCGATGTCACAGAGTCAGCAGATCCGGAAGGACTGCGGGTTTTTTACTATCTTGTCCAAGATCTCAAGGCTCTGGTGTTCTCTTTGATATCTCTACATTTCAAGGTAAGTGTATACAGCATATTGAATCCCTAGCCTGCACAAGATTAACACTGACATTTCGGAATTCATCACAGATCAAGCCTATCTAGATCTTTTGTTATAAGAGCAAGAGGAGTGGAGATTGAGGAAGGTCTGATGGGCGTTATATTTGGCGGTCATACCCTTGCCGATTTGGCTACATGAAAGTAGGGAGAAGAATCATCCACCATTTATATCTTATTGAGCAATGTCGGTTGGATTCAGCTACCTCAGCAGCCTCACCACCTTGTACCTCTTGAGTGACCTAACAAGTTGTGTCTGGGCGGCGTAATGATAATCCGGTGTTGCCTCACGGATCTCGCTTGCATCGTCTTCGTGAGCTTCCCCGCGTAGACTAAACATCCGTACTCAACTTACCTTGGTATACCCAATGTCGACCCAGACCACCACCATTAACCACGCATTCCTATTGATTTGATAAATATATCTTTCGTATCTTTGGTTCTGTATATGTTTCTTCTTCTATGTTTTAAAAGAGATTCCTTATTTCAATGCCGACACCTAATGACAGCTCCACCCAGCTCACGTTTGGAGCTGACCCGCATCTCGAGCGGTTAACACACACGACATGTCCACCCGACTCAGAACGGTCCGGAACATGGAGGAATGGGCATGAAGAGGGTCCGGACCCTGAAGATGTCATGGACGGCGCGCTGCCCCCTCGACAACAGGACTGCGCAGCCACAGAAATAGAAGCTACCGGTTCGATGGAGGACATAAACCACAACCACCAACCATCACCGACCCCAACCAATCACAAGTCTGACAGAAACATGAACAACATGGATGAAGAACACTCAAGTGCAGATGGCTCTAGCCCAATGAGCACCACTACGGAAATCAAAGACTCGGAGCAATTGCCATCACCTGCACCCATGGCTGACACTGTTGAGCTTTCCTCCTCACTTTCTTCCCGTTTTGGGATTCCAAACGTGCGCGTATGTCGAGATCTATCCTCCCGGTTTAGAATCCTCTACGGGTACGGAACCCAGGCTTATAATGCTAATCTTCGTCCTGCAGATGATCCCCACGCATACCTCGTCATTTCTCCGCAACGGCAGCAAATTCCGCGGCACCCAGCAGTCAGACAAACAGCAATATAAAGTCGAAGTCGAGATCAAATACGTCGACATGGCTGACTCCTTTCTGTGTGGTTACCTTCGCATCGAAGGTCCGCCTCCCTCCTATCGTTCTTATCTTAGCCTTTCACTAACACCTCACCTACAGGCCTAACCGAAGACCACCCAACCCTAACCACCTACTTCGAAGGTGAGATCATTGGCACCAAGCATACATTTCAGACCCGCCACCCCTCCTGGGGCGCCACCGATAAGACCGACATGCAGCACTGGGCCCGCTTCCCCGCCTGGCGGCCCCTGGCCAAACAGGCCAAGAACCCAGACTTCCAGTACAAGAACAATACGCAGCGCGAAAACATCTTCATGCGCTGGAAGGAGTCGTTCCTCGTGCCCGACCACCGTGTCCGCGAGATTATGGGCGCTAGCTTCGAGGGCTTTTACTATATCTGTTTCAACCAGGTGGCGGGGACCGTGAGCGGGATCTATTTCCACGCTAAGAGCGAGAAGTGCGTTGCTTTCTCCCTGTCTTTCCACTTCTCAATTTCGTCACCTGATGCTAACGATTTGTGCTTTAGGTACCAACAACTCGAGCTCACGCACGTCGCCGACAACGGGTGTTTTGGCGCGATGGAATTCCGCTGAAGGCCATTTTGTGTCTACGAGGAAACGATTTGTCCTTTTAGCGATGGAGTGAAGGGGGGGATACGGGGAATGGGAAGCTGGGAAGCTTTGGGATCTTGCGAGATCTCCGCTTATTGTAACTATGTAAGATGGAATTCAATGCCTTGTGAATTCGTCTTGAAATATATCCATGCGACTAGGGCTCTGAAACCTCCTCTTGCCATGCCGCCATTGTAAAAACCGCTCGAACTGTACTTGTGTGAACGTACATCTACTTTAGCTCTGTCTGAACCGCTGCACGTCTTGTTCAAAACCCTATTTACGCAACCGATTCATCCAATTGACGACAGAGTAAACAAGGGGGGGGATAGGGGCGTGGGAATTGGCAGGGTTTTGGGGATTATTATCCGAGATGGAAATCGGCAAATGCTCTGTTTCGTAAACTCTCTCTCTCTCATCTCCACTCGTCTACGTGACTAGAGGTGTGTTACTCGTTCTTCTCGATGCCAGGGGGCGTGATATGGCTATAATCAACCAGGCACTCGAGGACACAAGTCTATGATGTGAATATGAAAAAGCTGCGGGATCAATAACTAGGTCTTCGCCTTGTGTAACTTATGTAAATGGAAAATGACCAAAAATTTGATCAGTGACCTCTTTCGGTTCATCCATGTGAGCGAAACCCCTTATTTCTGCGCCTGCACCACCCCGGCCTCGTTAGCCTGCGCCGTAATCCTTTTCTTATACGCCTTGACGTCGCCATCAAACTTCTCCACCACCCCCGCATCACACACCCACAAACTCTCACACACCGTCTGCAACATCGTCACATCATGGCTGACCATCAGCACGCCGCCCTGGAAATTCCGCAGCGCCAAGCTGAGCGCATCCATGGCCTCGATATCTAAATGATTCGACGGTTCGTCCAGCACCAGGATGTGCGGGTTTGTGAGACTGAGGCAGGCGAACGCGACGCGGGATTTCTGGCCGCCGGAGAGGAGCGACATTTTCTGCAGGCCGGTCATGCCGGTGATGCCGAAGGCGCCGAGGTGGCGGCGGTATTCTTCGTCTTGTTTGCCGGGGAAATTTTTCGCCATGAAGCCGACGGCGCTGGCGTTCATGTCGAGGGCGTCGACGTGGTGCTGGGCGAAGAAGCCGACGCGGAGGCGTGGGTTTTGACTGATGAGGCCCTTGGTGGGGGTGAGCTGGCCGATGAGGAGTTTGAGGACGGTGGTTTTGCCGGCGCCGTTGGGGCCGACGATGCCGATGCGGGAGTCGAGTTGGACGTCGAGGTCGATGTTGGCGAGGAGGGGTTTGTCGGGGGTGTAGCCAAAGGAGACGTTGGACATTTGAATGATTGGTGGGGAGAGCTTCTCGACGTCGGGGAATTTGAAGTGAACGACGTATTCAGATTCAGGGGCTTCGAGGATGGGCATTTTTTCGAGCTTTTTGATGCGGGATTGGGCTTCGGAGGATTTGGCGGCGTTGTAACGGAATTTGTCGATGAAGGCTTGGAGGTGAGCGCGTTGGCCCATTTGGTTCTCGTATTCGCGTTTGGCCGTTTTGCGGCGTTCTTCCTTGGTGGCGTAGAATGAGTCTGGGGGTGGTCAGTACCAAGAGAGGTGGGTTTGGACATAGGGGGGATTGACCAAAATCTGCGCCTTTGTAGTAGTCTAAGCGCTCCGAATGTTGGTGAATTATATCCGTGGCTACTTCGTTAAGGAAAGCTCTGTCGTGGGATACTACAAGTAGAGTGCTGGGGTATGACTGCAGATAATTGGACAAAAAGGTGATTGATGGGACGTCCAACATGTTGGACGGTTCTAGTATCCTGTCAGCAACTTATATTTACTCCATTTGTAAGTCGTTTTACCATCAAGCAACAATAGATCAGGCTCGCAGAAAAGTGCTCTTGCTAGTGCCAGTCTCATCCTCCATCCTCCCGAAAAGGTCTTGGTGGCATAGTGCTGGCGATCTTCGGAAAATCCAAGGCCAGCGAGGATACTTGCGGCTCGAGACTCGGCCTTGTCTGATTCCATTTCGGATAGCTTCGCATGGATGTCACTCAGGGTAGTATCGAGCCCTTCTCGGTGTTTGTCAAGGCGCGCGGCGTCAGTTGATGTATCTGCCATGGAAGACCGCTCGACCTCGAGTGCGGAAAGTTCTTTACTGATTTTCTGGAATATGTTAATCCTGATAGTCAATTCCCATCATTTCGCTACATACTTCTTGCTCAGCAAGTAGGTGCTTCCGCCAGACATCAGCATCCAAGACTGCTTGCAACGCAGGTGTATCATCGCCAGTGATCTGTACAAAGGCAGATGTTAGTGTCTGTTCCTCATGCAAGAGACCGTAATCAGTTCAAAGTTCACACCTCTTGCTCAACATGTAGGATTGAGATGTGCGTAGGAATTGGCAACTCTCTTCGACTCAAAGCTCGCAGCAGAGTACTCTTTCCAATACCATTTTGACCGACTAAACCGTAGCGGCGGCCAAACGCCATGGTCAAGGTGGTATCAGTCAGAATACGCTTGCCACCAATTGACACATCGACTCCATCGACTTTGATGTCCTTGCTCTTGGACGCCTGGTCCGCGCCTAATTGCAGAGGGTTGACCTGCATAAAAAATTCTTCGTATGACTGGGCATCATCTGGTTGGTCCAGTAATCTAGATGCCTCATACTCTACGTTTTTCATGACCTTTCGTTCTTGCTTTGCTTGAATCTTTCGCTCCGCTTTTTCTAGTTTCTTCCTGTCAACTCGAGACTCTACCTTTCTCGTATTGGCAGATTCAAGATCGACTGCACCGCCAGCAAGCCCCAGCGTTGAAGAAATATTACGCTGTGACCCAACCTGGATGGCATGGTCAAGCTTCCGAGTTGTAGAAGCCATCTGCCTCTTCTCACCGTCGACGCCATTGGCAGCGCTGAGTCTCGAGATGAACTTATCGACCAGGTTGCGTATTGCTATTGCATTCTGATCAGACATATCTCCTGATGCAGAGACTAGTAAAGCAGTGATTGTCTCGGCAGCCTCATCAAGTGGGGACTGATTGGCATCGGCCTCGGAAGTAGACGATTTCGAGACATGATCAAGATAGCCCTTGGTTGAGTCAGTGCCATGGGATTGATACACCTCTACGAAACATTAGGGCTTAAGGCTACCTGAGCATAAGTCGCAATGACAGGATCAACGCCAGGGATCTGGGCTTTTATCTCTGCCTCCATGACTACTCTACTATTATGAGTATCGGATGAGTATCGGATGATTGATGTTCTGGGAGATCGAATCGAGATGGTGGCGTGGCAATTTCGGTACGCGATACCTTACGCAGCTCACGTTACTCACGTGTGTATGCCGCGCCTGAAGGGAATTGATGTTCCAGAAGTGGAGATGGGAAACGAATCAGAATTTTCCATTTGCTGCAACCGTCAACCGTCAACCAATCAACACGTCGCCAAAGTCGCGTAAATGAAGACTTACATTAGTACGGCGTACACACGGTACGGATTACAGTACGGAGTAAGGTAAGGTAATGCTGAATCCACGGGGCTAGGTAGGTACCAACATCATACATGCATATTGTGATTGAGGATCCGCTTCAAACCATGGATCCCAATAGTGTCGCCTTGATTTGCCATCAAAGTCCTTCGTAGCGTTGCCAAAGGATTCCCAGCGGCGGTCCGGCGGAGCGATGAGCGATACTCCGTAGAGGTTGATCTTTGAAAGTACCGTAAGAATTTACAAAAACCTATCAGCTATGTGATATATGACTTGCAGCTACCAAACACGAGAAAAGCAGCCTTAGAGCACGCCAAGATGCAATTATCATTAATCATGAATTATTTAATCCAATCTCGTGCTTTTCCATGGCACGCGGGGCCGACAGTCCACCTCTCGGTTTCTTCGCCCATGTCCTGCATGGCATCCTTGCGCCTTGGACCGATTCTGATCTGTTGGATCGTCCCCGTTGCGTCGGATCCCTGTATCTGATCGCTCTTTAGTGCAGCCTGGCCCCCATCCCAATTCCTTGATTTAGACACCGCTTCTGGCCTGTCCGGCCTATCTTGGGAAACACCAGATCGAAAGGGCACGAGCCACTTCGATCAATTTCAATCGGAAAGCTATGTAGAGAAGAAGGAAAAGAAAAAAAAGGACGACGGCCGGATCCGTGGGATTATTATATTCGGACAAGTACTGGTGAAACCTGCATCCGACTCCTTGCGCCCACCCTTCAAACCAAGCCAACAGGGTCTCCATAGGACGATGGAAGTCGATACGTCAATTGCATCCGTACCTTGACCTTTTTACCCCGCCAGAGCTTGCCGTGCAAATGACAAAGTTTGCTGCTTACCAGATAGGTATGTGAGACCCGCCTTGGCCGATAACTTGCTTTTAAGCGACTGAAAAAAGACGCAGCCTCTAAAGCACCGCCTTCTCCTACACCCATACCCTCAACATGCCTTGCCTGTCTTGCCTGGCCCATGGCGTGGTGCGCCCCCCTTCCCCGTCGCCCCTGATTGGGGCCGTTGAACGTTCAGCAGGAGTCCCACGGCGCACCATTTGCTTCCCCTCTGCCGGGAAGGTGCCGCACAACCTCTATGCTGTAATCCTTCGAGGCAACCCGCCTAGGAATATCCTAGTCGGGAGTGGAGTTCCAGCTCAGCTTTCGGTCAGGATGCAAAGCTGTAAGGAGTCTTCCTGTGCTGCTTCTCCGGATACGAATCTAAGGTACTTACTCCGTAGAGTAGCTACATACCATGTACTGTCACAAGTGTTGGACGCCCATTGCTCTTCAAGGAAAGTAGTGACGAAGAGCTGACCTAAAAGAATCCGTACTACCACGGCGGAGTTGCGAGGGGAAGGACCAATCCAGGTAAAGTAAGCTCGGTCTGTCTGGACTCCAAACCCACGCACATAGTCGCGTTGCCGGTGGAATGATACAGCGCCGCATAGCAAGCAAAGGGTCATAGAGACCTGGTGCTTGCATGCTTTTCCCCACGGGTCCACACACGCCCGTATGGTAACGCTATCTGTGATTCGACTTGCTGCTGCCTCATGCATTATCCAATGCCAGATCAGATAAATGTATCCGTAGTGTGTAGTATATCGTAATCGTTGATTTGGTGCAATGTCACTCAGTAAGCAGAGATGCCAAAGAAACGCAACAAACCGTTAAGATTTCACCAAAGACTTATGGGCATTTGATTGGTGCATCTGGTTCTCACTATAGCCCGGAGGCTTGTAGTTAGTGGGCCTTGCTTACCTGGAGTTGATCCTCGTTACGCATATCACGGGCTGAACTTCCCTTAAACCAACCAGCATCACGGTACCGTCTCAAACACTCACGAACCACCGAAAGGTTCAACACTGTAGCCTCCATCACCCAACTTCACCGTGGGCCAGCGTGCCGGCCAGTTCCCTGATTCGTTAGTTCTTGTTACCCATCGTTTGCGTTGTCACCGCTTTCCGCCCCCGAACCTCGTCCCTTTCGTTCACCTCCGTCAAGCTATCATTCCACCGCACGCCATCTTCATGAGGTCTCGGGTCTACAAAGTCTTTCTCTGGGCGTCTGCGCTCAGATGCGCTGAGATGTGTCTTGGTCGGTTCTGATAGGCTTTCATAAGGTTATGGAGACAGTGCCAACCGTATGTCTCCCTTCGTGTGACATTTCCTTCAACTTTCAAGATTGTCCAATTCGAAGACTTAAGCCAGTCTGCCCACACAGTTTAAATCAATTCGATTTGATTGCGAGCAATATCATGAACTCAGACTAACTACTATGGATTTGAACAGCTCTGTGCAATCGGAACTGTTGGCGTTGCGGCAGTCGGTTTGGCTTTTGGCAACCCTCAGCAATCATCTGGTCCCAGACCCGCATCAAGGAATAAGCGGAAGGCACAATCATATGCGACGTTCAATGAAGCCCAACCCACATCAACGCTCCCCACGACACCTTCCGTAATTTCACAATCCGTCTCTGCACCGACTTCGCGACTAAGGAAGCAAAGCTCTGTTGGTCGGCCGCTATCTTCGTTGAATAGGTTGAGTAATGGGGCGTGGGCAGAAGCTCCAACACCCGACACACGAGTACATGAAGAGTTCGATTGGACAAGTACTTCCCAACAAGACGCAAAACAACCCTCAGTACAGGAAAGTGTCCCACTTGAATCTCAAGGAACTGGGACAGCGAGGTCGTCCTGGCTGCGGCGGATGTCTACCTTGTCATCCCTCAAGAGCGAAAGTATTGTTTCCACGCCGCCCCGGCCTGCGTCGACATTCTCAATGTCCAATGGATCGACTGCTAATGGATCCACTACCCCAATTCTACCTTCCATCCCTAACACTAGCCCTGTGGTAGTACCACCAAACAAATTAGTCAAACGAAGTGCCTCACAGCGGGCACTGCAAGGGAACAAGCCACTGCACTCGACCCTTCGCAGACCTGCCACCAGCCATCAACGTTCAGCTACCCTTCAGCAACGGCAATTCCAAGACGAAGGGTCGAATTACCATCCATCGTTCCGACGATCACTCCCATTCGAGGATCTCCAGGAAGACAAACGTCTCTCCAATGAATCACTTCAAACGTGGCGACCTTTTTTCAAGTCCAGGCCTCCTCAACTGGTCAAAGACGGGCCTTCACTGAAACGAACTGCAAATGGGGTAATGAATCGAAATGAATCGCCACGAAGCATAGTACCTGATATCAACCAACTACCGACCCTTCTATTGGCAACGTCAATAACCCCAAGGTCTTCGGACGATACAATGGACGATGATGATCCATATGTCCCGAATCAAAATAGGCCAACCACGTCTGCGGGGTTCGATACCTCCGTGTCTCCTTCAACAGACAAACCAATACCGGATGCCAGCATTGATATGGATGCAATTCCCAGACGTTCTTTTTCCATTGCTGAGATGTTTCCGTCCCCGTCACCATCTACCTGGAAGATGCCACGCTCTGGGAGCCTTAGAGGAAGCAAAGGTTCTAATGGGCCCTTGAACAGCAGAAGAATTACTTCGGCCCCTCAGACTTCGAAATCTCGAAAGCCAGCACCCTTTACGCAAGGAGAATCCCACTTCGGTAACCAAACTAGGATTTGGTCTTCAGGCAGAGGCCGTGATGACCGCTATGAGACGGACTTGGATCCTATGAGAGCAAACGAGAGACCTTCATCGTCGCCACTTCCGCCAATCAATCGTTCATCCACTTTCGACGTCCATCTGCCAAACACAGCGCCTTCGTATCCAACAAGTCCACAACCCGAGAAATCATCATCTTCCCCCAAGCTATCCAGCCCCACTTACCCTGCGATCTCCTCTCCACAAGGACCCGTCAAGTCTGCCCGACCTTCAAGGGTGCCATCCGATCGTGAATCGACTTTGCTTGGATCTGATAACGAAAATAGCCGCTTTCTGTCCGGCGATGAAGACGATGGAGATGGCCGTAGTGATACCGTCTATGATTCTTTGAGAACTGGTGCTACAGGAAGCAGTCACTCTGGTGTGCGGAGACCCCCAATTGAGACGATATTTGATGAGTCTCCACCAGCAGGATTATCAAAGGCCAGATTATTCGCGCTACAGGATTTGGAGACAGATGATTCGTTCGTAGAGTCTAGTCCAAAAAGATACCGTGTTGCAAAGGGAGATCCACCGTCGCCCACATCTGTTCGTGTTGCAGGACCATGCAAGGATGAAAACTACCCCACCCCAGTACATAATGCCAGCAAAGCTTCTCACTCACCGGAGCTTCCGTCATCGCCATCCACAAGTCCTTTTGAGATCAAGTTGAGGAAGACCCTCGACCGAGGCATGGACGATTCTCAAGATGACGAGTCATGGTCATTAGAAGATGCGGAAGAAAGTAATGGGGACTTTGGGGATGGCGTCCATGAATCGACTAGCGACAATTGCTTTGATCGATTACCAATGCCGCCAACATCCGAGTCAACTATACACAGACTTCCCACTTCTGACTTACCCGATGGGCAAGAAAAGCCATCGAGATCAAACATCTTTGATTGGTCGGAGCAGCCTGTAGTCGAACAAACATCTCCCCAAGGGTCATCACCTAGGCCCAGAACAGCACATGGAAAGCATAGCAAAGAGTCACGTGGTAGTCGTCTGAGCGCCCGCCGTGGGCCCAGCGCACTACATCTGCGTAGTCAAAGCGTACCGATTCCTCCAGATGCCTCAGGCCACCGCTCTCACAACACGCACAAGCTTGAATCCTGGATATTGGGCAACAAAGGGGTAAGTGAGGATTGGGATAACGACTTTGAATTCGATGAACCTCCTCGCACCAACAAACAGTCGTCCACCAGTAGTGATATAGCACGAAGTGCTTCTGGCATGTTGGTCCCCCCAGCAATTATGGAGAGGCAAGCAAGCGTGCACGGACAGTTCGGGCAAGTCAAAGAGTTGACACTGCTTGTTGAAGAACTGAAAAGGCTTCAGCAGCAAGCTGGTGCTCAAGGGATCATGCAGGGTCAGTCCGTTGAGTTATGGAAGGAAGCAGAGGGCATTATCAACCTTGCTACCTTGGACGATGAAGAGCAGGATCTATTTCCTCCTCGCTCTCCTCGTTCCCCTAGCAATGAGTTCGACCCTTTCGAGGAGGATTCACCTGCTGGCCATGGCATGCGTAGATCTGATTTACCGCCTCCAAGGGAAGAATCTTTAAACGGTACCGACAACACGTCTAGGTCTCAGACCCCTTCGCGCTCAACCCCGGACAGGTCACGGTACGAGACGCCCCCAACGTCCAGGCCTCGTCGAGAGTCTGTGGCAAAAGCCAAGTCCGTCCTAGAAACCATTCACCAGCAGCGTAACCATTACAATCCGGCCCTCCTCGACTCCAACTCGTCACAGAAGAAGCTTCCATTCGATACAACATCTCTGCGAGATCTCGTAACCCGTGCTGGTGTGGTCACCAGGGCCTTGAAAGAGATTGTCCGCCGCGCCGAAAACGCACCACTCTCTCCAAAGCCCCCACCTCCGACTCCTCAAGACCCACCGTTTAGCCATATGTTCCAAAAACCTCCATCTCCTCCATCTGTAGGCAACAAAATACCTCGTACCACACAGAGTCCGAAAAACGGCAATTTCCTTGGGGGAACGCTTTCCGGCAACGATAACGAGATCAACGGACACATGACAATGATGACGGTTGTCTAAAAATCCGATATCATAGATCACGTGCAGACGTCCGTCTTCTTTTCCTTTAATGAGCCTCATGTAGTAGAACCTCCCTTTCTCACGAACGTACATTCTTGTACCATAATGTTTTGTCCTAGAGCATCAGTACTTCCCAGGTCCTCAATAGCATCTTAGCGTTTCTTGCACATTGTACACAATTAGCGGCGGCACGCTTTTTCTGCGAATACGGGGATACGCCTCGAGGCCTTCGACTATAGCCACGGGCATTTTTTTTCGATTTTACTTTTCAAGAATTTTCTTTAACGTGGGCAGCACGGGGAAAAAGCATCGGTAGGATATTTGTGTGTGCGAAGCATCTATCATGTGTGTGCAAGGACAGCTTAGCGTACGAAAGCAGCAGTAGACGGAGAATGATGGAGGGGACGATTTAAATGCGCAAAAAAAGCCGAAGGCTAGGACCGTGAACCGTTTTAGTTGTGCAAGGGGTAGTAGCTGTGGGTATGACTGAAATACGAAGGAGTCATTGATGTCTGTTTGTGAGGGGACTCTTTACATTGCGCTGTGATGGATGATAATAGGTGGGCTGTTTTCGTTCCGACGCGGCTGCACCGTCGACTCAAACCACACATATCTCCTTCTGGTCTCTATGATCCTTTCAAAACCATCGCATCCTTTCCGTGTTCAAGCACCTTCCCCCCCTTCACCTCTATTCTGGGCCTACCCACTCCACCCACCCAAACGAGACGAAACGAAACGAAGCCTCCCATAACAATCTACCCTCCTCTCCCTCACATGTCTCCGTTCCCACACACCCTCCCCTTAATCGATCATATCCCATTTTTGCTTGTATACACCATTCTAAAGCTACCAAACCCCGTTTCCATCCCCGATCCAGAAAATCCCAACTTTATCCGCCATGTCATGCAGAACATACCTTATACTTTACAAATCAAAGCGGGGTGTGATGGAATGCCGGGATGAAAGAGGTGTGTTGATCGTAAGGGAAAAAGCGGAAAGGGGTGGTGTCTACATGGAAGATTTTGATAGGAGGTTAGGGATCGGTGGTGGTGGTGGTGCGGGAAAAAACAATAGAGGGCAGAAAAACGGTTCCGAGGGGATCGGGGCGGTTCTGGGACGGAAGAAATGTCAAAGCGGAGGAAGAGAGGGAGGGGTAGGGGTAGTCTAGGGAAAGAAACGAGAGGCGGGAGAGTCACGGGATCCTGAAGGAAAATCTGGGAATACTCGTAGAGACTGGGATGTGAAGGGGATGAAAGAAGATTAGCATGGTAAGGTTGGAGAGGATGATGAGAGGAGAAATGGTCGGTGGAGAAGATTTAGGGAGGGGGGTGGGGTGCCTACAGCATGAGTGGGTTGGTTGTTGGTGGGCACGAGAGGCAAGAATTGAATACATTATATACGGTTCAACGATAACGATTTTAGCCACTCGAAGAAAGCGGTTAAGACATATTCATATCTCTCTCCATCGGAGAGCTTTCATTTGAAGCTGGGTCCGGATGTAAATATACATGGAAGTCATCTCATCAACCCCATAGTAAACATCCAGGACTGTAGCTGCGAGGATGATTATATCCTCGTCTCAATCGTCTTCGCGTTCAAGGGTCATGCAGCAATGTTTCGTAAACCATTGCATCCTACATGTGCTACTTGCGCTAACGATACCACCTATACTGACGCCAGTGTTTGTGGTCTGACTTAAACCATCAACAAGACCGCTATATCAATGATCATTCCCACTACCCCCCCCATTCATTGCACTCTTGATCGGCGCCCGAAACCCCTGCTGCTGCTGCCCCGGACTCGGCTCCAGACGGGGAACAGGCGGCACAACCGGCGTACCAGCAATACCGTATCCCGGAGACGGTGGTAGCCTAGGAGGGCTATGCTTTGTTGGTGAGAGACCGGGTGGTGATGGATCTCGTTGTTGAAGTTGGGGGCTCGAGGATGGTTTACTGACAGGGTGGATGGCCGGTGTGCTGGCACCAAGGCCGTGGCCAGGTGGTGGTGCTGGCCGTGGAGGGCTGTGCTTTGTTGGGGAGAGGCCTGGTGGTGAGGGTCCTCGTTGTTGGAGCGGTGGAGGAGCGGTTGGGGTTGATGATGGGGGAAGGGTGGGCTGTGCTGGTGGGGATGATTGTTGCTTGATGGGGGAGTGAGATGGTGGTTGGAGGACAGGTGGTGGTTGCTGGAGGGGACTCCCGTCAAGATGGGGCTGGGGAGAGAAGGTAGGTAGACTTGACGATTGATTGCTTTGGGAAGGGGTAGTCAGGGTGTGGGCCTTTGATGGTGAGTTCAGCTTGTTTGTCGTGTGGGAAGAGCTCGGATTTTGTCGGGAAAAAGAGTTGAGGTAGGGGCTTCCTGACGGAGGATATTGAGACGTCTGGTGTGGGGGTACAGGTGGCTGAGGTGGCGAGTAGCTCGCCGACCAGCCATGATTGGTTTGCTTGTTACTATTGCCTCCAGCCCCGTTAATAGTTGGTGGTGAGATATGAGAGAATGTTTCCGCGTTAGGATTATATCCGTTTTGTTGTCCAACATAATGAGTGTAGCCATTCGAGTACGCGGGAGGCGCCGGTGGTGATCTAAGCCCGGGCGGCGGCGGTATTCCATTGGACATTCGATTCCTTTGGTGGGGAGGCGGTGGAAGCTGTCCTTGCGGCGATAAGGTTGGACCATTCATGATAGTCTTATGCATACCGTTCGAACCAACAGGAGGTCCAGTGACGAAAGGATTTTGCGGATGGGCAGTGCCCTCCACTGGTTTGAACTTCTTTAGAGGAGGCATGTGTGAGGCCTCGTCTCCAGACTTACGCTTCTTTGCTTCATTGGCAAATGGGCCAATTCCATTCACCGTTCGTGAAGGCGGAGAGGACGAAGACCCAATATGGAACTTGAGAGGGGCGATTTTAGGCTTCTTAGCATCTTCTTCTCGGCGCTGGCAATCTCGACAAATGAAATGAAAGTTATCCTTCTCTGCTTCACCCTGGGAAATGCCATGGCATGCACTATGCTGCCAGACATTGCACTTTTCACAAGCTATGCTATGAGAGCCGTCATCCTACAGGTATAGTTAGCACACTTTGGAAGAGCCAACGAAAAGACGAAACCTACTAGGTTCTCGCCGTGGACACCACACTTCGAACAGTCGAAGAACCACACATCGTCTTCAGCAAGAGCAGCTAATTCCTTCTTCTTTTTCTCCATTTCTGCTTTCAGATGTCTTTCAGACAACCTAGCCTCCCCAGCATCCAGCTTCTTGTTGTCTTCTGAAAGAGTCGCGAGCTCCTCCTCATGAAGAATACGCTTGTATTCTCGCTCTCTGAGGCGTTGTTCGCGGGTCATCATACGTGATTCACGCGCCTCATCCATCTTCTTTTGCCTCTCCTGGTCCTTTAATGCTTCGGTGAGATCAGCCTTCCTCTTTTGCTCTGCTTCCATTGCCTCTCGCTCTTCTCTCTCTTTGTCCATCTTACTTGCTAGCCTACTGGATCTCTTAGCAGTAGCTAGCTTTTCCTGGTTCATCAATTCTCTCTCTCGCCGGGCTATTGTCCTTAGCTGGGTCTCTTCAGCTTTCTCAATGATCGGCACAACATCCAAGGTAACACGTCGATGAAGAGCTTTCTCATCAGGATCTCGACTCTTTTGGATAGTCTCAAGGAATTCCTGATATTGACCTAGGGTTATAGCAATGCACTCCCACTTTCGGCCCCCAAATTTGTCATCGGCAACGGTCATTCCATTGACATCTTCAGCACCTGTCTCACCTCCAGCATCATTTCCGGAATCCTCAGTGTTTGCAGTTTTCCTTCTTTTGCTAGCCCTGGCGGCCGCCTTACCCTTTCTCGAGTTGGCTTTCGGCTTGGGGGTAGGTGGGAGAGGGAGTCGCGGGTCGGTACGGCGGTACATACGGTTATCGTCGAGCACAAAATAGAGGCGTTCTTGCTTGTCGTATCCAATTTCTTCAATACGCTACAATATGGTGTTTTTAGCTGGTGTAGTCTTGGGGTATTCTGAATACTAACCCATTGCGTTTGTTCACTATCCTTTCCCTCAGGCATCAGCCCCCTCATCCGCTCGGCATTGATCAGTGTCCATTGCGAAAGCTGGAACAGTACACGAAGTTTGGTAAATACATCAAAGTCGGCGAATTTATTTGGGGTCTCCTCTGTGCCGAAAGGGTTGCGGCCAGGCGCTTTAGCCACATATTGGCGGCGCGTATATTCGTCGAATATCCCAGGGCTGCAGATGTCAACGCAGTCATAGGATGGCAGTTTGGTGAGCTCACGTCAATCCTCGATGTGATGAGACGAATTTAAGAAGGGCCAGCCCGATGTCGGCTAGCTTCTGTGATGGTTCAGGCTTGAGACATTCTGTTTCCAGATCCTGTCAAAGAACACAGATTAACATGATTCTAAGCCTTGAACGCCCATATCCTGAACCTTTACTGGCAGGTATAGACGAATTAGCGGGGAGGGGGGGAACCTTTACTTCGATAGTAAAATCCTCATCAATCTTGACAGCTTTGCCGAATATGAAAATATATTGCATGAGGTTTGAGAACTCCCACATGCTTCGGAGTCGATCCAGCAGGCTTAGCTCCGTTGCTGGCTCAGAAGACTCCATCTCCTCCCTTCCACGCTTCCGTGTGACCATTCTGACGAGGCTCGTGAGGTTAGATATACTTGTCGCGATGTTGAATTATATCGAGAGGGTGCAAGCCAGAGCCAGGAAGAACGCGTGACAAATTTGCCTTTGATAGCAGGGCAGTAGAAGTACCACAGTCTAGCTCAGAAAGCACAAAAATTGATGGGTAAGATACGTGTTGGCTGATCTCGTGTTGACCTTGTCGATAATCGAGAACCGGAACGTCGATGTAATTTGCGGGAATGCTAGACTAGCGTGGAGCGGACTTAGCTCAGCCTTACGTGCAAGTACGGGCAGATGATGATAGCGTGGATAGTCACTACGCGTACTACACTACTACCGTACTCATCTCACGAACATAGTTCTCAGAGAGCTAGGGTTAAGATCGTTCTAGTCGAAAGACATCTCACGTCGAGAGGGTTGACGAAGATCTTACGCAATTTTTTACGGTTCGGACGTCCATGGAGAGAGAATTCTAAGTGGCATCATGGAGACATGAATGGATAGGATTGATAGAGTAAGAACATTCGGATAAATTGTAACAAGGTAAGGATGGGCCAGGCAAAGGATATTCGTGTCTGTACAATGGCCCCAAATTAGACGCAGGTTCCAGAAACCCCCAGAATGCAAACGTGACTGAAGCAATTCATGTAAACCAGGTAACCGTAGCAGAAGGGTATGATATTCGCTCCTGCCTCTCAAACCTCCCGAAACGCCGGTCAAGGCCGTGGTGTCTTTAGATAATGCTTTTGAAATCCCGTAATAACCAATGATGCGTCTTCAATCCTTAAACGCTGAAAGATCCAAAAATGATCTTTGCGTTATCCAAACGTCCCTTATGCCACGCGTATCCTACAATGCCAAAATCATCCCAAGGGTATATGTGCGAGGTTTCGTGCGGTGTCATTTCCGAATCGGTCTGCGCCAGGGTTTACACTCCTGGATTGTTCGTGGCGTCCATAACGTTGTCGGAGAGGTTGATAAGAAGCTGAGCAAGGCAACGTTTCGTAGCAGCATCGTCGCGTAGAACAGAGGAGAACGTGGCATCGCGTAAAGGTTCAGGCAAGCACTGACGGAGTGCTTCACGGGCCCGAGCGTTATCACTTAGTCTGATAAATCATTAGCACCATGGTCGTTACCACGTTCATCATATCGCCGACATACCGGAGGAAACATCTAACAACATGCTTTAACAGCCTGACGGTCTGTTGCTCAACTAACTGAGTTACCATGTTGCTCAAAACAGTACCGACGGCATAGAATCTCTCATAGGTATGACAGATGTAACCTAGTCCAGTATCGTCGAGTAAGATTTTCTGCACAATGAAGATAGCCACTGTTTTGCTGAGCTCGGAGCCGGTCTCCATAATCCGAAGGCACAACGGAATGATCTCCGTAGTCAATAAAAAGTTGATAACTTCTGAAGAATCATTCTTTACCAGAGCACCAATGACACCGAGTGATGTCAGCCGAAGATATTCGAAAGGCCGAGACTTCGAGGTTGTGTTGAGGAAGGGGTAGAGAAAGAGTGGGATGTGCGCTATTGGAAATGTGAGTAAAACCAATTCACAATATCGTACGATACCCTTACCATTCAAGAAGAGTCCTCTGGTCTCGTTATGCGAAGCCACACATTGCAAAAGAGCCAGTGCATTGCAGACACGGTTCGAGGCCGCTGCTGTTAGCTGGGAAGGATTCAACAGCGGATAGACCGAGATGATCTCCTGAAGTAGAGAAGTCATGACACCTGTTTCGCGGTTGTGAGCCGGGGATCCCCAGAAATAACAGTGTTATAATTTACCGAATGAATGCCAAATAATGAGCGCCAACTCCGGCACCTGCTCTCTCTTCTTGCTTAATTCCATGAGTGCTGTCTCGCGTGAATTCCCATTCATTAATTCAGCCACCCAACCAAGGACTCGTCTATTCTCCTCGATCCAATTTCCGTCGACCGAGTTCCCGTGATTTTGTTCGGAATTCATCCCATGTCCCCCACTACTATTGTTATTCACTGCAATGCGGTAGTGCTGCTGTTGAGCAGCTGCCTGGTGCTGCACTTGGACATGTGAATGCGTAGCCGAATGTGAATTGTTATGCTGTTGATGATGCCCTTGCTGTTGATGTAGCCATGACGGCTCTGCTTGGGGGTATTGATGCTGGTGGGAAAAGACGTGTTGCTGTGAATTGAGCATCTTCGGTGGGATGAAGCGCTATGGATGTTATTCACAAAGCCTCTTTTCCAACAAGATACACATAAAAGCTCCAGCATCCAGACATCATCGAGGCACTCTGTATATTCAGTTCGAGGGAGGAGCCTGAGCAAGGTAAGATGTGGTCAAAGCAATGGTACTGGGGTGTAGTAAGATGCCCCTTTTATGCTTTACTGAATAGAAGCCAGTACTTGCAGCAATAGCAAATATACGAGAATGAATAGAACCGTGAAAGGTTTGCACAATAAGAAGACTATAATCGCTGCAGTCAATGGTCGAGGCAGGCCTCTTAGCGAACTTGACTTTATACATCTGGACTAAACGCTTTCGGGAAGAAACCTCGGCCCTACTGCGCCCGAGAGGCCCTCCGGAAAGTATCTCTCCCTGCGAACCATGGACACTCATTATTTCTCGGTAGAGGAATTTGTTCACCCTCTATTTGGTAACAATTGAGGCCAATCTTCTCCAGACCCAGGCTTTGGTAAAAGCAGGCTTTGGGCGGCCAATCACAGAAGCAAAACCTTGAGAAAGTCCCTCCCGGAGTTTCAAGCACAGACTACAAGACTCTGTACTCCTTGGCTGCTCTGTCTGGTTGACAACGTGTGCATGCCACGCCGCTGGTATGGCTGCAAGGGTAGAGGCCTTTCAACAACAGAACGAGAAAGATATTGTGGAGGAGAAGCCTTGAGAAGCTAGCCTTTAGGAAGCCAATCTTCAACTATATGTGGTGCTGCGAAGAGGGCTCCGTGCCCGAATCTTTCGTAGGACAAATCGGACCTGCAAGGGCATGCCTTAGTTTTTGCCTACACTGAGAGTATCGAGAAATAGATTCCGTGGGATTACATCAAGGTGCAAGTCCCAACTAATATCATGTCGGTAGACGAGGCTCTGCAGTTAATCCAAGTACTCCAAATCTCAGCATGGATGATCCTTTCATGAGATTTGAAAAAGGAAGAGTAAATGACAGCATGTTTCAAGCAATCTTCAGAATTCAAGAGCAGGGACATTCTCTTTGCTCAAAGTCTTAAAGTCCCTCAAGTTGTCTTACTGCCTCAACTTGCTCTCGTCTTGAACTATGTATATTCTTCGCATTTTATAAGGTTTCAAAGATCTCCAGTGAAATATCAAAGCGCAACATGTCTGCCGAAAGCATGTTGCAAGCATGACCCCAGACAACAATAAGTTTTTATGCTTGCCGCGTCTCGCAGCTGTTTCAATTCAGTTCGAGCTCGGTCAAGGAGGATAAAATATAAGGCATTAGGAAAAGTGAGAGCAAATTAGCTGTCGAAGGGATCAGCAAAGAGCAAAGACGTCAGTAATGTGACAAGAGAACTGGGTTATGAAGCAGCAGAGGGGCTGCTTGATAGGTCTTGGAAGTTGGTGCCCAAAATAAAGTACCAAACAGAGATGATGGATATGTGCTGATATCCAGTCACAAGTGTTAAGACGAAAACAAACCCTTACCTCCGGGTCACCTTTTATCGCCGGGCCAATTATGCAAGCTGACGATTGTTTTATCTCCATGTGGAGAGTTGCCCTAACCAGGCTTCATCTTTTTATGCGTGTTAGGGCTGTTTGATCTATGCTTCCAAGTATCGATTCAGCTAGCTTCTATCGTGAAGATACCTTTCTACTTGTCTAACTGCTAAATGGCATCTTGTAAACCTTCGACAACCGCGGGACGAGTGAGCGGCTCTTACGAAGGTTATGTGAGGCTGCACAACCTCATTCGCCCTCAGAATCGTTGCACATAATCAGCAGAACTCCTACTTATACCGTCATCTACCACACTTTTTCCAATTTTCCATTTTTTGTCCCCAGGGAATCCATCATGACGCAGCCTCCATAGGAGAAAAAGTATGTTATACACTAGCTCTACCTACTTTATATACCTACCATCTATTTAGCGTTCTGAACTCCACTCGTCCCTAACCGACTGCACGAGGTCTCCGATCCCAACACTGAGCACGAGAACAGAGAATACTCATGCGCTACAACAATACCCGAACAAGACCAGATGGTGTTTTCTCTCGTGCTGAGACAACGTCTTTACACATGTTTGCCGCGAACATATCGCTCTAAGCTTTCTGAACTACCTTTGCTGTCATTATCTTGGTCCGAGCTACTCTGGCTTTCCCAGATCACATCTAAGTAAAACGCTAAAGACGGACCAGGGGATGTTAGAAGTCGACCGTAAGCCGTAATCGTTTCTGAAATGAAGATAAATTGGCTGTTGTTTATGGTATTTGTGGTGTTTATGGTGTTGAAAAACAAATCTCGCTTTTCGTACGTTTTTGAACGCTATCTTAAACAAATTCCGGAATCTCTTTCTACCTCAATAAACGTTCGTAGCTCACATTCCAAATAATTAGAACAGAATCCTCGAGTAGCATACTTGAATTAAGTCCGCATCCCATGGACATGGACGAATCGCCCAAGAGTAATGTAGGAGCACTAGTGGTTTGGGTAACGGAAACGCACATATAATGCTACATCACGAGGCCCAGTCCCCCTACTCCTCATCACTATCACCAAAGATTGCCCTAAAGATATCCTCCCCCGGCCTCTCCTTCTCTAACGCCTCGTTCCTCTCCGGATCCACCACGACACCTTTCTCCACCACCTCGACCACCTTTCCCCCCTCAACACCACCAGAAGAAAACTTCGTCGCCGCAGCCCCCTCCCTCCGTAACTCATCCATTTCTCTCTTCCCAACTAACTCTAGCCGCTGCATGTTCGGTGTCTCATTACATCCAGCCTGCCCTTCGGGCGCACTCCCAGAATCTACGGCCACGTGTGAGGGCGGCTTGACGTTGAAGCGTTTACACAGCAGGCGCGCAGGATAGAATTCCTTGATCGACCTCGTCAGCGGCCCGTACATGCCCACGCTTGCGGCCTCCTCCGCAGGATCTTTAGGTTTCTCTTGTGGTCTCGTTAACAATTCCTCTCCGCCCTGACCCTTCGTCCCTTCTATGGCATCACTCGCCACACTGGGCGCAGATTTCGAACTCGTGAATCTCGTGGCCATCATCCCGCTCATTGGCTTGAAAATCTGCGCCGCGTGCGCAAATTCCTGCATCTCATTTACCCAGTCCTCGGTGCTTGCGCCCGACGCACGCTCAGGAACAGTGCCTGGTCCACGTAAGCCAGCGAGCGTGGACAAGAACAGCTGGTAGCGGGTGCGCTTGGGTGGATCTTCGGCGTAGGGCAGCCAGCCGGAAGTGCCGCGGTTCAGTGCTTCTCTGGCGGTTTCAAGGGATAAGAATGGGACTAGGGAGGCGAGGGATTTGGGGTTAATGGAAGATGGAAGGGAAGAGGCTTCGTTTAGGGCGGGAGGGAGATGAGTGTTGTTTGTTGCGGTAGCGATACGGGTGCGGGCGGTGGGGGTGAGGTAGTCGAAGACGGATTTACCCGGAAGAAGGATTTCGCCGAGGATGGAGGCACGGGACTTGGGATCCAAGGAAGAGGTTTTGGCGACGGTGGCAGGGGACTGGTAGGTGGCAAATGGGGTCGCCGAAGGATCGAAAGGCGTTTTGGAGGATTTCCAGTCGGAAGGGATGTTTGGAGATAGGTATTTGCCGTCCTGTGAGAGTATTGATGACAGAGGGTCAGTACTTATGGAGAGGATGAATCCGTCAAGGGGAAGACGACCATCGTGGCACCGGCGGAAGGTTGCGCTCGCTTTTGTTGCGGCAGCTTTCTTGGATATGAAGACTGGCCTATCGTTCAAGAGGGGATTCGCTGCTTTTTTGCCGTTTATGGCCTTTTTGGTCTTCTTTTTGTCCCCTCCAACTATGCGATTGTACGAGACTTTGGGCCCCATCTGATAGGGATCCTCATCATCTGACCCAGTATCATTGAGGATTCCAACTCCAAATGCTCCTCGACTTGGTGGCTTTTTACTCTTGACCTGCTTACCCGTAGAAAGAGTCCCGATAGCAAAGTCATCATCTCCGTCGTTCTCAGCTTTATTTTCTTTGTTGCTTGAAGTCTCCTCAAGTCTACCTTCTCCCTCAAATCCTAAACCTTTACGGTCATTCTTTCTAACGAATGATACCATCGGAGAGTTCTCGGGCGCAAATACATGTGTCTCCTGTCCATTCTGGCCACCTGGATCCTCATCCTCATCTAGCCTCGCTTTCCGTCTCACTTTTGGCCCGATTCCTTGGCCGTCTCGCCAGCCCATTTTCCTCAATAATTTCACACCTATGGTATCACCAGTTGTCTTCAGAATTTCCATGACTGGTTCGTTCCGTGACATCTCCTCGGCGGTAGATCCGAGCCCCGCGAACGAGTCTGCCGTTTGTAACTTCCTTGCCTCCTCCGCATCCGCCATGTCCTCCTCATCCATGAAGTCTTCCGCTCTCTGCTGAGCAGGCGGGGCATCTTTCTTCTTGTTCGACCGAGACGATACAAACGTCGATGGAGTCCATCCCTCCTTGGATCCAACTGTATTGAAGTATCTGGACTTGTGGTTAACTTTTGCAGTTTATGATGTTTTATATGAACTTTGAGATTACCCTGCGCTGAAGCCGCCAGTGAAAGCCCCATGTAGTCTTTTCCGCCCTTGCTCATCGGTGACCTCTTGCTTCCACATCGGCACGTAAGAACCATCATCTCGAGTATCGGGATCCAGAGGAGGAAGTGGGGTACCATATACGACATATGGGGACTGCTGAGCTTGCAGGTCTGCTTCGAAGGTTGCACGCGATCGTTTGTAAGCCATGATGTTCAAGGTGAGGCATGCTCGCAGGTCGCAAAGCTTCAAAGGCACCTCACATATCCACCCGGACAAGAACTGTGGAACGGCGGAGCATGCGTGTTAAGACCGCTGTCTTTGCTACCATTATGATTGGCTAAGAATATTTTAAGCATAAGGTAAGGTAAGGTATTGTCCGCTTAGTCGTTAGCGCTGTTTACACGTATACCTTACTGTACCTTATGTTTCAATAATAGAGGCATTCAAGGGATCGCCCGAAGTACCCTATTAAATATTGTTTGACACTTTCGGCGACTTAGCTACTACCCACTCGAACGGGCGAGTTATGTTCTGTGACGGCGCACAGAGCTTTGACAACATACCTGGAACTATTTGGGAACTCACGATTAGCGGTCTTTGAAACAGGTAGCCGACAAGAAAGCCGTGCTGTAATCGTTGGCTGAGGTAGTTGGGTAGATGCCCGGTCATGTAGAAGCTGGAGCCGAGACTTTGAGACGCCTGGACATCCACGCGACTTCATCCGTTGACAAGATCCAAGTTAGATATCAACTTCTTGGGATATTCGACTACCTTGGGTCAAGCGTTCCCAACCCCGTGACTAGATCATCTTGAACTGCCTCATCCACGTCCCATACCTTACCTGGTTGCATAGTAGTCAGTAGAAGCTGCCTACCTTACAACGTATTGACTGCCACTCCGAGTACTCAGTTTAAGGAATGCAGCGCTCTTTCTCCTCTTGACACAGAGTCTGGGAAGCACCAGGTTGTCACGGTCGACGCATAACTGGTAGCTAGCCTGAGAGCTAGCATCGGAGTCGCCAACTGTTTGACAAGTTCAGCCTTCAATGCTCCCATCTGTCGCGCGACCTTACAGTCCCCGGCCCAGGCTTTGATACCCCCAGTCCTCAGGACTCTTTCTCCTCAAACTCGATAAATCTTTGGCGAACGCGATGTCAACTTCTACCGCAACACCAGCCATTGTACGTAGTTCATCACGTCGCCAGCCGTCGTATACCACCCCCACAGGCGACCGCCCTCAACGAGCTGTTTCCACAATCACAAGTCATAGCACTCCTCCGCCGTCCTATTCTCGCTCTCAATCTCAGAATCGGGGACCACCTACTTCTCAGCAGGCAGCACTTGCCAGCATCGCTCGCAAAGACCATGAAACCATTAATGTAGCCCGGCCATCTTCGTCCCGCCGTAGCTTTTCTCGAGATCGATCTACTGCTGGACCGCCACCCACGCGAACAGATTCTACTCGAGATTCACGTCGAAGCACGTCAAGGCCGGGTCATTCGCGGAACAATTCATCATATTTGTCAGCAACAGGGACTGCCGTTGCCAATGGAGGATCCGCAGCGGTACAAACCCCAGGCGGTGGGAGATCGCAATCTGATGCAGCTATCCCAGGAAGCGGAGGGTCTTCTAAGAGACGTACAACAATCAGCGCGCAGACAGGAAACTGGTCGCTGGGCAAAACTATTGGCGCAGGTAGCATGGGCAAAGTCAAGTTAGCCAAAAGTCTAGAGACCGGGGAACAGGTGCGTTTGTTTCGCTGCTATTAGGCATGAAGCCAGAGACGTAACCCAAACTAACACAGAGGTTTTTGAATCAGGTTGCGGTCAAGATAGTACCAAGACAGTCTACGGATGAGCATCACAACAACCGAGACCGGGAGCGTGCGGATCATTCCAAGGAAATAAGGACCGCCAGAGAAGCAGCTATTGTCACTCTGCTGAATCACCCTTATATATGTGCTATGCGTGACGTTGTACGTACCGGAAATCACTGGTATATGCTTTTCGAATATGTGAACGGAGGCCAAATGCTCGACTATATCATCTCTCACGGAAGACTTAAAGAAAAGCAGGCTAGAAAATTTGGTCGACAAATTGCTAGCGCGCTGGACTACTGCCACAGAAATAGCATTGTGCATCGTGATCTAAAGATTGAAAATATCCTGATAAGTAAGACTGGAGACATCAAGATCATTGATTTTGGCTTGAGCAATTTGTTCTCTCCGAGAAGCCATCTCAAAACTTTCTGCGGCAGCCTGTACTTCGCGGCGCCAGAATTACTGCAAGCAAGACAATATACAGGTCCTGAGGTCGATATCTGGAGTTTTGGTATAGTCCTGTATGTGCTGGTTTGTGGAAAGGTTCCTTTTGACGATCAAAGTATGCCTCAGCTACATGCGAAGATAAAGAAAGGTGTGGTTGACTATCCGGCTTGGCTTTCCAATGGTAAGCAGATAGTCTCACTTGTGTCTCTCAATTTAGCTTTCTCTTTAACATTAGGCTGCTGACAAACACTAGAATGTAAAAGCCTTATTTCAAGGATGCTTGTCACGGATCCTAAGCAAAGGGCAAGCCTTCAGGAGATCATGAATCATCCTTGGATCATTAAAGGGTTCAATACACCCCCAGAAAATTACCTTCCTCACCGTGAGCCTATTCAACTACCGTTGGACCCAGAAATTGTGGACAAAATGACTGGTTTCGATTTTGGTCCAGCAGATTTTATAACTCGTGAATTGACAAAGGTCGTCAACTCAGAGGATTATCAGAGCGCAGTAAGACTCAATGCTCGAGAACAGTCAGCTCATGCTGCTGGTAATGAGAAAAAGAGGGGTGTATTTGACTTCTACAAGCGGCGAAGCTCAATCACTAGCAAAGAGACCCTCCAAAACCCTTCTGCTGAAGCCGTGCAGCTAGGCTCCGATCCTGTGAACGCTTTCAGTCCCCTAATTTCGATTTACTATCTGGTTAGAGAAAAGCAGGACAGAGAACGAATCGAGGCAAATCCAGGAGCACTGGGCATGCCCATGTCGCCTGGCGAGAAGCCATTGAAAATGCCTGATTTGCCAGCTCCCGAGGCAGCGTACACGAACTCGACAACCTATGAAATGCCAGGCGAAAAGCCCACAGGCGGTCGCTCTAGACCTAGGTCTAGGACCCATGGCGAAGATGAGGTTACCGAGGGAATCAAGAAGGTGAATTTGAACGTTCCTAACAAAGCAGCTCCCATCATCACCACACCACCCGCAGAACAGACGCCAGCCAAGAAAGAGAGCACTGCCGTTGGACTTTTGCGAAGATTCAGTACACGGCGCAATAAAGACTCGAGTAGGGGCAGAATAGATACGCAGGATCCACCCTCGCTTCAGTTGCAACCTCCTACAGATGCAGCTGCTACAACTCTTCGAAAGAGCTTCAGTGTGCGAAGATCTCGCAACAGGGATCCTGCCCCAACACCGCTATTGCATCCTGGTGGAAGCACGCCACATCAACCTGAGCTCCTAACACCACCAACTGCATCAAGGGCTGGAAATGCGTTGAACCGTTCAACGAGCGTCAATTCTGCTGATTACAGACGGCGAGAGTCTCGCCGAGGAGTTTCGGAAGGACACACAACAAGTGTAGTCCTTGATCCTCCACAAACCAGTGGCTCTGATCGATCGAATGCGAGCCTGCAAGAGCCGAAAACGAGCGAACCAGCTCCAGCAGAGCAGATGTCCAACAACGCCGCCCGCGCTGCGACAATGCGGACTAAATCGCTTGGTTCCGCAAGACGTGAAAGCATACAAGCTCGACGTGTTAGAAGAGAGGAAGTCAGAGAAGCCAACGTCCCAGAAGAGACGGATCAAGAGCTTGCTGAAGGGCAAGGCGAGACTCGGCATACCAGTAGTGTTGAGAACATGAAACCAGTATATCTTAAGGGTCTGTTCAGTGTTTCTACTACAAGCAACAAACCGTTGCCGTTTATAAGAGCAGACATCGTTAGAGTATTGAAACAACTCGCCGTGGAGTTTACGGAGATAAAAGGCGGTTTCAGCTGTCGTCATGCTCCGAGCATCGACCTGAATCGTGTTGTTGATCCTCCAAGCCCAGAGCAATTGGGCATGGCTTCCAAGGCTTCGAGACGGATCAGCTTTGGGGGCTTCAGGAACAGTGACCGTGATCGAGACGATCAAGAAAAACCATCCGCATCCCGACGACCAAACATAGATGCCAGCTATACAAATTCAGAAGAATCCGATGCCGACGACAGTATCGGTCGGCCTCGACGCGAACGAGCGGCAGGCGAGACGACGACGCACGTGGAGAGTAAGCTAGGCAAGAGTGTGGTTTTGAAGTTTGAAATCTTCGTTGTTAAGGTCCCGCTCTTCTCGCTGCACGGAATCCAATTCAAGAAAGTGTCAGGAGACACATGGCAGTACAAAGAGATGGCGCAGAGGATATTAGATGCGTTGAGGCTGTAGGTTGGGGCCTATGTCCTGGCGTAAGGGTTATACGTTGCGGATTTGTCTTTTTCTATCCGCTCCGATCTTTCTACTCAACGCAGTAGGTTCGAGCGGCAAGCATTGATTGACGAGTCTCCTTGGGTCTAACGACAGACTGTGCCGTCTAGTTCTATAGATTCTATTCATTTGCTGGGGACAAAACAAGTGTTAGGTTGGATTTATCTTACTGCAACTCATTCATCGGCCGGAGGAGGTTACCTGCCTCGATTCACCAGAAATCCAAAACCTTCCGTTTAAATTACTCCACGTTTCTCTCGTGGTGAGTACAGAAGTAGAGCCTGTAAACCCCCAAGTACATTCCTGTCATGGAAAGATAGCTGAACTGCCTTTTCCCATACCATTGCTCCCTCAGGTTCATGGGTGAATATGAGTATCTATATCTGTATCCTCACAGATCCTGCGGATATGTATTCATGGCTTCGACGACCTTCGTGGACGTTGCTGTAATGAGCACGTGACGGGCTACCTCCTGCCCTTGTCGTTGCCCTGAGCGGAACACTTACTAGCGTTGTGGAATCGCGTGCAGAGCCTCCAAAACAACATCAAACTGACTTCATCACTCAACAAACAAGTACAATTGTGCGACAAAAGACGAATCCGCAGTACGATTGAAGGCGAAGACCTCTAAGATTCATGTGCTGTTAAATCATAAGAAGATCGGATTGGGGCAGCTGAACGGAATTACTATTCGACTTGCCACACACGAAACCACTTCAGACAGTGCAGTCAACAACCATCGCATTGTCGGTGACACGAGATTCTAGTGACGGCTCGTCCGTGTCCGACAAGGTCTCTTTTCATGCGTCTACGATTACCTCTGACGCCGGGCCCCCTTATACAGAGTCACCTACCGTCCCACTTCCAGCTTCTTCCTCGACACCTCCTTCCTTAGCACCACCACCCTTTTCCTCGCTCTATTTCCCTACAGCAAGTCATACAGACTATTTCAAAGCTTCAGTTACCGAGCCCGAGTCCTGCTCACCTCCACCGTTCTGTCCTGCACTACCAGTTGAGGCCGCTCTTGCTAGTGCAACCAGTGTTGAAGCGGAGACCAAGGCCGCTCTTCCTCCGGATACTAAGGGCGAACCCTCAAGCAAGAGCGCGGAAGACTCCGAGCCACCGCCCCCGTACACTGAGGGTCCGAGTCCACTTGACTCTTTCACTTACGTGATGGCTGCCGCAGGCGGCGCCGCGAGTATAATCACACAGGTGCAGCAAGGTGGTGGAGCGCCTGTGACTACCCTGGCAGGTGTGTAGACCGACGTAGAAGAGATTACTCAAGGTCTTCGGACCGAATTTACTGACGTCGATGCCTTGTAGATGTCGGCGCAGACGAGCATATAACATTGGACCTACGGTATGAAAGCCTCCCAATTCTACTCAATTTAAGCTAACATCTACACACAGAGGAACTCGCTTTACTCTATCGAGAGATGAACTCCTCACTCTCCCAGAATTTGTCTTACTATCCCTCTTCCCAAATGGCCTTCTTCCTGACGGTCATATGAACTCCTTCCACGAAGGAGACGTCTACCCTGTTGATGTACGTTGTCCACTTCTAGTTCTACCTATTGAGAACGCGGTCTCTAACTTCCGCACAAGTACGATCCTGCCTCTCTCCAGTACATGCTCGACTTCTTCCGCACCGTCGCCCAAACCATTCCCTCCTCATCCCCTTCCCCCGTCCCTTCCCCCACGGAAACATCCGCTACTAACTCTACAGACACGGCCAATGTACCTGGCTCTGCCCGTGATATGCTGCAAGACCGCGCAGGGATCATCGTGCTCCGGGAAGATTTAGATTTCTATGCCATACCGCCCAAAGCGGAAATTGATCAGCCGGAGATGATTGAGGTGAAGAGGGCGGCAGGGAGGGCGTTGTTGGGGCAGGATGGGATTTTCAGTGGATTGAGGAGGAGTGAGGAGACGGGAACGACGGAGCAGCACTTGATTGAGATGCTGACGGCTGGGTACGGGCTAACTCCCACTCTCACAAAGCTCCTGAAACCTAATGCGGTAATCGATTTGGTCACTAATATATGTCTACAGAGGTTTTTACAACGACGACCACTGGGGTCACCGCGCTGGTGAGCCTAACAAAGCAGTCATCTGCTCCCTCGCCCTCGCCCGCCTCCGCACAGATATCAAAGGCAACGACCTCGCGAACAGCAACGCGGTAGGCATGGCGCAGAAACTGTTGCTATTCTGGAGGAAGCCCGCGAGGAGGTGTTGGTGGGAGGGAGTGGAGTTGGATAATGTAGATGGGGTGGAGGGGAAGCTGAAGGTTTGGATTCGGAGGGTTTGGACGCTGGAGATGGTAAGTTTTACTATTTGAGGTCCTGTGTTAGATTTTTGGTAATGTTGACTCTTTGGTCGCAGAGTGTAATTGGATTACGGTGATGCTACTTTAGAGGGACTTGGATTCAGTGCTTGGGGTTACAAAATGGAGTGCGTTATTTTTGCATGAGAGACTTTTCTTGAAAATACCCCTTCGGGCTTTTAGCGAGCAAGTGGAGCAGTTTTTAGGTATATAGTATTGATGAACCTTTGATAATAGTGGTTTGGTCCTTTGTATTCAAACGCTAGTGCTCGCTGTTGGTTCCCAATCTGTATTGGGAAAATTCCTGATAACTGACATTAGAAATGGAGGAATCATGTTGAGTTGTTGTTGACTATGCTAAGTTAGGTATAAAGTCATAGTGCCAAATCCAACCATTCTATTGTAGAAGTCCGTAATATCGTGATGGCGTACAGATCCGCTACCCCGGAACGACAATGCGTCAAGGTCGCCAAGCTGCCAAGGAAGAAGCACCCGGAAGCACTTAACAAATGTCCTAATCAGCCTCGAATCGATTACCCAGCGAGATCGTTAATCTGCCCAAGAAGAAGCACTCGTAAGCACTTGACGAAATCATTAATCAGTTTTTGCGATCAGTCTCCTCCGTCCCCTCGAGGAAGTTCATTCAGGAGGTACGATGGTCTTCAGATTGTTAAGAAGAGTAGAATCGCCGGTGGCGTTGCCAAAAAACCCCAAACCAATCTGACTACCGATCAATCAGGCATGTTGATTCCCAGGTATTCTGATCGCCCTCTCGGGGTCAAACTGGTATCCTAGAAGACTGGTTATTTCACGTTTGTTCCTCCTGTAGAAAGCTTGCAGCCCCTGTTGATAGTCCTCGTCGCTGGAACTCCGATCCTCAACAGAGGTTACTCGCGGAGCATCGTCGGTCAACGTCGAAGCCAAAGTCTCTTCTTTAGTGGCACCGAGGCTGTAAGGATTGGTACTGGGTCGTGGGAACCGCGATGCGATGTCTTCTTGGGATTTGAGGTATGGGGAGGCTATTCGAGGGTTAATTTGCACGTTGATTGATGTAGGTGCCGGTTGTGGGGTTTGTGGAGAGCGATATTGCGCCCCTCCTACTATGGTTCCAAGGTGCATTTCTTCTGCTGTAGCTTGAGAAGCCGGACCTTCGTCGGCTGTTTTCAAAAGTCTTTCATTTAACGGAAATTCGGAAGTCGCCGCTCCGTTTGAGATGGCTGCTTCACTTGAGCCTTCAGTCACCCTACTAATCCCTCGTTGCGGTCAAGAAGAGTCTCTTGTGGTGCTTTCGTTTGGATCTCTTCCAGCCGGATAGTATTGGCCGCCTGGATGGAGTGGCTGCGACGCCTATGGCTTGCATCAGCCTTCCTATTTTTGTAAGCAACCGGCGAGCACACCGTTGTGATGGGGCAGGTGACGCTGAATCAATAGTCAAGGGTAGGAGATACTAACTTCGACTAGCCGGTCCCCTTCAACCCGGACTTCTCGATCACGTAACTGACGCATTAAAGAAAGAAAACTGCTTTCCTGGAACTTTCGGCTTTGATCGTGCTTTAAGTTGTCGAGTAATTGGCTGGCTGTTCTTGCAAGTTCATCTGCATCGTTACCGCCTTCACTTTTTAGCATTTCGGAAGAATCTTGTTGAGTTATCCTGTCGGATCCTATTCGAGGAATCTCCGTCATAGGTGCCGCATGAGAGATTTGCCCCAGCTGCTCTTCCATTTCCACGTCTGTAGCAGCCTTGACTTCTTTCTGTTGCATGTGGTCATCTAATTGCTGTATACGGGAATGCGCTGCATCAAAAGCACTTTCGAATGCAGCGTCATCTATGACAGCCCCCGCTTGTTGACCGGACTGAATCTGCATTGCCGGATCCGAAAGTAGATTATGCTGCTGGCCGAACGTTGGGAAGTTGTTGCCGTAGAGAATTCCATCGTGCATATAGCTGCCGCCACCATTTATTTGTGCGTCTAGCTGGGTTTGGGCCGATGGTTGGCTCTGCTGCCACGTGAGATCCTGATACCATGCACCTGCTAAATTTGAGGATTGCGGTGCTTGTTGTTGAAGTTGAGGTTGAGATAGCAGAGATGGCTGCGACAGCTGTGGACTACTTATATGCAGCTTTTGAAAGTCGGAGGCCCAATTTGGCGAGTGGTGTTGAGCGGGACTGGAAGGAAAATATGCTGTATTGCCACCATACGGAAAACCTGGCTGAAGCTCTGGGAATTGATTCCCTATCGGCTGGCCCGCTTGGAAGGCCTCGAACTCCGCATCAAGAACGCCTGCATTACGCCCTGACGTGGAACGGAAGCCCTTGAAATATCTGTTAGCAAAGTAAGAGTATTGTTCTCTTTCGAAGTTTGGAACATGCCTCCGCTGACTGACGTGATGCAATTCGATCTTGTTGCAAGGTTCTGTCGATGGAGGAGTGCTTTTGAAAGGTCTGTAAAGAATTTGAGGGACCACACAGGGCGTCTGCCATGATCGCTTGCTTAAATTCGACGTTCGAAGGAGAAAGAGCAAACGTGGCACTTGTAGGAAAGGCAAAGGGGAAATAGAAAGATCTCTGATGCATGTGAGGGTGTAAGGTAAGACAGCCGAGGCACACTTTGGCGGCCTGCGGCTCCGGGGCTAGCTACTGGGCCAGATCTGGGCCGCCGTACCAATTAGCGATGCAGCCCTATGGGCTCAAATGTTCCTGAATGCTGTCCTCAGACTCAAGCAATACCTGCCGTAAAGAATTCTCCAAATGGTACGCTCCACAGCTCCAGGAGCACGGAAGAAAAGCGCTGACCGATTTAGGCGCAAGTCATCACCAATTCCGGGCACGATGACATGATTGTACGTTGCAACGTCGCCAGCGGAGTTTACCCCCCCCAAGCTCCGCAAAGCAGCATTTTCAATTCACTAAGCTGACAATGCGGTTTCCAGCACGATGCGGTACTAGATTACTATGGCAGACGGCTCGCTACCTGCTCTTCGGATAAGACCATAAAAATCTTCGAAGTTGAGGGCGAAACGCATAAACTAACGGAAACACTTCGAGGGTACGAGTCTCGTCGGTCTGCGAAAGGTGATAATTATGCTAAATGAATACTAGGCACGAGGGCGCGGTCTGGTGCGTCTCATGGGTCCGCCTCTCCCCCTCCACTTCCCACCCGCCCTTCGCCCGCCGCCCCTCCTCCTAAACACTCAACTAATTCCCCGTGCCCCCTCCGTAGGCCCACCCCAAATACGGCAACATTCTCGCCTCCTCCTCCTACGATGGTAAAGTCCTCATCTGGCGCGAAGCCTCGGCGGTCTGGACCAAAGTCGCCGACTTCGCACTACACACCGCCTCCGTCAACATCGTTTCCTGGTCCCCCCACGAATGCGGCTGCCTCCTCGCCTGCGCCTCCTCGGACGGCATGGTCTCAGTACTCGAATTTAGCGAGGGCAATTGGGGGCATACGATCTTCCAGGCGCATGCAATGGGCGTAAATGCGGTAAGCTGGGCGCCAGCGATAATGCCAGGGAGTTTGGTCAGTAGCAAGCCAGACCTAGGGCACAGGAGGAGGTTCGTGACAGGGGGAAGTGATTGTCTGGTCAAAGTCTGGGACTGGAAGTACGCATGAATTTCCCTCTGACTTACCCATCTCGAAAAAACCGCACACGCTAACACTCCACCCCCTCCCTCCCAGCCCCTCCCAAAAATCGTACGCCCTCACCACCACCCTCTCGGGCCACACTGACTGGGTCCGCGACGTCGCCTTCGCGCCCACCATCCTCCAAAAATCCTACATCGCCTCCGCCTCGCAGGACAAGACCGTCCGCATCTGGACCTCGACGCCGGTCCCCCCGGGTCAGCCCGAGGAGTGGAAATGCACGGTGCTGAACTTCGAGGCGGTGCTGTGGCGTGTTAGTTGGAGCTTGTCCGGGAATGTGCTGGCGGTGTCCGGGGGGGATAACAAGGTTAGTTTGTGGAAGGAGAATTTGAAGGGGGAGTGGGATTGTGTGCGGTCGATTGAGGAGTAAGCGGAGGAGGAGGGGGGTTGCTGTTTTCTCAGGTGCTGTTGTTGTTGTAGTAGTAAGGGGTTGAGGAAGGGTAGGATTGAAAGGCGTTTTTAGTTTAGAAATCCTATGAAAGATGGTCTAGCTAAAACTAAAGCTAAAGAAGGATCAGGTATCTAAATGCTTTTGATGTGCCATAGCTTATCTGCGGAATCCGAAGGGGGCGAACAACAATAACAACGCCAAAGAAAACGAAAATGAACAAGCAAAGCCAGACTGAAAGCTTGTATCGCCCACTAGGAGGGCAGCAGGCGACGAGGCGACCAGATCCGCGGGAAGGCCTTGCTTTGGCATTTGCTCGTTCCAAGTTGCATGCCCAAGGGTATGCTGCGCGAAAAATATTGGGGAAATTCGTAAGAGTTCATGGGGCAAGTCGTGCAAAAAAGTCGTGAGGGCTCAGAAGCCGGGCAGGAGCTGCTAAGAAAAATTGGCCGTAAATCGTGAGCACTAGGATGGCTCTTTGTAGTAGGGGTATCGAGAGCATTGTCCAGCCAGCCTCTTGTTTCGAGAGGCTTTTCCCTGCTGAATCAGATAATTATCAAGGATGGTTGGTTCCTTTGCCTGGGCTCTTCTTGCCTTCAGATACATCCCGAGAAGACATTTGAGATTTTTTCCAGGAAAGTAGGCAGGCAAAGGGCAAGAAGAAGAAGAAAAAAATGTCCCAGGAAGCTCGAGCATGCCAGATAACGGTTCTCCCTCACGAGACCTCCGACAAATCCGGCCCCTCGACCCCAGACGTCTGATCCTCGACATTCCAAAAGATAAACGGCCCAGTACACGCCTGCTCCCCCCCTTCATCCATCGGACTCCACCACCGCCCCAACATGATCATCCCGCCGGGCAGCACCACACCCTCGTACGCCCAGCACCCGCTCCCGATATCGATGTCGTTGTACTCGTTCTCCTCGCCGTCATCCGCGATCCAGGCCTCGTGGTTGATGGTGCTGTAGACATTCGGGGTCGAGGGCTGGGTAGGGCTGGGGGAGGAGGCTTGCGAGGAGCTGTAGTCGGCGTCGAAGTATTTCATCATGGTGATGCGCTGCCAGCCTGGGATGTCTTGCTGCGGGGGGAGGGGGTGCAGGATGCCGGAGCAGTGGAAGGGTTCGGCGTCGTGGCCGGTGCCGGTGAAGGGGAGGTAATCACGGCCTTTCTTTGCGTAGGACTGATTTGTGGAAGAGGAGGAGGAGGAGGAGGAAGGTGGAGTGTTGGGCGTTGCTGGGGGTGTGGGGAGATGGTTGGTCGTAGGGGTGCTGGTGCGACGACGGTAGTGTGCTGGTCCTTGGACGTTCTTGATGGCGCGCTTTGAGGATACCTTGTTGGGGTCGTTGAGCATGTTAACTAGACTCTGAGATGGCATAGAATGCAAATGGCGATCGAATGCTTCGGGCCAAGGGGGGCAGTTGGCGGGTGTGAAGTCAATGTCGAGGGTCTGAAAGCCGTCCTCGTAGTCGATGCTATCTGTGAAGATCTCTGCACCAGGCTCTGATGTGCGGATGCTTGGGACTTCGCCCAAGTCATGGAGGTACGCTGGGAAGTCATGTGTGAGTGGGGAGGCTGTGGCTGGCGAACCTACAAGGTAGGAGGCCTTACAGTAGCTTCCCTTCCAAAGCCTACCGAGCTTCTTGACGCCCTGCGTGAGCTTTCCTTGCCAGGCGCGTGGCTTCTCGTGCTCTTCAAGGTCGTTGAAAAGATGGTAAAGAGTGGCTTCTTCTTCACGCGTCATGTGGTACTTGAAGAAGTTGGCGATGTGGAGGAGGAGCGAGATATTGACGCGGAACATGTGATTGTCAAGATACATCGGGTATTTTGCGGGGTGGCCGTAGACTGCTTGTTGGGAACAAGGGAAAGAGAACGTTGGGAAGTCCAGGTGGAATTCGAGAGACCAGTGCATGAAGAGGAGTTGAACCGTCTGGAGGAGAGGATTAACCATACCCTTGCAGTTCATCTTCAGGACATTCTTCAAAAGGTCGGATCTCTTGATATAGCGACAAAGCTGTACGAGATTCTTGGAACTCGGTTCATCGATGATTTGATTCGAGGGGCCTGAAAAGGATTCTGAGGTTGTGTTAATCCTAGGTTCTGAAGCCAGTAGGAAAGAACAGTGATCGTGGGGTGAGCTATCCACTCCACATGACACCACCAACTCTACCACATTACCACCGATTCAAGTAAGGAGAAGAACAGATATTTGATGTCCCGATGACGTACCAATCATAAGATCTCTAATGACTTCCAGAGCCCACAACTCTGCATGTTCTTGGCCTGCCAGGAAATGGACTTCACGGCCAAGCGTCTTTCGACGGAACTGATAAGTATGCTTGAGCTCATTGCCAAGCTTACCCGGTGGTAGGTCGTAGCATGATGCAAAGCGTTGACGCCAGAGGCCAGCACGAAGGGTGTGGACAGCAGCATAGGTCTGGTGGCAGATGAGAGTGAAACGGCAGAGGTCTTTATCGTTGCTCAAGTAAGATGCGATGTGTTCATTGATCTGAAGAGCATACAGCGTGTTAGTGGTGAGGATTTCCTCGAAGATGAACCAGATGGTTGAAGCTGATCTCCTGACTTACCTCGATGGGTACAACATTGAAAGCCATTGTGTACAGCAAGAAGCAGAATTCGCGGAAGTTGAACGTAAGACAAAGATCAGGTAAATAGCAATGTGATACAGGTTGAAGATGGGTGCATAGTTGGAAGTTCTGATGTAGCTGGGGTAGATAAGACGAACACTGAACGAAGGTTTCAGTTTCAGTAGCAATCTGTGAATATACCGTCCGAATTCACTAATGGGAATGAATTGCACAATAAGAAACCAGAAGTGAAAATGGTCAATCACTTTGTAATATAATACGGTTGATCTTGACAATACGAAAGCGCGATTTTGGAACAAAGCTTGATCAAACATATCCACGACCTCATAGGCGTGTTACGTTCGTCGACATTAGAAACCGTCTCTGCAGCGTATAGAAGACGGTAACAGGCTCAAAATTGTAGTCGCATTGCCTACAACTTTGTCGGTTGTTGGAGAGGTGAGAATATGACTTCCGTGGCATATGGGAGTTGAGTGCGAACCTGAGAGACGGCTAACACAGGGCACAATCCCAACCTTCTAGCGACAATTGCCATCAATAAACAAATTTTCAGGAGATATCGATTCATTGCTCCATATCAGCGTAACAAATGCTTGAGATGGTTTCCAATTTGCCCAGGCATAATGCGGGCCACACGATTAAGAAATAACACAAAACACAATAAAAGCAACGATTGAAGCGCTAAAGCTGTGTTGCGTGGGCTTTCCAGCACCAGACTTGGAAGAATTTGTGGTAGAAGGAGAGCTGCTGGTGCTGGTACCGCTTGCGCTAGGCAAGGCTTGGTTCTTCTGGACCACATAGATCTCTCCAGTCGCATCAGAGCTGACAAAAAGCCGGCCTTGACTGTCAAAAGCTATCCCCACTGGCCTGAAGCAATTTTGGGGACATTTCGAGTTATCTGTGTTAGAAAAGATATCGGTTGCGGCCGTACTGTTGTTCGACGCTGCCACGGGTTCGCCGTTCTGGAAGGGAATTACGGACAGCTTGTACCCAACCGGGTTCGTACGGTCCCTTAACCATGTAAGACACTTCCCAACGGACACGGGTTAACACGTAGACTTACCAGCTACCGTGGAAGGTCACCCACGCTTCGGTGGCGCTATTATTGAATTTCAAGTCCAGTGGTGCCATATGAGCCTGGAAAGTCAACCTTGGCGGCGTCTGCTCCGAGCAGTACGTATCATTGATTGTGCTATTCTGATCTCCCATTGCAAAATTAGAACCAACGGTTAGATTCGAATTCTGTGGCAGGTCTGCAGGAACCCACGCAGCATAGCAATACGGGTATCCATAATTACTGCCTTGAGGGGCATACTCGGTTCCATTCAAATAGCCATGGAAATTCATCTCTTCACCCGGATTATCTTGATGTACGTCCATGCCCTGACGCATGATCTGGTCGACAGAATTCTCCACAGAGTAGATGCCACCAGTCACCGGATGTTCTGCTACGCCCACAGAATTTCGGAGACCCCAGCCTAGCCTTAGTCCATCAATATCATAACTATACCCATTCTCGGTGATGTTGTTCAAGTTGAAAGCTCTAATCTGACTGTGGCCAGATGATAGCATTTCTGTTTCCAGGTCGACGTTAGATGTACTTCCTCGACTTATTAACAGAGTCCCGTTGGCTTTCTGCGAAAGGAGGAGTGTCCGCGTAGTGTGGTCATTGGTATTCATGCCAGTCACGAGGGTTTGCTTGGTACTTCCAACTGTCGAACTTGCCGGATCGTAAGTCCAAGAATAGGCAGCCTCTGCCGTCGAAGCATATAGAGTTTTTCCATCTTGCGATAATGCTATACCGTGGTTAAGCTAGGGCAAGATATCAGCAGGGCCGCCAGGACGTAAAACATGATACACAAACTCCAGTGTCCTTCACCACAGTCTTGCTTGATTTGACGCTCAAGCAAGTTCCGCCACTATCTTGAAACGCAAGATTGACTATTCCTGAGCCAGCTTCAACGACTAGTAGACTCCCAGTGTTGTCAAATTGAATAGAACGAGGCTTGGTTAGACCAGTGGCAACCAGCGCCACTTGGTACCCAGACGCGATACTGGGCCTGACTGATTTCGTCGGTGTCAGTGTAGCTGAGCAGCTAGACGACAGTGATGCTCCATATATCGGGACTACCAGGGAGCCCAAGAGAAGGGCTACGTAGGACATTGGAGGCATTTTGAGAAAATGGCTTGCGCAAGAAACGCACAGCTGAACAAGTGCAAAGGAAGGGAATAAGAAAATGTGATAATACTTCCTCTCATGGTAGAGATACGAGTCCAGACAGTAGATGAAGCGTGCCGATCTCCCGGATGGCAAAAGGCTTGCGGTACACGTCTATTATCTTTCTCTAACCAGATTTTCTCCGAATCTGAAAAGCCGCATAGTGTTTCGTATCTGTCTCAACCAAAGGCTGCGGCGTCAAGTAAGAGATGAGGCAAATTGAGTGTTTCAGATGCCCCCATGCTGAGCTTGAAGTACTGTGTACTTTTCTATCTGGGGTATCAGTTGTTATTAGAATGCTAAGGTTTAACCGTATCAGGCTATAATCTAACTACATTGCACATAGCTTCTACGCGATATATTAAACCCTTTTATAAACACTCAATATTCAGTATACTTTCCATCCGCTTCAATAACAACTTGACATCGGGCTGGCATGGACTCGATAAGCTCATTCAGTTGCTTCGGTGTGACTGAATCGGGAATCCCAGGCTTCCCTCACTACTTTTTTAAGCCATTGTAGAAGAGCTTGTCCGCATGACCATAATGCTCCTGTATTCAATCCTTCATGATATCCCATACCTTTTCTATGAGGTTCAAATCAGGTGAATACGAAGATCAGGCTATAACATGTATATCATGTTCCGCAAGCTCATCCCGTCTGAACTGTGCAGCAAAACCTGAAGCGTTATTCCGCATTAAAAAAGAGATCTTGATTTAATCTTATTGATCCGTGTACGAAGAGTACAATACTTTCACAATAAGTCCTTGTTGGTTGTGTCTCAATCCTTCTCTCAAATTAAACCAGGCCATTTGTTGAACCCCCCAAAGCATTCTTAGAACATTCAATCGTCCTTTCTAGATGAACGAGGCACTATGCAGATACAATCGTACTCTTCGTCAGACATTTTAATAACTTAAATCTTCCGATAACGGATTTCATTAATCCGGGTTTCGTCGCTTCACAGTATGACTTGTCATTGCTCTTTGATCCAAAGTACATCACGCACAGTGTCTTCAGAAATATTTCATCCTAATGCTTAAAGAATTTTCCTATAAGACGTTTGTCGATCCTCAATCCATTTGCATACCAAATCGATAAGGATTTGTTGAGAAACGACATTGACTATTGATTTACGTTCATTCAAATCTTCTGAGAAGTAAGTCCATACTCCATTGACGCAGACATATTGGACCTAACGTAACGTAACATTCGGAAGTTCGACTATTGATGATTTTATGTATTTTTCAATCGATGCCGTGTAACATTTTGAATTCTAACACATGTATCGCGATCAAGCTCTTCTTGCTTCGTAGGGATAGCAGAAGGCTTCATTGATTATGTAGATGAGTATAGGTGAGTGAGGAGGGGACTGGTAGGTAGGGAGGTAATTGTAGGAAGCAATACCCGAAGGGGATAGGGCTGCACCGGGCTCAGCCGCTTATGATGCCATGCCGCCTTCTGGTGATGTCATTTTGACGATCTGCCCCACTTCCACTCTACCGATTTTTTAAGCGCACTTTGAAGGATCAGAATCTGGTTTTGAGAGCATTCCCTGGTCTTCTGGGAATCGAATGACCGTTAGCCACCCACCCAAGGGCCAAGGGTAAGGTAGGTATCCCACCAACCATGTCAATTGTGTCAGGACGCTTCTCCGCTGATTGACGATGATGGACCGTTTAGCGCGGATAGTACTGTGTACAGCCTGCTTCCCCCCCCAAAAAGGATTGAATATTTCATTCATAAGATTCCCTCATCATCGATTTCTTACTTCACAGCTTTCACTTTTGACCATTCATTCCATGCTCACTTGTATAGCTACGTGTTATCACCCACGTGAACAATAAGTTCTTACTTTTCCAAGCCAAAACTTGTACCGTCCTTGCCTGCAAGTGATCGGCCGCCACAACTCCTCTACTCATCGATACACATCCTCCTCTCCCACCAATCCTGCTAAATAGGCCAATATGCTGCATCAAGTATTATGGTCTGCTGCTTTGGCCTTGTCCAGTGCTGCGGGTGTTGTAGGACAAGCTTCCTCGTCAAGCGCTATTCCGTTGAACAACTTCATCGATGCCGCACACTCCGCTGCATCTGCAGCCAGCTCTGCCAACGCAAAGCAGACGACATCTTCAAGTTCCGGCTCTACTTCTGCTTCCTCGACTTCAGCTGCTCCTACTTCTTCGCCATCGGCAGCTGCAGCAAAGTCTTCCGGCAGTAACACGGGCCTGATCGTTGGCCTCGTCGTTGGTATCATTGCTGCTCTACTTCTTGGGATACTCATTACTCTTCTCTGTTGCTGTTTGGCACGTCGTCGACGCCGTCGCCGCAATCACACAGCCGAACCAGTCCACGATCAAGAGATCAAGACCTGGCGCTCTGATCAGCCAGCCAACCCAGGGCGCACATACTCTCCTCCGTTTCAGCACAACAGAGACCATATTACGGAGCAGCAGCCTCTAGTGCCTGGCATGGCCACGGCTGCCTCTCCCAGCATGGCAGAACATCCGGCCCATCGCCACGAAAATCCTTTTGTGCCAGTTCCTCCAAGCCCTCGCCGTGGAGCTCCCAATTCTCGCCCAGGCCTTACAGACGGCACTATTCCTGGCGCGGACCCTTACATCGTCCCTCCATTCACCGAACGGAGCCGTGTCCGTGGTGGAGGAATATTGAATGCGGCCTCGCGCTCGCGCTCTCGTTCCCGCTCCAATACCGACTCGACTCCTTCCTCCAATCTTCCGATCCAATCCACAAGCGCTCAGTCTACGCCGCCTACTCAGCCAACAACGACGCCATCTTCGGCCCCCTTGAGTGGTATAGGCCAACCTTACGAGGATATGCACGTTCACGTCCTTCAAACCGACGAACCATCTCGTGAGCTTCGTAACTCCCTTAACGCACGCGAGCCTATTCAACGCTATACAACGCCGCCTCAAGTCCCCAGTCGATCTCCACATCGCCGTAGCGGCGCATTCGCTGATAGCTACGACTCAAGCACCACCACGAACAGCGGCAGCGGCAGTGGAGAGGACCTCTATGCAGGTGTTCCCAAATGGGAGCAGAGTCACAACCGATACTCCAATAGCCCGACGATGATGCAGGCACCGCCGGTTCCTTGGGAAGGCAGAGAGCGTCGACAGAGCCACAGTCCCCGCCAGTCAAGGGATCTTGGCAACCGCAGGATGGGAAGCAGGAGTCCAGCAACCTCGATCAATGGGCAACCGAGGCGATTGAGGTTCTCTGACGTTCAGGCACCACAGAGTGCGGCCCATGGCAACCAAGGATATTCACATGGAGTAGGCGAGGCTATGTGACCGTGCCACGGGATGATACATATCTTGCTTGCATAATCCTCCCAAATATTATCCTTCAAGCGAGCTATTACTACGGCTTCAAATAAGCCGAGGAAGCACTTAATGTCCTCTCTGTTTAGCGCAGGGTGATACCAGGCGTTAGGGTGTTTGATGGGTATTATCATACCGACCGATACAATTGCTACGATTGCTCTGGGTTGCTCTTACATGGGCTACCATTCTACGACCTCTTAGCATAGATGAGAATATGTACATGGCTCTCAGAATCCCATTCAGTCAACACCGAACGCGGTTTCTGCGCTTGTAAAGACTAGATAGTGAATAGTGAATTAGACGCCGATAACTAATATCATTGTATTCAATAAACATCTAAAGTTCTCCAGATCTCTCTCGTAATACAGAGGTCACGAACGGGGGAAAGATACGACTGAAGTTGGAAATTCCCGTGGATAACTCAATCGGGTCTAGTATGGATTAACCCCAAAGCTCTCCTCTTCGCTCAAGAGTCCTTCACCTCCATCATCAATCCAAAATCTCAATTGCCAAGGCTAGTACCATAAGTAAACGTCAGAGTTGTAAGCATGGATGCTGTCTCGTCGAGCTATTCTCCAGAAGCTCCCCAATCCACCTTCCCCAAGAGCCCCGAGGAATTCGACGCTGACCCTCGCGTCTCGTTCTCGAAACTCGACAACAAGTTCATACTGGAAGCAGATGACGGGCAAGAATTCGAGTTTGATGATGCACTGAAGAGATGGGTTCCAGTGGTACGCCCTCATCCTCCTGCAACCGAGGGTTATCCTATAGACATGCTATTGCACTGCATGACATATTACACGGATGGTAAATTCTAATTGCATACCATTTGTGGTTGTGGGATATACAGTTGGACGATGCTTTGATGGAGAAGCAAAGAGAGGCTTATGCCGTCAAAGGTGTGGATGAGTCGGAGCCGGCGCAACCGCTGAAGAAGAGGAAGCAGGTTTATGTCAACGGAGAGGAGGTAAGGGCAGATGTTCATTTTTTTACTCTGGTCCAGCTGACAGCATTTGGTTTGTTCTTAGGAATCTGGTGGTCGAGCCATCAGCTCCAAGAAATCCAAACCCACGCCCGAACCCCGCGAGCGCAAGAACACAGCGGTTTACATAACAAATCTCCCAACCGACACCACCGTGGAAGAGGTAAACGATGTATTCTCTCGCTGTGGTGTCATTGCCGAGGAGATAGACAGAGGCAAACCGCGCATCAAGCTGTACACCGACGAAAACGGCAACTTCAAAGGCGACGCTTTGATATTATACTTCCGTGCTGAAAGCGTTGACCTCGCTATCCAACTTTTAGACGACACCGACTTTAGATTTGGAAAGCCGGCATCGGGTGGGAAGATGAAAGTTGCAGCAGCGGACTTTAGCTACAAGCAGCAGAAAGACGCGCCGGCTAAGAGCAATAATAAGGACAAGAAGAAGATTATCAAGAAGACGCAGAAGCTGAATAAGTATGCCTTGGAACATTTCCTAAGGTTGTATGTTCGGGTCCACTCATAGACTTTCTCTAGCAAACTCGCCGATTGGGATGACGACGATCCCTCCACCTTGCACGACACCAGCTCGAGATGGGATAAAGTAGTCATCCTGAAACACCTATTCACCCTTGCAGAACTCGAAGTTCGTTGTCCCAGTTTCTCTCTTCCGTTTTTCCACCTTGTCCTCTCCGGTTTCATCACTCTTCAAAAAAACCCCGCTCCGCTTCCCACCGTAGCAACCCAACTAAAACCCACAACCCCTATCACAGGAAGATCCCGCCGCAATCCTCGACATCAAAGAAGACATCCGCGACGAATGCGCCAAAGTCGGCGACGTCACCAACGTCGTCCTCTTCGACCAAGAGCCCGATGGCGTTGCTTCGGTACGCTACTCGAATGAAGAAGCTGCGAAAGCGTGCGTGCGGGTACGATTCTCCCCTATTGCTTTTCGTCATTTCTACATCTTATCTAGTCTTTCTCTATGTACCATGTAAACACCATTCCCCACACCCCCATTACGCGATCAACCTCCCAACCAATCCAACTAACACAACCCAGGTAATGAACGGCCGTTTCTTCTCCGGCCAAACGGTCGAAGCGTACATTGCAGACGGAAACGAGAAATTCAAGAAGAGCAGCGAGAAGGGCGTGATGGGGTTGGAAGGGGATGAAAATGAGAAAGAGGAAGAAGGGAAGAGGTTGGATGAATTCGGGAGTTGGTTGGAGGGGGAAAAGGTGGCGGCGGCGGAGGGGAAGGGTGAGAGGGAGGAGGTGTGACGAGGAAGTGGATGAGGCAGTGGATGAGGGTCATGCTACACCTGAGTATACTACTCTATCAAATAGCCATCCCGTGATGTAGCAAATATCTTCAACAAGTATACCTTACGCATCTGTCCTAGCCTGCGCGATACCTTCATGTCGAAGAACCTCGCAAAGGACTGTAGCCACCCACTAATCAATGATTCCCCGGAGGAAAAAAAAAGACACAAATATTCCGTTTAGTGTTCCATCCAGCTGCTTGCTCTTCAGGAACTTGTTCTGTCTTTTTTCGGTTCAACGGGCTTTGGTTGCTTTCTGCGGCTTGGACGAAAGAAGAGGCTATAAAGAGTGGAACTCATCAGCAGTCAGTTACCTATATATATATATTTTTTATCTAAACAAAGATTCGACAAAGGGAAAAAACACATCTTTCTTCATCGGGATTGTTCGAATGGTGGTACGGGTTTTGGCTTGCTTGTGGTGGTGGGTGGTAGATGTGCGTGCGTGTCGTGTCGCCCTTGCGGGAGGGGATGTTATGATGAGGAGGTGATGGATTCACGAATAAGGTAGTCAGTCAGTCAGTCACGCACAAATGGAAAAGCCACATAAAAACCCAACATATGTGCCACCTTTCAGATTTTTTCTCCTTATATATATTAATCTGATCTAACTCCATCCCACCCTCCTACCAGCCCCCCCTCCCCACCCCAGAAACAACCACAGCCCGCTATGTACCTACAGTATTCCCCCTTCTCCTCAGGCTATGTTCGCATCTCCTCCAAAACCCAAAACGACGGCTTCAAAAGAAAACCCTGCCGCACGCCGGTATGTCGCGTGTATACGGTATCGTTGGAAATGGGAAAGGGGTGTGTGCATCGCGTGGAGATGAATGAGAATTAAAGGGGCGTAAAGGGAAAAGGGGTAGGGGGCGGAAAAGAAATGGTGTGGTTGTGGTTGTGCGCTTTGCAGGGGCTGCGAGAAAGGAAATGATCGTTTTTGCGTCGACGATGGGCCCTGGAAGAGGTGGTGGAGACGATGGGGGAGTTGCAGGTATCAAGTTTCCCTTTGTTGAGCCAGCGGGGGCAGGCCGTGCATCCCCTCTCTTCATGCCTCCATCGCAGGCGTCTGGTCAGGACTTCTCGCCCATCCACACCAACGAGCTCATCGAGTTGCGCTACGTCATATTCCCTACTGTTCATAAAGCGTCAACCCCTCGTCCCTCAAAACACGGCCGAATTTTGCCTCGAGCTATTCGCACTGCTCGTATCACTGTTACTCGAAAACTGCGTCGGACTGTCCGCCTCCCCTCCGACAACCACTTGTTGCCGGATCTTCATGATCCACTCGCACTGCAGCAGCTCCGCAGCGCTCGCCCTCCGCCTCGGATCCTTCTCGAAACATCGCTTCAAGAACCCCATCCCCTCGGGACTCAACTGGTCTTTCGACGGTAATTGCGGCGGGTTGCCCTGCGCGATGTTATACATAATCGCCCACTCATTGTCCAAGGACGCCCAAGGGCGGCGGCCAGTGCTCATTTCGAGGATGACGCAGCCGAGCGACCAGACGTCGATAGCGCCTTGGCGGCCTTCGTTTTGGCCTTTGATGACTTCGGGGGACATGTACATAGGGGTGCCGGTCATGGATTTTTGCTTGCCGGGGACCCATGGGGCGGGGCCGCCGCTGGTGGCAGAGTGGTCGGGCTGGAGGGTTTTGCCTTGGCGGGCGATGATTTTGGCGGCGCCGAAGTCAACGTATTTGATCACGCCGTTGTGGTCGAGGAGGATGTCTAGGTCAGGAGGTCAGCATCGAGGAAACTGATACAACATGTAACAGATTGGATGTTATGCTTACTCTCAGGTTTGATGTCGCGGTGGGCGATGCCGCTTTGGTGAAGATAAGCCAAACCTTCGAGCATTTGCAGGGCGTAGACTTGAACCACCGTTTCGTCTTCAATTCGTCCATGCTCTAAGAGATTCGCCAGCGAACCACCAGAGCAGTATTCCATGAAAATGTATACCTTGTCTCGATGCACCTCGATACCATAGTAAGAGACGATGTTCGGGTGATCCAGAACCTCAAGCACCGCCTGCTCATCGCGTATCTGCCCAGCTACTGTAGGAATTAGCTGTGGGTCTTGGAGTCGGATTTCCTTGACGGCCATCAGCTGGCCTGAATCAAGGTTGATAGCTGCGTAGACAGATCCGAAGGTTCCCCCACCCACGAATTGGCCTTGCTGCCATCTTAACGTAACATTGGTCGCAGACGATGAGAGAAAGGTCAAAGATCGATCAGCCTCATTGGAGTCCTCCAAGACACGTCCCAAGGCCTGCCGTTCGGCATTCTTTTGTTTTCGTATCTCGTCAATCTCCTGCAGCTGGGCGAGCCATTGCTCTCTAACATAGTCGGAGGCTTCAGCATCATCCTTCATTCTGCTGACATCCATCTTCCGAAATTGTCCCTGTAATGCCTCGACTCGTTGCTTCTCTGCTTGGGCGGCCAAAGTCGACCTGGCTCCCATGATATCAAAGTGCGAGATCAAGAGCGACATGCAACCTGCAACTTTTGTCCGTAATCTCGTGAATTCGTCATCGGTGATTGAGAGAATGTTTGGTCCTCTGGTCATGACCATCGCAAATTCGAGTGCTACAACCGCCCACCTAAAGGATTTCCGATCTAGGGCAACGCAATCATCGCAAATGAAGCTCACCCAGTCCAATGCCAGCCTCGTAAGCTTTAGGTTGTTCATCATCCGCCTATTGACATCCATGTATGTTACAGACCGTTTCCCAAATTCAGTGGCGAATGCAAAGCAAGTCTGGATTAGCTCTTGGTTCTCGAGGCCTTTGGTCTGTTTCCTGATGATTTCGACACTTTCCATGATCGTATTGGAAAGTTTGTAGGCTGTCTTCTTGATCTTTCCCAGCTCCATGTTCACTCTGGGTAAGTTGGCCCTCACATCCGTAAGTACGTCGAGTTCCATGCCCACAGACTGAGCGAAGGTTAACCGTGCGTTTTGTAATCGCTTATCAGAACCGTCTGCCACAAGCCGAAGTCGCCCTGGCCTGATATCCATTGCAGGTGAGCGCATGTCTACCTCTAGCCTTTTACTGTCCCAATACAATGGCTCGTCCGGTCTTAAGATAAGCATGTAAGGGTTTGAGGGATCCTCCATGACTTCGTCAGCATGGAACGACGTACCAAGGATGGATTGAATATCCCGCGGACGGTCGTATAAAGATGGTGAGGCGATAAGGAAGATTCCTTCATGTTGTCCACTCGAGCCCGAGATGAGGAAATGCCCAGACGCCATGAGTGCGCTACATAATTCTTGGACCTGTGCTCGACCCATATTGATGTTGTATTCTGTGGCATTCTCAAAACGCAGACCCAAAAGTCTCGAGAAACGAAACAATTTCCTTTGACGAACGCGTACAGAATCCAAGATCTGCTTATATCGCTTATCCATATCAACGGCGTTTTCTTCAGGCCTTCTCTGCAACTCTCGCTCAAAGTGAGTTGTCAGCCTTTGCAATGCCTTTGCTGTAAGCCCACTAAACTGTTCGGCGACCTCAACATCACCACCGTCCAAGTACCGCCCTATCTGGTTGGAGAATTCCCATTCTTGTTCCAGGATCTCAGCTTCTTTGAATGTGTTCTTATTGCCAACCAACTTAGAGTTGAGCATCTTGAAGTAGAACTTTAGCGCATCCAGTACTACGAAATCGAAATTGTCGTCAATGCATGAAGGTAGTTCCCAACCGGGTTCTGGTTGCGAGACCAGAGTATATTCTTGTTTAATGCGCACAGCCAGCTTCAGCAATATCTGAAATTGAGAAATCATCTGTGCAGACATCATCGCGGATTGTTGAGATGGATCTTTCATCTTCTTGGCGTAGGTCAATCGCATCCGGATGATCTCTTGAATCAACCGCGAGGGGAAGTTGATCAAGGTCAGAAGCTCTTCGATGTAAGGCGGTAGATGGCGCTGTGCAAAGGCTTGAGCATTCTCAATAAGCGAAAATTTCGCTTTCCGAATAACCTCTGCCACCCCCAGAAGCATGCTGTGGTCCCCATGAAGGGACTTGAGGCCATCATCCTTGTGGATTCGGTCAAGAAAGGAGGAATCGTCGGTAAGTCCAGCTTCACCGGGCGAACGGACCCTTGGCTTAGCAAAGTCGAGCTCTTGATTGCCCACCCAACCCTGTAGAATCGCGAGCTCCGTATTGATGAGCTCTGTGGTGTTGTGCCAGGCAATTACTGCATCGCAGCTGCTTTTGAATGCACTCGAAGCGGCTCGTGCATTGGCCTCTTCCAGAGCTAGCCTTGTCGGGTACAGGCTCTCACATCGCTCGATTTTCTGCACTATATCTTGGACCTGCTTGGTGGCTGGCTTGCCTGCTTCGCTTGCTCCTTTGATCTGAAACGCAATGATAGCCTCGATCTCGAGACTGATAGCTGCACGGCCTTCCTCTACCATTCGTTTCTGAGCTGCAATACTTCGCCCACACACTCTGGCCCTTACACCTATCCATATCTCATTGTTGAGTGCCTTTTCCCCTTTTTGCTCTGTTGTACCGATTAATCGCTGCTTTTCCTGTTTAACCACATCCCCTTTCAAGACCGACGCCAGCATGGAATGCCATTCCAGCCTTTCTCTATTCTGAGGCACCTGTAGTTCTTCAGACGAGGGCTGAACGTCGTCTGTATTGTAGAAAAGCTGCGTATCTTGATCGTAGTTGTCAGGGTCGAAGTGGACTTCGGATAAAGGTGATTCTTCCTCGGTTTCCGAATCGGTACTGTATGCTACGCTAGGCGTGTATGGCTCATCGTAATCGCCATTGGGATCCTGTCGAAGTTGTTGTATGTAGGCTTTTTCTTGCGCTCGGTACTGCGCGTTTGGATCCCGCCGCATCCGCGTGCCGGAAAACGATCGTTGCCTGTTCGCGTGAAGTGACATGTAATGTGGAGGCTTTCGAGGAGGAGCATATGTGCTTGATGGAGTTCGTGCAGGTGCGGTCGGTCTTTGAGGTCGAGGGTTGGCAGCGCTATTTCGAAGTGCTGCGCCGATGCTCATGGGTTGAGAAAACTCGTCCAGGTCCGGAACACTCCCTTCCCTCGGCCTTGGTTGCATTTGAGGGCTCCATGATGGCTGGCCTAAGGAAAAGCCGGTCAAGGGCGTCAGGTTCTCGATGGTGGATCCTGGGGCGTACTCTACTTGGCCATCGGTATCGTCTTCTTCATCAAAACTTGGCTCATGCCCTGGGTTCGTTAGATTGACGGGATAGTCTTCTGAGGAGCCTGACTCCCCAGAATCATGAGTGAGGATTTCCGGTCGTTCCATAACCAGTGGCAAACTGCCGGCATCTAGGCGACTTTTGTTTGGAGTGTCTGTGTCTCTGGGTCGCGCTCGAGGCGATTGATCGGGAGTAGCGCCCATGCCGCCGACCCGGCAAAGTGGGCAATGGGATCAGCGTTGCTACTCTTCTCTTTTTAATCTTCAGCCTCAAAGGTTCTCAGAATGAAGAAAGTTTCTCTCAGCTGGACAATGACTATAAGCCTCGGGCAAATCCCCTAATCTCAACTTTGGAACCGGATCTTTAGCATACTCCTCCATTGACCAGGGAGCCCTCGAAGAAGAATCTGGAGCACGCCAGGCGCACGCCAAAGTTAGAATATACCTTGGACGTCATATCTAATAATGTGACGTCTTCCACTCCGTTTCTGTTCATTCCTCATGAATCACATGCTTTCTGTTCTGCGTTCAAAATCTATACAGAACTCATTGCTCACTGACTTTCATTATTGTTGCGTCTCACATGAACCGTTTTGATTCCACCATCCCAAAGCCTAGTATGGAAGCAACTATTGAATTGAGCATGCCGCGGCTACTTAAGTTATCCCAAACAGACAGTGTCTTGAGACTAGAAACGCCGAAGTCCAATATAAAAAACCCTGAGCAATCTACTACCTGAACAAGTTCTTGAACTATCTGCAAGACACTCATCGTGAGTACGCTAAATTCGGCCTCCATCAATGAACAAACCCATCCACCCATCATGTGTATACACGCCCGCATTGCTGAAATGCTCTGACGATAGAGACAGCTGGTCCAATTTAATGATGAACCTATCAAGTCGGATTTATGACAATGGATATGATGCATAGTCCAAATTGATGTTATGCTTCTTCCCTTGCTGTTGTACGTTGATTTTTGCTAGGCACTGATGGTTTTACAGTACATACACTAACCGCTCGTAGAGGTCGTGTCCACAACGATCAAATCCCATTCCCTTGTAAGTCATTCTTGGAGCGTGCTGGACATTGGACTTTCCTACATGACAAAAGTGTCACATATCTGATTCACCAGCTTTAAATTTCTGGTGCATTTTCTCATTGATATCAAAACCTGAAGTCAATTTCCGGCAATACAAGAGAATGGGCTTTAATAAGTTCTACTCATATCCAAGCGTGATATTGGTACATCAGTAATAAGGCTATCAGGTCTTTCTTGGCCCAAAGTCGAATGAGCTTCTGGTAATGGTACAGGGCACACCACATCTTGTAAGGATGACTTTAGGATTTTCCTACGATATCATCATAACTACCTATGAGTGCTCGGTTATTGCCGCGTAGAGCCCTCAAACGGCGGATTTGCAATTGTCTCTTAAGCACGATCACTTATCCAGGGTCTTGCAGCAAGCTGCTTCCTCAATCGGGTCTCCTTACAATATCATATTGAGTATTTTATTCAGCTTCTCAAACGCTGCTGCATACAGAGTTTTGAATTTCCTTATTTTTAAGCATCGGTCAACTTAGTACAATGGTCGTCTGTTGTTTTGAGGTTTGCGTTGAACGACAAGGTACCAACTCTTCAAGAACAGATTGCTCATCCAAGCAGCTGCAACTTCTAAGAAGTGGGACTCTAGAGTAGGCATCTCCTGAAATGCTGGAGAATATTGGAGATTGTTAGGAAAGTTCAAAGGCAGGCTTTTCATAGCAAAACTGACTTCTCGAATCGAAAATATACTATTATCTCAAACCAATAGTAAATGCCAACAAGAAATTTTGCATCATCGTACTCGATAATATCGTGAGGTTGATCTATGTCGTATCTGACACGGGTGATCCGCAAGATACAATCAAACGGACATCAAGACCTCGTCCATGCCCAGGGGGCTTGTGAGTGGCGTTGAAAATGAGCGCCGTTAACAAGTGTATTGGCAACCAAACATGATAACTACAATCCATTAATGTCGAATACAAAGGATATGCCGAAGCTGCAAATACGATAGCCCTGGAAGTCTCATATCTTGTTTTATCAGATTACCAAATCAGTGGCCGGAAGGCCAATACGAATGAAGGCTTCGAGGGTGGCTTCGAATTTGCATAGTACGCTTGTCAGGTACTTTGTTCCAGGCCCAGAACTTACCAATCAGATAGTAATCTGCTATCTGTCATTTCTTGACAATTCGAACGCCAGAAAGGTTTCCTGCGACTCATTGCTCCGTACCCGTACCACAGAGAAGACGAGACAAGGATTATTATTATAGCTCATATAATGGGCAAACACACTCTAGCCTCGAGGCTCAAATACTGCTTGGCCTCGAAAGTGGCCCTCAGCAGGCGTTGCGTGGGCGGATTCTCAAACGGTGGCACTCCGCCATAACCAAACCAGGGTTTGACAGAGAAGTCAACATGCAAAGCGACTGATGACTCCATCCTTCCTTCAGCGATGAATTAGTGGTATGTGTCAAACAAGCAGCCGGACGTCCTCCGTGGAAGGCGGGCTGCGTATCGAACATGCTTGCAAAGAGCTATTACAAGCTGGAGTAATCCGCTTTGCTGGCTTGTGGATACGGAGCAGAACAAGACTCGACTGTCGCTGAATGGTGCCGAATTCCTACGACTGTCCTCCGGATCCTGCAGTATTCTTTGCTTTTCTAGTTACGTTTGAGATGCCGGATTGCATGGCAGGCGGACAGTTTTATAACCATCGTCTGGTGCATCGCTCGGATCTTGGCTGAGTCGGCTCTTCCTGGAGGCTGGCATATGCGTAATTCATTGATCCAACGGCCTTTCACATGGTAGGTTGGGGGGCAAACGCAACGGCCCGTAGTCACGAAGTGGCTGTCATTTTCGCCGGGGGCGGTTTTCATGATACATGCGATTACAGACGGCGTCCTACCAGGTCCGCGACGAAGCAGAGGCCAGGGTTCGGCTCTTCGGTCTAGACACTGCTGCAATGCCACGAAGTGCCTCAATCACAAGATGACGTTCTCAGTCATACATTCTGACAGGTAATACAAGACGTCCGGATTTGGAGCACGCGAAACCGTTCTCGCTCGATTGGTATAGGTAGTTCTCCTTACCGACGACATGGTCAAGCCTCGGTTACATGTGGTTCCACGAAGCGCGAATTAGGGAAAGATTGAAAGGCGCCGACCTGTTAGTAGGATAACGGTACGGCAAAGGATTAATATCCTCGTACTGTTCTCTTCCAGTTCTCTTGCCGAGCAAGCTGGGCCACATTGCCTGAATGGTACAGTATGTGCATGCTCGAGGACTTGGGGGCTAGAGCAGGAGTGGCCGCTGGATTAGATTTCTGGAACATATTAATACCAAAGTAATAATAATGTCACGATGTGCCTGACTATCTATCATTGACGGGTTTGTACTCCGTAGGTAGTTGTAGGGTAATTCCTCGATCCCATATTCGCCGGCCTGGGTCCAATGGATCGCGCCCACAACTCTCTACTACTGTAGTACGCTAAAGTGCTGTGCCTGCGTCAAGGGACTCTAAGCGGGTGGGACGTCGGAATAATTCCCCGGGTAGCCTCGTGTACTCAGTAGCCCCGCCAGGCACCCAGAGAGAGAGTGAGAGTGAGAGTGATCAATCGGCCGTCCCGGCAAAAGCCATCAACCCATCAAGGCACCGATTGGCAGGCGCGGGGTAGAGATACGACACGGCAGAAGTATCATTCGAGAATAATACATAATACATAATAGATGATCTCTGATTTACGGAATAGTGATGTTGCAAATAGAAATGGGAAACCTAAGCAGACCATGTCCTTCCACCTCCGTAGATGGATGCGAGTTAAGATTGGAGGAGTGAATCGAAATCGAAATAGAAATCGAAAAAAGAGGGGTCTTGCCGTCGGTGCGCATGTACCTCACCGTCGGACTGCTTCAAGCACCACCATATGTATCATCCTTACCTACTTTACCCTGATGCGAATCGATGAATTCCCCGCCATCCTGTCTCCCTCTGTCATCCAACCCCCGAGTCATTCATTCATTCATTCATCCCCCAGCTTGCCGAGGATATGACAGTGGTTCTCGAATCTCGATGCTTATCTTGACGTCTGTGTAAGCAGCTAAGACACGGCAGCAATCAATGACAGTATTCCGTAAAGCCAGGCTTCCCTCCCCGCCCTTCAGACTATGTACTGTAACTCTGTAAGGGCTTTAGGGTCAATATAGCGATATAGCGCACGGTCTATACCATATCCGCACCAACTACTGTGTAAGCGGCATCCCTAGGGATCCCCCTTATCCTCGGCGCCCTTCACCCAATCACAAACGACCGAGATCAAACATCCTTCTGCTAGACCGAGACCTAGTCTGTGTCGCACGACCTGCTCGACCACCCTTCCCAACCCGCAACCAACTGTTAGAACCTCCGTCACCCACACTCTTTACACCAAACCACCACAACCAACTTCACCCACACTGCGTCATCCTCGAAGCTCCTCGCAGCTGATCAGTCGGAGCTTCAGTCAACAGCGACGTTGGGTTGCCTTCACCATGTCTGCAGCAGGAGGCCCTGGAGGTGACGCCGGTGTGCTCAATTACACCGCACTCGTCCCGGTCACTTACAATGGCTCTACTCCTACTGGCGGTGATTCGCTCGTGGAAAACCTCAATGTCCATTACCAGGTAGGTGCGTCCACATTGGGCATGATGGAAACAACGCGACTGATATCCCTCCTTGCAGTCCGGCGATATCGCGTGGATGCTCACATCGACTGCGCTGGTGCTGCTCATGATTCCTGGTGTGGGGTATGATATCAATGAAAACCAAATGTGTTGGGCCTCAAGCGCTACTGACCTTAATCCAGCTTCTTCTATTCCGGCCTGGCGCGTAGAAAGTCAGCCCTGTCGCTGATTTGGCTTTCCATGATGGCCACCGGTGTCACTTCGTTCCAATGGTTCTTCTGGGGCTATTCCCTCTCGTTCTCGCATACCGCCGGGAAATTCATGGGCAATCTGGACAACATCGGATTCCGCAATGTCTTAGGCGCGCCCTCCGTTGGCAGTCCTAGGATCCCAGATCTCCTCTTCGCAGTCTACCAGGGCATGTTCGCTGCCATCACGTACGTCCCCCGACTGCTGTCAACCCCAATGAAGCTAATCGCGTTCAATCGTGTAGCGTCGCTCTTGCAGTGGGTGCGGTAGCTGAACGTGGTCGTATGCTTCCGTGTGTAATCTTCATGTTTGTCTGGACCACGGTCATCTACGACGCCATTGCCTGCTGGACGTGGAATCCTAGTGGTTGGGTCGCTCAAATGGGAGGACTGGATTTCGCCGGTGGTACTCCCGTGCATATCGCATCGGGATCGGCGGCTCTAGCCTACTCTCTCATGCTTGGCAAGAGACGTGGTCACGGTACTCATGAGCTCAACTTCCGACCGCACAACGTCACTCAGATCATCATCGGCACGGTGTTCCTGTGGGTTGGGTGGTTCGGCTTCAACGCTGGGTCTGCCCTCAGCGCCAGCATGCGTGCCGTCATGGCGGCTGTCGTCACTAACCTCGCTGCTGCCGTTGGAGGGGTGACCTGGTGTCTGCTTGACTACCGCCTCGAAAAGAAATGGTCAGCGGTTGGGTTCTGTTCTGGGGTTGTCGCGGGTTTGGTCGCCATCACCCCAGGATCTGGATACGTACCCGCCTGGTCCGCCGTCGTCTATGGTGTGATTGCCGGGTCTGCCTGCAACTACGCCACGAAGCTCAAGTTTGTCCTTGGCATCGACGACGCTCTTGATATCTTCGCTGTACACGCCATCGGCGGCTTCGTCGGCAACCTCCTCACCGGAATCTTTGCGGCGTAAGCTCCGTCCCTCATGTAACGTGGTCCTGAAATATCACAGCTAACGTTTCCACCAGCAAGTACATTGCTCACCTTGATGGCTTCACCGAAATCCCCGGCGGCTGGCTCAACGGACACTGGATGCAGCTCGCCTACCAACTGGCCGACTCCCTCTCCGGCTTCGCCTACAGCTTCGGCGGCTCTTGCCTTATCCTCTTCGTCATGAACCTCATCCCTGGCCTCGGTCTCCGCGCTTCCGAAGAAGCAGAGGTTCTCGGCATGGACGATGCCGAAATCGGGGAGTTCGCGTACGACTACGTTGAGCTGATGCGAGATGCAATCGTGGGTGGCGAAATGATCGAGGAGGACGAGAGCAAGTACAGCAGCAGCCCCATTGAGATGCACGAGAAGGCCTTTTCAAGTACCACGCAAGAGGAGGACGCCAAGCTGCGCCCTTGATCGCCCCCAACGAAGCAAAAGGCCGCTCCTCGAATGTTTTTTTCGACGATGGCACCTTTATTTTCCTTTGTTCCGATTTCATGGACAGCAAACTAGGGCGGCGTATCTAGGTGTCTCTGCGGAAGAACCGGGCTAGCTTCTGACTGATACTAACTACCACTACGATTATGTTGGTGGCTAGGGAATAAGCCAAGATCGGCGTATCTAGGTGTCCTGTAAAGCAACCGGTGGTGTTTAGTATCTGAGGGGGCCTTGTCTAAGTTACTGGGGGCGGGGTTCTGAGTACCGAACCAACTACTACTACCTCGATGGCGATGGCTGATAATGGAACGGTTTTGTACAGCTAAATGACTCGGTGCTGGAGTAGCTATCAGAAAGCCTCGGTCGAAGTATTATGCTACAAATTTGAGGACGATATGCGGCGGTTTGTGCTATGCTATGCTATGCTACGAAGAGAACGGGATGATGGGAATAAACCCCCTCCCCCTTTCCTATTCACCAAACCCCCCCTAACTCATCCCTCCCTCCCTCCCTCCCTCCCTCCTTTACCACACCACGCAGGCTGTATCAACTACCCCTCCCCTTCCATCGCTCGTCCATCGCTCTTCCATCGCTCGAGCCTCTATTTCCCTTTTTTTTTTTTTCGCTGGCTGCTGAGGTTCTTGGGGGGGATGTATGTATATATAAATGTGGTTTGGACTTGTGGTTTGATTGTGTTGGTGGTGGTTGGTTGGTGGTAGTGGTGGTGGTGGTGGTGGTGGTGGTGGTGGTGGTGGTGGTGGTGGTGGTGGCCTTTACCCCGTCCGCGTCTTATTCCGCATCACGCTCCTGGCTTCCGGATATCCATCCATTCATCCATCCTTTCACCTTCACCTTCACCTTCCCTCCATCCCTCCCTCCCATCCCCATCCCTCCCTCCTGCTCCCCCCACATCTCCAACCTCTTCCGCACCCCCCACCTCCGCTCTCTCTTCTTGTCTCAGTCCTCGACCAAGTCCCTACCCCCCCTTTTCTCCAGTCCCCTAAATCCCGCCTCTGCACTCTTCTCATTGCCCCCCTTTCCCTCATCTGCCCTGTTCCTTCGTTTTTGCCATCCCCATCCCCATCCTCCCTCCGCGTTCCTTCTCCCGCTTCTTGCCATCGCGTTCTTTTTCCTTCCTTCTTTCTTTCTTTCTTTTCTTTCTTCCCCCATGAGGCTTTTGGAAATATTCCGCTCTGAAGAAATAATTAATGGAAAGGAAGTGAGGGATAGCGGCATAGTGACCGAGAGATCGAGAAGAAGAAGGGAACGGGGTAAAGGAGAAAGAACCCCCGAGAGGGGCCATGTGATGATGAAGATGATGGAATGGAGGATGCGGCATAGCAGCAGCAGCAGCAGCGAATAGGAACCGATGGGATGAAAAGACAAAAGTCCAGCCCGCAAACGCAATCGAAAGAAAGACCCCAAGCGCGTTTAAAAAACGAACGAAAAGACTCGCGACTTTTTTCAACCGCAGGAGATGCGTACGAGAGACTGGTTGGCGGGGGATGATGGGTGGATTGTTTGTCTGAGCGTTTTTTGAAGGGGTTTGGGCTGGAGGCGGATGAGGTGGGGGGGGGGACGTTGGTGTGGGTTTGGAGGGTTTTTGGAGGGTTTTTGGGGGGAGGTGTTGGATGGGAATTGGCGGGGGGAGGGATGGAGAGGGTGGTGAGGATTTTTCGTCCTTGGATGGATTTTGTAAATATAAACAAGGCTAGGAAACTTTTCTCATACTTCATATCCCGCTCACCTACGCACGGAGATGGTATCACCAATGACTTTATCGTCTCCCCTCATGCCTCCACATTACTCGGATAAAGCACACTCGCACTCCCCACAAACTCCTCCTTCACAGCCCTCATGCTCACAAACCTCGCCAACAACGCCGGGCTCCCGGCCTTATCGTTGGTCCCGCTCGCTCTCGCCCCGCCAAACGGCTGCTGGCCCACCACCGCGCCAGTACTCTTGCAGTTGATATAAAAATTGCCCGCGGCATTCCTTAGCGCGTCTTCGGCGAAGCGGATGGCGCGGCGGTCGGTGGCGAAGACGGCGCCGGTGAGGGCGTAGGGAGTGCTAGTGTCGATAAGGGTGCAGACGTCTGCAAAGGCGGTGGGGGGGTCCGAGGGATAGACGTAGACGCAGAGGATGGGGCCGAAGAGCTCGGTGGTGAGGAGGTGATGCTTGGGGTTGGTGGTGAGGTAGATGGTGGGGTGGATGAAGTAGCCGGTCGTGTTGTCGTAGCTACCGCCTGCGAGGAGCTCGAGCTCAGGGTCGTTTTCGGCGCTGTCAATGACTTTCGCGAGTGCATCGAAAGAGGCTTTGTGGATGACGGGGCCGATGAAGTTGGTAAAGGTTGTCGGGGGGCCGACTTTGAGGGCTTTGGTTTCGGAGATGAGGTGGGGTTTCATCTCGGGCCAGAGGGAGGAGGGAATGTAGGCACGGGAGGTGGCGCTGCATTTCTGGCCTTGGTATTCAAAGGCACCGCGGACGGTGTGGATGACTGCGTTGTGGACGTCTGCGCTGTGGTGGATGAGATGGAAATTCTTGCCGCCGGTTTCGCCAACAATTCGTGGATAGCCTTTGTATCGTCCCTCTGTGACGCCTGTGGCAATCTTACCATAGAGACTGCGGAAGACGGCGGTGCTGCCGGTGTAGTGGAGAGCGGCGAATTCGTGGTGGGCTAGGACAGTGTTGGTGACTTCCACAGCGTCACCGGGGATGAACTGAATGACGTTGGGGGGAAGACCGGCTTCCATGAGGATTTTGTACACAAGGTAATTGGAGGCGATTGCTGACGGCGAGGGCTTCCAAATCACGACGTTGCCCATTAAAGCAGGAGCTGTGGGGAGATTGCCGGCAATGGCGGTAAAGTTGAAGGGTGTGACGGCGTAGACGAAACCTTCCAGTGGTCGATATTCAACACGGTTCCATACTCCCGGAGAATTGTGGACCGGCTGCTGTGCATACAGATCTTGGGCGTATTGAACATTGAACCTCAGGAAGTCACAGAGTTCCGCAGCAGCATCAATCTCCGCCTGCCAAGCATTCTTTCCCTGTCCCACCATCGTCGCAGCCATCAGCTCATAACGATACTTGGTACTGATCAGATCTGCAGCTTTGAGGAAAACAGCAGCTCTGTCAGCAAAAGGCATCGACTCCCAAGCAGGCTTGGCGGCAAGGGCGGCTTCGATGGCTTTCGATACATCGGAGCTGCTGGTATTGTTGTATCTACACACAGTATATCCATGGTTGGCGGGATCTCTTTGAGTGCGAGAGCCAGCCGTCGATATCTGGCGTAACTGTCAGTATACCGTAGCCCATTCCTTGGCTTCGACAAGGTTTGTTTATAGATGGGAAAAGGCTGGAGACAGTCGGAAGCTGTAGCAGATCTATGAGAGGCTCGTGACTAGACGGATGGTCATGTTAAGACGGGCATTCCGCATTTCTTTATGGGAAAAAAAGAAAATATTTGACAGTGTATGTAAGAGTGAAGTCCATGTATGATCCGAAATGGAAGAATCGAGTTTCTAGGAATTAGACTAGTAGGATAATACACAGATCTGCGAGTAAAGTAAAGATGTAGATACAGGTAGAGAGTCTGATCAGTACAGTCTTACCTCCAGCCCCTTTCCATCAACAATAGTTGGTACTTCCCTCGTTACCTTGAATCCTTTAAGAGCGTCTTTCAGTCCTTTTCGGTCTAGACCTCCTTTTAAATAGTGTTTCTACGGGCATGTCTCAGCATCAACTCATCCGTTGTATCCCAATATACCCACGTTATTCTCATTTTCCACCTTTGGAACCTTGTAGGTAGCTATAGTTGCCACTCTCCCAGTTCCTCCATTTCTGGGATACCATGATTTGATACTAGGCGCGAAAGCAAACGCTCTCAGGCTGCGCATCTGACGTCCTTGAAAGGTTTTGACTGCCATTGAATGAAATTCGGGGAACGGTCCATACTTGGCCAGTGAAGTTCCTTTATGCTCTGGCCGTCAGGCTTTTCGCTGCGGGCCATTACTTAACAGATCTACAGGGCTCTCGCGCCTAGAGGGAGCTAGCAACTCGTGGCACTCTAGGGAGCTTTGGAGCTATTTCTAGAGCTTGCGGGTATCAGAACCTGGGCGATACGCCAATCCTTTGAGGAGGCATATCATTTTTTCAACGTGCATCATTATTGGGAGAATCATATAGCCTATTGATTTACCACCATCAAGCGACCTTGGGTGCGTCGGGATTTCTTTTGCCCCCCCAATACACCGACCCCTTCGTCATCGCGTGCCCCACCATAGAACAGTCATGGATTTCCTACAAGGTCTGCATCTCTATCAAGCGTATCAACCCTATCCTAACTTCTGACAGCGTACTTCCCTCTGGCTGCCAGCTTCTACAATGACTACTACACTCCTTACGCCTCCTATATCCGTCCCATTGAACGCTACATCTTCCTCTCCCAATCCTACTTCTGGCGCTACTTCTTTCCTTACCTCTACCCCCTCTACAACCTCTCCTACAAAGCCCTTACAGAGACGCCCTCCATCACAACCCTTGCTCTTCTCGCCATTGTACTATTGATATCGTTGAAGGTACTAGATATGATGCGGAGGACGATAGTGTATTGGATAAGCATGGTTGTGAGTCTAGCCAAATGGGTAATTGTGGGGGCTTTGGGGGTGTATGTCTACCAAAGGGGAGTTGAAGGGACGGTGGAGGATTTGGGGTGGGTGTTTGGGTTGCTGGCGGGGTGGGAACAGGAGGGGGAGAAGATTGGGTACAAGAAGGCCGCGAGGAGAGCAGCAGATGCGCATAAAGTGAAGATGCAGGGGCGGAGAGGCAGGACGAGGGGTGCAGGCTGGTAAAACTGAATGACCGTATTTGGAGCGCTCCTGGGGGGACGCGAGGACATATGGGGTATGGGATGAGGGCATCGGCATTGGGTGGAATGGCGTTGATGGAGCCTGAGCGGTATCCATGATCTCTGATATTGATGCGCAGATGCCTCTGATATAGATCCACGTTAACCTTCGTTGATCACTAAGCCTTACATCGCAATTGCGAGTGAAAATGGTGTTCAACAATTCCTTTGACCTTTCCCACTCCACGTCAGGGAAACCTTTCGAAACCCTTTCAAAAACCTTCGCTATGCTCGCAATTTTCCAGCAATCAGCGACCTAACTCCCAGAAATGCAGAAAATTGGGTATTGTAGAAACCGCTGAAGGGAACGAGTCATCTCAAGACATATCTGTGTCATCTCGGTCGTTCCCAATTTCATCATTTGGCTCCCTTGGCTCCTGTGCCTCATGAAACTGAATAGCATCGTCGATATAACTAAGTATTGCACCGACGCTGTCTTCATCCTGCACATTGAGCTGCAAATATGATACCATACTGAAGTCATCAATAAGCTGGGCAACTGCTCTGTTCAGTCGCTTGAAGCTGCCACCAGCCATCATGGGCCCAGTAGACAAAGGATCGACCGATTGGTCTAGAGAAGAGGCTAGAGCAGACATTGTGTCGGATGGGTCGTCCTCAAGTAGCGACGTATCTGGGTCAATGAATCGTTTCAATTCTTTTCTTGGCACAGATCCCTTGACCAGGTCCATCTTGCTAAGCACGTTGACGTGGGGGATTTCAAGCATGATCATTGCACTCATTGCTGACAAGGTGCCAGCGAAGAACTTTGCCCGATCAATCACAAATGTGGCTTCGAGAAGATACGCTGCGCAGAGATTCACATTCAAAGCGCCGGTGCGAGTAAGGTGTTTGACCAAAGCAGGAACGACAGGAATGTGGGTGTACAGCTCAATCTGGCCCGGCATGTCTATAATGATGAGATACTCTTCTGTCAACGGATCCATGGCTTCGGTCAGAAAATCCAGATTTTCAAGAAGGAACCTAGAACAGAATTAGCATAGGTGGGCACGCTGCTCCAAATGTGCCTTACTCGAAACAGTATATTAAGCCACCATTTGGGCCCAAGCCCATCTCCTCCATGACATCTTCGAGGGAGATGAGATCCTTGATGTCCAGATCCGGCTCATACGCAAAGTCCTCGGCCGCAGGATCTAGGTTGATATAGAAGCATGAACGTTTGTTCAACCTCAAGTGCTGTATCAAGGCCGAACAAAATGTTGTCTGCTATGCCCTTTAGTGGTAATCCATCAATATGCAGGGAGACCCGCACACCTTGCCGGCGCCTGCCGGACCCATAACAAGGACACCATATTTGCTCATGTTTGAGAGACTTTATCGCGCAATTATGAAGCTAATGGCATGTTTTCACGGAAATGTTCGTGCATGGAGATTCAGGGAAGCTTATTTTTCTGCCCGGATAAATTCAAAGGCGGTGTGCAGATTGCGTGCCATGATAAGCTGACGGCAATCCGAGAAAAGTCAGCCGCACCGATTACTGTCCTCTGCTTCCAAAGACGACCGGAATACAATTCATATCCCTACTACAGATTTATTTCATTTCTACAGACTCTGGATCTCACTTTCCTGTACTTACTGTCGTTCCGAAGCAATTGCAAAAATGGGCAGCCAAGCCAACGGCGTTAAGCCCGGGACTTTCCTCTTCACCTCCGAATCTGTTGGCGAAGGTCACCCCGATAAGATTGCGTGAGAAATCAACCTGTTCGAACATGAGGGATCCTGAGACTGACTTCATAACAGAGATCAAGTCTCGGATGCCGTTCTTGATGCTTGCTTGGCCGAGGACCCTATGTCCAAGGTTGCCTGCGAGACAGCCACCAAGACTGGTGAGTCTGATCAAGACCTGGTACCGTGTACTGCCCTTTGCTGAATGCTCTGTAGGTATGGTAATGGTCTTTGGGGAGATCAGCACAAATGCACGTCTAGATTTTCAGAAAATCGTCCGGGACACCATCAAAGACATCGGTTATGACAGTTCAGAGAAGGGATTTGACTACAAAACTTGCAATGTTCTCGTAGCTATAGAGCAACAATCTCTGGAGATTGCTCAAGGTGTCCACCTAGAAAAGTCCCTAGAACAGCTTGGTGCGGGAGACCAAGGTATAATGTTTGGCTATGCCACGGACGAAACACCAGAGTACCTACCCTTGACTCTCCAATTAGCACACAAGCTCAACAAGGCTATGAAAGAGGCAAGGAACGACGGAAGTTTGTCATGGCTTAGACCCGATTCCAAGACACAAGTGACAATCGAGTACGAGCACGATGGCGGCGCTGTTGTTCCCAAGCGAGTAGATACGGTCGTCGTTAGCACCCAGCACAGTGATGACATATCCACCGAGAAATTGAGGAAGGAGATTAAAGAAAAGATTGTGCAGAAGGTCATTCCCGAGAAGTATCTCGATGATCGAACAATCTATCATGTATTCCACCTTCTCCAAGCGCTTCCGTCACACTACTGACACGTCTTAGATTCAACCATCAGGCCGTTTCGTCATTGGGGGTCCTCAAGGTGATGCGGGTCTTACCGGACGGAAGATCATTGTCGACACCTATGGCGGCTGGGGTGCTCATGGAGGTGGAGCCTTCTCTGGAAAAGATTACTCCAAAGTCGATCGTTCTGCCGCATATCTGGCACGCTGGATTGCTAAGTCTTTAGTCCATGCAAAGCTCGCACGCCGCGCCTTGGTTCAGCTCTCTTATGCCATTGGCGTTGCCGAGCCTCTCTCAATGTTCGTCGAGACCTACGGCACTTCGGACCGATCATCGGATGAACTCGTCGAGATCGTTAAGAAGAATTTCGACATGAGACCAGGTGTTATTGTAAAGGAACTCAACCTTACCAATCCAATCTACTGCCAAACAGCGAAGAACGGCCATTTCACCGACCAGAGCTTTCCTTGGGAGAAGCCCAAGAACTTGAATTTCTAGACCAACTTCTGCCCACTTATACGACCGTTACGAATATACCATTGCAGCGCTTTGTTTTCAACAACTCAAGGCGCAGGGGAACGGTTAAAAGTGTACCAAATTCAACATAGATCAATAGATCATCATTGCGGGTGGCGCATTTATCGGAAACCGGCGTTCAAGAACTCTTCAACATTCCCAACATAGTATTGTTCAACCATTTCCAATCAAAAATTTGGAGAACATAGCTCGGCTCTATCCTAGCATCTTGAGCTGCAAGGCTCGAGGCATTCAGACCTTTCATCAAGGGCGCTGATGAAAGAACTATTATTACAGGTTGGAGGATCTAGTTTGGCTCTATCATAGTCATACCTACTGTAGAACCCTGGGGTCAAAAGACTAGTAGCCTTCAAATACTAGACATCACACAACGTTCATAATCAGATGACTCTTTTTCATTCGACGCTGGTAATCATAGTGCCGGTTTCCGACAACTGCAGAACATGGTTGGACGGCACACCATCGCGAGGAGAGTGGTCTCTTGCGGGACGAGCCTTTTCACACTGGCATACGCTAAAGAGGACGGGATGGTGTGGTGTCTCAGCGCCTTCAAGTCATCTGCCTAATTGATTACTTTATGCAATTGATGAATCCTCCAGGATCGACATCCCATTGGCTGCTGCCTTCTGGCGTTGCGGCTCTGTCATGGGTTGCAGGCCGCATCGGTGGCAATTCCTCACGGAACCGGACAGATAGGTAGATACCCTGCTGGAGGTGGCAGAAGTACATTGGCAGTATGCAGTCGAATTAGCCATGCAGTCGATGGCCATAGAAGATCTAGATGTGAAACGCACTTGTATTCCTGTATTTGCAGGATTCGAAACGTTCAATTCGTGTGCATAATCGATCAGGTGGCTTTTCCTGTGCTTATCGAATCGTGTTTCTTTGTCGTTTTTTCAGGCTATGGTATTGAACTATAGTGGCGACCCCGGCCGGTTCAATCATTCTCTGATTGGATCAATCTCCTCTTGATTAGGGCTTGGTTACAAGCCACCAAGGGGAGGCTTCGCTCGTGCTCGGCGACTGCGATGGTCTTCGATTCCCTGTTGATGTCTCTCTTCCCTTCTCGTCTTTCACATGCTGCGGTATCTGTTATCCCCGGGGGCTCGATCTCGCCTAAGCACTCTGGGCAACTAAAGAGGAAGACTCAAATGCGCCGTGCGCAGTGTCATTTGCCCGTTTCATCTTGCATAGAGTAGCACAGATCTGGTGCCGTCTTGGTCCAGTTGATTTGTGTTCTCGAATGCCGACCCCGTATCATCGAGTCACCCCGCCGCCGCTCTAGCTTACTTTTCATGCAGCATTGCCTCCAATCACTCGTCTTCCAACATCGCCTAATGACTGAAGCGGCAAGGCAAAACAAGACACGCCTCGGTCTTACCGCACTGGGACGAGGACCCTTTGTTGTTCGCGTCAGTTACATGTATCTAGATCATCAAATCTATGCAGGCCTCACGCCTGGTCTGGTCTTCCTTTTCCTTGGGAGATGGAAGCGATGGTTAATATCCAGACCCGGTCGAAACTGCTGCTTCATATATTGTCAGTCGTACCGAACCGGTGTTCCTTGTGGTTGACTGCCGGCATAACCATAGTCGACATGAAACCTGTCTCGAGGACATCCATCCGGACGGGCACGAAGTTGCATCGCTTCCCTTGATTCCTTCCGTAGGAGGATCGACGTACCCGTTCTGAACATGCTTCCGGTGGCCACTGAAGCCTTGTTTTCCACCAGATCGATACCTTGCCCCCACTACCCATGCTCTCTGTGCGGACGACTAGGACGGGAAGTGGGCGCATTCAGTGGCGCAATGCTCGAACCATATCGGAGTTGAAGCCGCCCACTTGACGTGAACATGGACCGAGAACGGATCCAAAGAAAGTCCGCCCACCCATAGGCTATCGCGTCATTCCCGCCCGGCCCCAGCTTACGACTTGCTCACGTACGACGGTACGAGTGCAATTTGTCGATCGCCTAGGGCTAGGGCGAACATGCTATTTTCGGTACAAGTTACCCCCAATCGTCGTCCCAACAGTGGGTCTAGCGGTGGGGGGTTTTATATGGTACGGTCACCATCGTCGTTTGATATCGTAGCATTATTAGTTGGAAGAAGAGGGTCTCATTGGGCGGCTGCCCTACCATTGGCGAGCAACAATCAACCGTATTGATTCCGAAGCCTGCGGTCGGCTGAATGGTCGTGTGGCCTATATAGAGCAGTCAGTAAGCACCGTAAAGTGTAACAGTTGCAAGGGCTGAGCCGTCCAGGCTGCGTAACCTGCAAGCAAGCCCTGAAGCCCGAAGCCCTAAATAACAATGCCTGCACGTTCTGACTCTGACTTTTTTCCCCACGAGTCCCTTGCGCTCGATGCAGGCAAGCGGGATCTTGCATTGCAGCATTGCAGGCGTGCAGCATTTGAAGCTGCCATCCAGGCCACTCATGGCTCTCGTGTCCCCAGTAGAGACTAAACTCCCGCAGTCCCCCCGTCCCAGCTGGAAAGTAGTCTAGTCTCTCTACACAACCGGTTATCGCTTGCCCTTTCCATAGCCTCATTTCTCGCTGCCATGATTGGCAGTTCCTCTCCATCACGCATTTCATCAAGTAAGGTACTCATCGAGAGGCAGGCCCCCAACCATTCGCCACCTTCTCGTCGATATCCTCTGCTCATCGCCAGCCAATATACGGAACAATAAGAATGCCAACCGAGTCATAAAGAAATAGCCCGAGTGATTGTAATTAATTATTCATGATTACGGTACCTACCTACCTTGCCTGTTCTATCTGACAGGCCGGTGTCCGTCCTGTCATTCATACCGAACCATCCTTCAGATTCCCAAGGTAGGTAGGTGCTTTACTTTGCCTACCCACTCTACCAAGGTAAATCATTGTTGTTATTATTATAATAATAATGGTAATAATATACGCCTAAAACCATTGAACTGATATTCTATATTATTTGCACGCTACCCTTAACTACCTGATTCCCTTACTTTTGACCCCAAAAAAGTTCCCCGTCATCTGATCAAATAATCCTAAGCTTCTACAAAACCCTTGAACACCATCTAAACCATCGTCCCTAATCGTCCCAAAAATACGGGCCTTCCTGCAAACTGAACTGCAACCCTCGTACATTTGCAGCGGACTACCCTTCTCAGTCCTAGCTTGCTGGTCACCCTACTTTATCAGTCGCCCATCGTATCAGGCATTCGGTTGGTCGTGCCACACCAGCGAACTCATACTAAATCGCCAATACCCTTCCTTACCGTTGCTTGGCCCGTCCGCCTTCCCCCCCAAGCAAGCAAGCACCCCCTCTTGTTCGTCCATGTCAACGATTGGAGGCAAACTTGACACTTCCTACAATCCCACCTCCCCCGCGTCCTTGCATCGCATGGACCATTTGTTTACACCCACTTAATCCAATCGCGAGAGCCACCTGTCATTTCACACCTGGAACCCCCCGTTGCTTGCTCCTCGCCAATTCTGGTCCGCACCTCTGGTTCCAGGTAGTTCCCGGGAAGAGGGGTCTAAAAAGCTCCGTGACTTCAACTCGCGCCCGTCCTTGCATGCGACATCTTCGCGCCGTTGCCCGTCGCTCTCGAGCCCACCCCATCACCGTCTCCCGCCGCATACCTGCAACGGGCGCTTTCGCGCACCAGCACGGTCGGTACGACGACTCTGGCGACGGTCAAAAGCCTGAGGCCATTGGTTGTCATGTACTCGGCCTCGCATCCGGTGTCGACGTCGATGAACAATGGCATGGGCGGTGGCATGATTGATGGCTCGGGTACGATCAATCCAGCAGCGTTGAATACACCTGGTAGGACTCTCTTTTTCTCGTCCAAAGCAATTCGTTGGAGGAGATAAGTCGCTGCGTATTGGCGACGTGCCGCAAGGTTGCTCGCCAGTATCGACGACACGACCCATCCCGCCGCCACTCTGCGTCCTCGTAACACTGCGCTCTGACTGATACCGGCGCTTTCTCTCATAGTATCCGTGCTACCGACGTCCTCCTCCATCAGTGCGCCCAAGGCAGAACCACGAGGCATCAAGCGAAGTCGTTCGCCCGAGCAGATTGACAGTATACCGCTTAATAGCGTAGGCGATGATGGTACGTAGTCACCAAGAGCGCGATTAGCCGTTCCTGTGGGACATGGTTCGCGAATAGATCCCGGTGGGGGTTACCGAACTATCTTGGAAGTTGCTGACGTTTGTCGTGATACACTAGACGACCAGAAACCAAGAAAGCGCGGCAGGCCACCGAAATCTAGGACGTCTGGAGGAGTACCGGAAAGCCCCACTGGGAATTCTTCGCAACAAGTGACACAAGGCCTTCCTGCTCAAATCAGAACTCCCCAGCTGCAATCGCAAGGACTCCCTCAACAAGCAAACACCACCCCAACGCGGACCTCCCCCCCAAAACCGACACCAACCAAAACTGTGGTAAAGGCTTTGCCGACGGTAAGGGATCATACGACAGACCAGTTGAATGCGGAAGGGGACGAATATGTACCACGCGAACATGACGAACAGGGAGAAAGGAAAGTCTCTCCAACCGGTCATCCACTAGAAGGTCGAGCGTACAAATGCAGGACATTCTTCGTACCAAACAGGGGTGACAAGCTATTCATGTTGGCAACGGAATGCGCAAGAGTTCTTGGGTATCGCGACTCGTACCTTCTCTTCAACAAGAATCGATCGCTCTACAAGATCATTGCACAGCAGCCTGAGAAGGATGACCTCATACAGCAAGAGATCCTTCCATACTCATATCGGTCACGGCAGATCGCCATAGTCACAGCAAAATCAATGTTTCGTCAGTTTGGAAGCAGGGTTATTGCCAACGGCAGGCGGGTTCGTGACGACTACTGGGAAGCTAAAGCAAGGAAACAAGGCTTCACTGAAGAGGACATGGCCGGCGAGAAGCGACCTGGAGCTGCCAAGGCAAGAGACGCTGCGGCCGCAGAAGCAGTGAATGCGAATGCTGCCGGAATAGGACATCCCGACATCATCTACAGCAATGTACCTCTGGAAGGGCAGCCTCAGGGTCTTCAGTCAGGTCTCAGTGGATCAATGCCAGCTACGCTAGCTCCTCAACTACCAATGATACACCTGGCACCTTCTGATGATATGCGTCGACAAGACTACGGAAACATTCCTCGGCCAAGGCAGGAAATCACAGGTGCACCTTATCAAGACCGAACACAGGCAAGCTCTGCCGCTGAGGTCTTGCATCAGGCCTCCAACGCAGCAGATTACAGCAGAGCAATCAATGCGCAAAGGATTCCTCGTGGCCAGATTCTGTCTGATACCTGGAATAAGAAGCCAGCTGCCGCTGTTTCTTCGCCTCAGCAAACGCTTGAAACGAGTCCGGTCGTTAGTCAATCGATACAATCACCCCAACCCCATCTTGCATCAGGTGGTAGTATGCCCACTGGCCAGCAACCCATACTGCAGCATCAATCGTCACAGATGATGAGCCCTCAGGCCTACTCACACGCTCATCACGGGAACTCACTCACCCAATCTCCAGTAAGAGGGGTTTCGCAACAGATGCGTGCGGATCAAATGCATCAGCGTTCATCAGGCCTATCTTATGCTCCTGGAGGTGCCGGACAAGGTTCGCCCTACAATTACCCCCAAGCCGGCCACTCATGGGGTCAGCCACCTCCGCAACCTCACCAATCCCCACTATCGGCCCATCAAAGCATGTCTCAGTACAGCCCGTCAGGTCAACAGCAGCCATCACATCCCTCGCAATCGCCACACCAACCTCCGCAGCTACACCACTCTGGGAGCAGTGGCTCTCTACACAGTGGAATGACCTTTCAAGGCATCCCTGGTGGTTTACCTCCTAGCAGCTATTCCAGCATGGGGGGAAGAAGCATGTATCAGCAACAACCGGGCCAAAGCCCTCAGCAATACATGCAACAAACGACTGCGGCGCAGCAGACGGGGATGCAAGGCTGGGCGCCTCCGCCTCAACAAGGACAGCCTCCCGGGCAAGGATGGCCTGGATATTGAATCTACGGAGGACAGAAATGACGAGACGACGCTAATGGGTGTTACATGTCCTGTTGACGTGATATTGTGGCATACGCGGTGCATAGTTTTATCAATTCGCGATTTTATTGTTCAACACGTTTCCACGTCGAGGGCTGGCACCGAGTAGCGAGCATCTGGAAAAGGTGTTTTGAGGAGTTTGAGGTTTCGTTCCGGGGAATATCCCAGCGTCCAAAACAACAATCTGGGCATGAGGAGGAGAGAGTTTCTTCATACATTTCCAAATCAGGCGTTGGCTTAGCAGCAGCAGCAGCGGGCATTGTCTCGTGGCCTTCACTTCGTGCATACACTAGGGAAACATTGGACCGTCCCCTTTGGCATCGCCTGCGCTTATTTTTTCTTCTTCCCTTTCACTGTTCTTACTACCACCAACTTGTAATATCGCGCCAGCTTGCATGGTCATCCGGTGCACAAATATTCGCTTCATCGTCCGTTCGCTGTCGGAAAGAGTCTTTTTTGATAATTGGGGGCAAGGGGCATCCGGGGTTTGGGGTTATTTTATATGTTAAATCTGGTTTTCGAGAACTGGTTTAGGCATGATCTCAAGCATGGGTTCATGGGGGAAGATATTTATACCATAGGAAGGAAGGTGGGGCATATATGGATGGGGGTGATCGGCATAAGAATACATGAGAAGAGTTTTCTGTAAAAGAACAACCTGCCGAAAATGCGCTTCAGTCCCGTGTATGCCGCTTGGAGTGGGATTTTTCTCATCACCAACTCTTCGCAGTTGCGACTTGTGCTTCTTGAACTACTAACGACCCCTTGAACAAAATGCCAAACAAACCCCCTCTACTACTCCCGAAAAAGCCAATGATTGCGTTTTGAGGGGGAGAAAGAATGAATGAAAGGGAGACAAGAAGAGGGGGAAAAAAATTTCTTTTAACAAGACAAATGAATAGGCAATGTCAAAACACAAAAAGAAGGCACGAACATCATCCACCCCAACTTCTGCCGTCTCTCCCTCTCTGCCATCCCTCCCTCTACCATCAACAGAACATCCCAACCCCCCCTTCTTCTTCTTCAAAAAAAAAAGAGTATCATTCTATGCTGCTTATCACAGAATCGACGCATAGCAATGAACCGGACTAAAACCGTCTTGGAATTGTTTTTGTTTTGTTTGAATAAAGTGGGCATTTAGTGTTGTGTGATGGCTGAGGCGATGGGGTCTGGTGATTGGGTGTTGTTTTTATGGGAGGGAGAGGGAGGGGGAGAAGAAGGGGAGAAGAAGAAGAAGGGGGAGAAGGGGGAGAAGAAGGGGAGAAGAAGAAGAAGAAGAAGAAGAAAAGACGACACAACACACAACTAACAACCAAACGACTTTCCATCCCCCATTCAGCTCAACTCAATACCCGCAAAATCAAACACCGCCTACCGTCTCCCCCCAACCCATCCCTCCTCCCCCCCTATCCCCTTAACACCACAACCCAAGCAAATCGCCATCGCCACTTCTTGCACAACAACAATCCACAATCCACCCCTCTCATCTCTTCCATGCCTTTCCCTTCTTGCCCTTTCCCTTCCCGCCCCCTATCAATTCAATCACTTTGCAACCTTCCAACAATTCCGCACCCAATCCCCAAACTCGAAACCACAACGGTTCGAGTCTCATACTCATGCGATTTCAATGACCGTCGGGACTTGAAGATTGGGAGCTCGGCGAAGGTTTGTAAAATTTGGGTTTGGGTTTGGGGGGGTTTGGGGGGGGCGGGGGGGGGGGTGTGTGTGCCATATGCTTTCAGATCTTGCATGTTGTAAAAAAGCGTCACGCGAAAAATCCCTCCTGGTGTGAGTGAGTAAAACCATATCCCGGGACAAGTGCTGTCAACGCTCCCCACCGTTGAATTGACTTCCATCCCATCTCATGGTATTATTCCTACACTATAAATCCCAGCCAGCATAAGCAAAGGGTATATAACAACAACAACTCACCACCCCCAAGGAATCAACACTCAACCCAAACCTTCTGCCGCTATGCCGTTGAAGCACTTTCTGACTGAAAACAAATATACAATAATATAATCCAAACGCACCAAGCCCACCACCCCAAAAATCTATCTTATACCGACAAACACCGTCGCGATGATTGTGCAAATGCCAGTAGAGACGTTAAGAAGATCATCAATGCATATATAGCTTTTCCCTTTCCCCTTTCCCCGCGGTGCTGATACGAAATTTAAAAAAGCGAGTCGGATATGACGGCGCTGCTGAGGTCTATTTCATCAAAGTGTCGACCTTTTCTCGTTCGGCGTTGATAGCGGCCTGGAGCTTCCGTGTCTGCCGCATAGCTTCGTCCCTAGAAATGAAAGTCAGCCTACTCATTTTTGTTGCCGGTTGTGGACATCATTTACCTTGCAGACTGCAGCTCCATGACCTCGATCTGGGCCAGATTCATCCTGCTAACTACCTCCTCCATCTCCTTATCGGCATCGCCCAAGGCCCTCTCGAGCTCCACAACCTTATTCTCCAACACCTCGGTTCGCAGAGCTTCATTCATCGACATGCCTACGCCACTGGTCGTTTTGCTTAATCTTGGTGACCTGGTAGCGAACATTGGTGACAGGGGCGAATTGGGGGAGTGGAATGTGGGTGTCCGCAATCCGCTTTTGAGACGCTGAAGTTGATAGTTATGACTGTCTTTGATCTCGCGGACTTCTTCGTCGTGCTTTGCAAAGGCTTCCTCGGAGTGTTGTTGCGCGCTCATAAGTTTATCTTCCAAAGTTTTCAGCTTGCCTTGCATGCTGTTGATCCTAGCGGCTGAACTCTGCTGCTCTCGTTCGCCTCTGCCAACTGCTTCTGCGAGCCGTTGCCTCAAGTCGCTGTTAGAGGCTAATTGTAGACGAACTTGCCCTGCGAGAGATTCCACTCGGTTCGCCGACGCCCGTAGTTGCTCGATTAAACCCGCATTCTCACCCGTATGGAAAGACTCCGCTTCCTGCAGCGACTCGGCCTTGGCTCTGTAAAATTCTGCCTGCTTCTGGGCATACTCTCGCTGAGCTTCGGCGTCGGTAATGCTCTTGAGTAACGAGTCCATAGTCTCTGCGGTATGAGCATCGTCGCCGCTTGAAGGCACTTGACCGTGCAATTCTCGAATCTTTTCTATTGAGAGTGCTTGCGTGGCTTGTAATTCGTTGTACGCTCTTTCGAGCGAAGCGGATGTTACCAAAGTACCACTCTCGATCTCTTGTGATTCAAGTGCAGAAACGTCCGGGACCAGTATGTCATGCTCTTGTAAGAGAGTCCTCAGTGAACTAGTCTCCTGCTCTGCCCGATCTAGATCCATTTTCAGCCCACCAAGACCTTTCTCGCACTGCCACTTCTGCATCAGGGCATCGTCGGCACGCCGTCGAAGTTGGTTGATTTCAAATCGTAAACCTGTCACTTCTTTTTCATAACCGGTCCGGCGAGGAGACTGGGCCTCCAGTGCACGATCCCTCTCGGCTTCAAGAACCCGTATCTTTTTCTCGTGTTCCTTGTTCTGGTAGTTCTGCCTGTCAAGCAAACTTTTCAAGGCTCGGTGCAAAGCGTCGCGCTGCATTTCGATATCTTTAACTCGATCGGCGAGGGAATCCCTTGGCTCTCTGTCCTTTGCCGAGATAGAATTGTGCCTGGATAGAGAACCCGTCCTTGACAAGCCGCCCATGCCGCCAACGCCAGAGCTTCTAGCTACGGAACTTGACCTTGTCAGGCCAATCTTAGCAGTTGGGGTAGCCGGCGGTGGTTCGTCTTCTTCAGCGATGGAATTGAACCTTGACGCGTGTTGTTGCATTTCCAGCTGTAACCTTCTTGCATTCATCAAAGTAGTATTCTCGTTTTTCAAGGATTGTAGTTCCTGCTGCATCCGCGCGTTTTCATACATGAGCTTCTGATGGTCCAAGGCATCTGTTTCTAGACCTTCAACTTGAGCTTGCAGCTGTGGTATGACTTCGTCTCGAAGATTATCCCGCTCATCCTTATGCTTCTCAATCTCGTCTCGGAGCGCGTTGAGTAAGTCCTCGAAGTTCACCTTGACTTTTCGCTCTTCATTCAGTCGCCGACGATGGTCTTCTAGTGAATTCTCTAGATCTCGGACACGTTTGGAAGTACTAGATGCGGCAGCGCGCTCCTGGTCAATCTGGTTCTTGTTAGCAGATGGCTCAAATAGAATGTGTGCAATGGCGACCTACGTGCTGCAACTGCTCTCCTAGATGCTGCATGTGTATTTCCGCTGCCTTCCTTCGAGCGCGTTCGTCTTGTAACTTTTGTGAAAGGTCGAGTTTGAACCGTGCTTTCTCTTGTTCTGACGACCGTTGCATCTTCGCCAGATCCTCCATTTTACTTCCACCATTGTCACTCGTAGGATACCTTACAGAGCTTGTACCAGAATCCGAGAAGTAGTCACTGGTGCGTCGACCCAAATCGGGCCCTTGAGTGACCTCGAGTTGTAAGCGATCCACTAGATCTTCCAATTCCAGCTCCCTGCGGATTGATCCCGCCAACTCAGAGCTGACCTCACGCAGCTCCTCCTCCATATCAGCAACCTGTGTCGACATTGCCGGATTTTGTGGTGGTAATGGGAAGCCGGTATCCATGAATGAAGAGATAGTGGCATGGGCCTTGGGAACTTCAATTGCTTGTGGTATTGACTTGGTGGATGAGGATAAGCTCCGAGGTGATGGCGAGAGAGGTGAAGGGGCAGGCGACTGGCTCGCAGTGGAGAAATTGGTCGGAGAACTTTCGGCAACTGGTGAGGATGTTTTCCACCCAAAGAACGATGTCAACTTATTAGGACCAGGCGACCTGGGGGTTCTGGTGATGGACGTGGGGTCCTGAGGTTGCCCGTGGTTGTGGAATGATCGGTGATCGGCATTAATGTGTAATTTAGGAGGTCGAGTACTCGGGTGTAACGACATCGCTCGTTGCGGACCCTCACTATTCGTAGCTTGAATGGTTTTTGAGACGTCATGAATAACAGATTCACTAGCTAGTCGTACATGATTCAATCGCGTCGGAGATGGCTTGTCATCTGGCGGTTGGCGCTGGCTATTGGAAGGAAAAGTCCCAGCCTTGGGGGCATTCACGATGAGTGGTGACTGACCTCGAGGGAATCTGAATTGCAATAGGAATTAGTCATTGGGTGAAGTGGACCATTGATTCCATGGAGCCGGGAAGCAGAGGTGTGAAGACATACTGGTCAAGGTCACGGGCGACGAGTAAGGGAGAACCGCTGGTAGAAGTCGGCAGCCAAGGTACGCCGGGCGGGTGATCGGCGGAGTCCTCTTCTCCAACTGCAACGACTTTTCCACCAGAAGACAGCGGTAGAGGTCTGGGTTTGGCTGGAGAGGCGGACGGAGGCAGAGGTTTTCGCCGGACAGGGGACGATATACTGGTCCCAGGCGCCTGTGCTTGGAAAGCGGTAAAGGATGGGACGTCAACGGTGGAGGGAATAGAAGGCCTCAGGTAAGGCCGAGTAGTGAGTGAGGTCGAAGAAGGGCCACGGCCAGGGCCATTGTGCTGATAGGGCTGCCCGCGGTCCATGATTTATGAACCAGCTCACAGCTTAATGCGGCGGTCCATATCGCGCACATGCAACAGTGATCGGTGGTGATTGTTGTGGCAGGATGTTTGATAGTGAAAAGGAGAAGACTAGTTCCAATGACAGGGCCTGATGGTAGGGTGGATTGGACGATTTACGAGGAAAACGACGGTGGACGGCGCGGTTACTCTAAAGGTTCGTTAGGGACCGCTGATCTCTCAGTGGTGGACTTGAAACCAGGGCGGCCTTCGTTGCTGACGCCTAACTAAGAGAGGTTACAATTGACTGTTGGGGCTCTATCGCGCAAGCATCCGCAGCTGCAGGTACTCGTACTCGAAACCATCCAACCCCTGGCTGGTGGTATTCTAGAGGAGGTGAGTCGCATCTTAAACGTTGCTTTCATGCGACTCCAGTAAACATCCTCTCACATCGACAGCCTCATCTGCGTGATCTTCTACAATACAAATGGCCTCAATTCATATCGCAGCTCTCTGCATCAAGTCCAAGGTCCTTTCCCATCTTGGGAACCTTAGCTGTCAAATCTTGAATTTCTCTTGGCATTTAGAGATTTTAATCTCCTATCCCTGCGGATTGGTTCGGTCAGAGTCTTGGTGCAATAGAAGCGTGATATATTTGTGGAATTCTTCAATTTCAACTGCTTGACTACATTATAGTCCATGCGAAAAGGAGTTAATGCTTGTCATACTATTTGTATTTCCTTCAATCTTCTGGTTAGCCGCGATTTTCGCATGTATCTACACTGGCACAATTGGGTTTACCTTGCAGGTTTGAACCGAAGCATTCTCCATCTATGTAGTCTGCACCTCTGATCAAACGCCATAATTGATCGTTGCACGCTTTCACGATATAGCTTTTTATTCGACTCAACTAATCAGCTCTAGTTTAATCTTTCTCTTTCCTGTCGACTCCTCCTTCACATCACTGATCTTGACTACTACCTTTTGGAACAACTCCACCTCCACACTTCTGCTGCCGGAAATTCTCAGGACATATTCGTCCGCATCGAATACGCCCTCCGGCTCTGGCGTGGCCAAGTCACGCAGCCGAATTAGGCCTTCAACACCAAATCTTGGCACGAACACCACAAATCCGTTGGAGAAGACCTTCATCACGAATCCTTCTTCCTCGACCACCCTTCCTTTCAATGCCTGACCCACATAGTACTCTATGCTAGCTCTCCCAGCCATCTGTGCATTGCGATGTCGGACGTTAATGTTCTTACACACGCCTTCCAATTTTGCCTTGCTAAGCAGGCTTGCGTCTAGATTTTCGTACCCGATCGCAGCAGCTAACTGCCTGTGCGCTAGAAGATCCGCATACCGCCTTATGGGGCTCGTGAAATGTGTATATATTCCGCTCGCTAGTCCGTAATGGCGGAAGTCGGGGTAGGATTGGGTGCCGGAACAGAAGTACTCGGCAGACATCATGCACCGAGTTGCCATGATGCGGACCAGAGTATTGAAGAACGGCTCTTTCGGGTCGACACATGTGTCAAGCGAGTTGGCCAAGGCCTTGGAACTCTCTGTCTGAAGCTCTAATCCACGTTTGACTTTTAGTTGATTGGAAAGCTCTTCGAAATTGCTCTTCGGAGGGGCAGCGTGTCGTCGGAGTAAGGCTGTCTGGGAAAAGGCTTCATAGATCTTACCCGCGACGCTGATGTTCGCGAGAAGCATGAACTCCTCGACCAAAGAATTCGTGTCTAGCAGCTCTTTGGTTTTGACATCGACAGGATCCGAAGTCTCTGATTCGGTTTGGACGCGTACTTCTGGACTTGCAAGATTTAGTGCCCCTGCATCCATTCGCTTTTGACGGAGCTGTTTCGAGAGCATCAGTAACGTCCGCATACCTTGCGTGAGTTCATCATTCTGAGACTTGTTATCGATCCGTAATTGAGCCTGCTCGTAGCTAAATGCTTCCCTCGACCGAATGACTGATTTGGTAAATGACGAGCTGACAATCTCGGCATCTTTGGTGATCTCCCAGATCGTTGAAAATGCATATCGCTCCACATATGGTTTGAGAGAGCAAAGGTCAGTACCAAGAAGCATGGGTAACATATCAATGCGCTTGTCAACCAAGTATACGGTTGTGCCTCTCGTGCTAGCCTCCAAATCCATTGCATTGTTTGGCTTCACAAAATGTGATACATCCGCGATGTGAACTCCAACCTCAAAATTACCATTTGGTAATGGTCGAGCGTGCAGCGCGTCATCGATATCCTGACAGCCTACCGGATCGATGCTACAAACTAAAAGGTTCCTCAAGTCTCTTCGTCCACTCCAACCTAGATCATCAATACTCGTCGGTACCTTCCAGTCGTGGCCTTCTTTTGGCAAGCAATCCAAGACTCCTTTGGGAAATGGCCTATACTGTACGTCGTATTCAAGTAAGAGTGCTTCGGTCTCTGCACCCTTCGTTTCCAGCTCACCAAGTGACCTGACCAAGTGGCCAGCTGGATACCGTGATTCTTGATCCCAAGCGTCGATAGTCACTAATACTCTCTTGCCAAGTAGCTCATCAGCTTGACGAGTACGTAAGCGTATCTTGGGAATCCGCTTATCCATGGGGATCAAGAAAACCGCCTGTTGCTTCCGGCTTTGCTTAGTTGTTGATATCGAGCTGCTATCCACATGCCCTACGTATTGTCGCCAATTTCTTTTGATCACGCCAACGACACGCGCAGTAGGCTGAGGTCTTCCTTCGATGCTCTTTCCTTGCGTCCTTTTGATCTCATCCTGCAGAGCACGCCGTTCCTGCTCGGTGACAACAGCGTCGCCCTCATTCGCATCTGGGTTTTCGTTCTTCGTCAGCGTTTCCTCGTCTATGATCTTTGTGGATGGGGATTTCCACTGCGACTTCGGTAGGACTTCAACTACAATGACATCGCCCTGTACAGCCCTATTGCTGTTCTCTCGACCTAATATAAGTAGAGACTTATCAAACGCCGGGACATGAACAGATCCCTCTAAGTAATTGTAGGGTGAGACGTTGAAAATGCCCTGATGAAGTATTGCAGCCTTGATGCCAGTCATCATCTTCGATAAAGAAAAGTAATCAGGGTATAGCGATTCTGCCGCGCCACTTCGTGCCTCTTGTCCTTCACGGGACACACTGATCATGTCAAGGAGGCGATCAGCATCCTCAAGGCCGGATACGTAATCACTCAAGGAGCAAGCATCGAGCTTCTCAACTTTTGCCTTGCGTAGGTTCTCTTTATCGTCACTCAACATAACGATCGACGGGCGTTCTTTAGATCGTCCGCTGGTTTTGACAGCCTGTTGTAAATGGCTCGCATACCAGCTTACCGCTTTCCGAACAGCTCTATCATTACGATCGTTGATAGTTTCGCCCTGCTCCCTAACAACGTAAGTCTCTAACCTGAAGTCATTGAAAAATACGTAGAAGCGCTTGTCTTCGCTCTTAGTGAGCCCTATCAGTCGGTTGTAGAGGGGAAGAGAGCGATTCCTGAGCTCCTCCAAAACTGTCTGAAGAATGATGACATCGTAGAAGCCCGAGGCCTGTTCGAACAGGTCCATGCCATTGAGAAGCGCATTAGTATCAGGTACTAGATAGTGACCTGAGGGAAATGACTTCGTGCCGGCTGGGTTCTCAGATAGGATGAATGGAAGTACTAAGGTCATGTCAGGTTTCAAGGCCCTAAGCATAGATTTCTGCAACACCTACCAACTCCATTCGCATCTGCTGGAGCATTTGCTTGACACGCTAAACATAGCTGTGATGAACAGGGTATGTCTTGTCTGAGATACAATTCTCGAACAATCTTTTGGACTTTTCCACTTTTGGTAGATCTTACAAAAATTTTGCTAGAGATATTCGAGGCATGCGGATCGGAAGCTAAAGATCTTTTGAGGCTCGTCATGTTGGCTGTTGATGTAGAAATTATGCTAGACCTGAATATCGTGCTGGATCAGATCTTTCTTCCTACCTAGGTACTCTGCATACTGAATCTGGCAATGGTTACTGGGTGGAACTTGGCGAATGTGTCTTCAACCAAGTTTAAGCTGGCCAAGCTCGAATTAGGAATTATGACGCCTTTTTGAATCTTGAACTTTGAGCTTTGGAGAGAAATAAACAATAAGACCATTCGTTGTATAAGTGTTCAGAAGTTGAGGAGTTTTGGAGGTGCACACTGTTGCGGTTTGATTGGTTGAGCGTTCGTAGCTCGCAATGTCGCCCAAAGAAGCAACTATGACGAGCTACTCGCCATAGCCCGCCAACTCCAGAATTGTCACGAAGCTTACAACACTGGCCCCTTGCCCTCAGCTTTCTCCCTACAATTTATCGAGTCGAGTCGACTGAAGAAAATGTCTCTAGACCCGCCGACATACCTCAATTCATTACAAAATAATATAAGAGCACGGCCAATCCCATGGGAAGGAGCCGTTCGTGCTGGCACCATTACCGATAGTGACTTGAAGAAGATCAAGGCGGTGGACAAAGTCAGGAAAGACCAAAGACAACAGACAGTCGAAGCTGATACGGAGGCCTACAAATCGCTGCTGATAGGAGGGAGCCAAGGCAAGAGCGTGCTCGAGTCCGCAGCGAAGAGGGCAGATGTCATACAGTACATGCTAGTTTTGACTGGCGATTTGATTAATGGTACGGCTGCTAGGTGTACTGCGGCTTTATTTGAGGCACCACAGCTTACGCAAACACAGATGTTCCCTCCCTCTCCTCCGTCCTTCTTGAACATCCAGATCCCTACAAGCCATTCCTTCCCCTCCTCAGCCATAGCACAAACCCTGAAGACCCCATCCCCCTCCTTACCTCCTCCGTCCTTACCGCCCTAATCTCTAGCGCCCAAATTCAGCTCCCAAAATCCAATCGCCAAACTGACGATGCTCTTCCTAAACTCTACAAATACCTCTCCACACTCACCGAATCCCAGGATTCCGGCCTCCAGGATATTGCAGTCCAAGAATACTCCTCCCTCCTCCGCTCTAAGAAATCCCGCGAACTTTTCTGGCACCAACGCAAAGAAACCCTCAACCCCCTCTTCGACATCCTCCGCGCCGCCGCCGGCGCTGGTAAAGACAGCGACAGCACCATGTGGTCCGGCGGCGCAAGTATCCGCACCGCTACCGAAGCCGGCCTTAATGGCGGCGTCGGCCTGCAGCTCCTCTACCATGTCCTCCTGACAATTTGGCAACTAAGCTTCGAAGGCGCGCTAATCGGCAAAGGCATCGAAAGCGAACATGAGCTCATCCCCCTTTACACTACTCTCCTCCGGCTCTCCCCCAAAGAAAAAACAACCCGCCTTCTTCTCTCCACCCTCCTCAACATCCTCTCCCCACTTCCCAATCGCTCCCATCTCCTCCCCTTAGCAACCCAAGCCCGTCTCCCCGCCCTCCTCGCAAACTTGAAAACCCGCCACCTCTCCGACCAGGACCTCCTCGATGATCTCCAGTCCCTGACCTCGATGCTAAATGACTACACCTCCGCCCAAACAACCTTCGACACCTACGCCGCCGAACTCCTCTCCGGCCACCTGACGTGGTCGCCCCCGCACAAAGACGGCGCATTCTGGCGCGAAAACGCGCGCAGGATACTCGATCACAACGGCGGCGAGCTCCCCAAGAAATTGAGCGAGGTTCTAGCGAAGAAGTGGGAAGACGAGAAACAGGTCTTGGCGATTGCGTGCAACGACGTTGGATCCCTAGTCCGGGAGGCGCCGGAGAAGAGGGGCGAGTTGGAGCGGCTGGGGCTGAAGGCGCGGGCGATGGAACTGATGGCGGACGGGGATGAGGGGGTGCGATGGGAAGCGCTGAGGTGTGTGGGGGAGTGGTTGAGGTATAGTTTCGATGGGTGAAGGATGATGGGGAGAAGGGGGTAATTCTTGCTACTTGCTACCTGCTACTCGATTGTCATGGGCGTGCACAGTGCTTATAGGTATCGACCGGCTCTAGGGTTGTATTCTACAATGGCATTGCTCTAGATCTACTAAAAGGCTCTGGGAACTGCGGTGTATGCTTACCGTAACACAGTACTTTCTTCCATCCCCTTACTTGCCTACCCCTTACATCACTAGCACATCGTGTCCACCCCTTGCATCATCATGTTTGACAGGTGCTCACCACGCTATCGCACCCATGGTATTCGAGTCGTGCTCTTGGTGTGGCATCAAGTCCACGTGTGCACTCAAATAAAGCTCCCCCTTGCATAAACACGAGGTACACTAGATTGCCCGTTTATCTGGGACGGATGGCTCAACGGGACGCAAGCGATTATTCGGGGTAATGCACGAATGCAGGTTGGACTGTGTGGAAGATACAGTTAGTCCGGCGGGGCCTGGGGAGGTGGGATTTGCTAAGAATAGGTGTGTCCGTATTATGTGCATAGCAGGCGTTGCGTGGCAACAAGGGACGGTCCGAGACTGTCTGGCAGAATGCCTAGAAATGACTTGTTGATGTGGGTGTGGCGTGGGGGTTGTTCAGAAAGTGCCGTGTGCCTGGAAGGCGCCGTGAAGGCACGGCGAGGTGTGGCTGGACGGGAAATTTGGTTATCGTGACTATGCAAGTAAAAAGTATGGTTGTACGGCAGCGATTTGGCGGAAATTGGAGAGTTTTCCGGAAGGTGGGTGTTTGCGGCGAATAAGGTAAGATAGTGTTCTGACATTTCCGAATTCGGTGAGGGTGGGTTACTAAGGGTAGCACGATACCGTTCTGGGATTTTCGGCTGAAAATCTGATTAGGTCAACCCGTTGGAGTTCTTGGAACTCACCAGATCCTTCTCTGTGGAAGGAGACTGGCGCTTAGAGTTTTAACGATTTTCGGGTGCTTGTCAGCTCTCTCAAACAAGAAAATATCGAAGTAGAAAGTAGATGGTAGATGGTAGATGGCAAAATTATATGATTTGATACTGATTAGCACACTTCTCTACTCGCTGAGTAGGCGTGCAAAAGTGAACGACTCGCAATAACAGTATGAACACAGTAGCCTTCTTGCAAAATCCACCGGATAGGGATCCCCCAATCGGCCGGCTGAGTTCTGTCTCCAAGCCGAGTCCCTTCCTTTTCGAAGCCATATATCCCAAACAGAAGTTATGTTAACGACATTATAATAGAATATAATAGGCCCTAAGTCGGGTATATGTGTACGTAAAGTTCTATATATTGTGACAGAAAAACTCGTGGGAACGCTGAAGGCGAGCAGAAAAGGGAAGTAGCAAATTACAGAGCTGGGCAAAGAACGCTTGTTGAAGACTCCGGTGGTATTGGTCAAGTATATAAGTAGCGACGTATGAGCATTTTGAATGCTGCGATTAATCCAAGAGCGGGCATGTTTGACTTGCTCTTTCACCGGTCAAACCGTAATTTCGGGAATCAAAGTCGTAATCGTCAATCGTGAGATGCTTGGTGGTTACAGAAGAATCGGTGCTACTGTTGAAGCATGTATAGAGTGGCAGCTTCGGTTATGCTAGTAGATGCTTGCAAGTGGTGGTTTTGGGGAGGATGGATCTTATATCCAACTGCACGAATTCAAAGGTCCAAAAAGCGACAAGGCTAGATGCTGCAGGGGACCAAGTTTATCAGTTGTCGGAGGGTGTGAAGTCTTTAGGGGTGGCATGATGAAAGACGTATTCCTTCCGTGGCTGAGGGGTCCCTTGAGGTTTGGGGCCGAGTTGGACGTTAATTTCTAGCGGCTTTGAGGTTGGCGAAGAGTTGCCGTAGAGAGTGGGTTGTCCGAATCCAATGTCTGGAGGAGTGGGTAAGAACGGACGAGATTCGGCCGGAAAAGATGCCTGGGACTCATAGTAGCTATACTGGGGGACGAAAGTCGGTTGTGGCATGGGCATTTGACCAGCAGTAGCGTACGTCTCCAACAACATGGATGGTGGGACTTGCCAGCTTGGCGGATTGTGGCGTCCTGTTGTCTGTGAGGGCGAATCTCCAAAGAAAGACTTGTGTTGGGGAGGTGCAGACTGGGGAGGCTGTTGGTATGCGCTTTGTTGGATTGGGAAAAACCTGTTGGAAAAGACGTCTGAGAGATTGCCTGAATTGAACGGTGTTATCGGAGGTGATGCGACATTCGCTCCGTTACCAAAGCCAGTTGGTGTAGAGGTGTCTTGAATTTGATCCCAAGGGTTTTGCCAGGCTTCCACAGGTAAATCCACCTTATTGGCATTTGTAGGAGACGGAGGCGTTGGCGGAGTAAACACAGCGCCACAAAGTTCCGTGGTACTAGGACTGTGTCCCGTTGACATTTGGCTGTTGGCCTTTGCACTTGCCTCAAAGCATGCTTGAAAGTTCCGAGGAGACATCTGAGCGGACAGAAGACCAGATTTTTGGACCCGGGCATTGATAACATTCATGCCGAATGGGGTAGATTTGATTCGTCGAACGGACTGTGACGGTCCAAGGTTCAGCAATGGTACTTTTGAGTTGGGAGACATTGTTAATGGTCCCGCGTAAGATCGACTTCGGTGTGCATCAGGTCTCAGAGCGGCTGGACGAGGACGCTTCCTTCTTGAGGCGATGTCCAAACGTGGCGAGTCCTGCGTTTCGTTTGTTGAACCGAAACGAGGTGCTGGTGAAGTCCCAATAGGGGCGCTTGGAAGTCTAGGTACTGCTGGTGAGTCTGCAGGTACTGCCGCTAAGCGCTGCCCGCTTTGCTGATTGAACACTTCATCGTACAAACCCCGATTGGATTGCTGCCGTTGAAGACGAATGGTGTCAAAGTTATTAGCCAGGTCTGAGGTGACAGATTCTCGACGCCCGAGCATCTCCTGGTTTGCGAATGGTAACGGCGATGTCTTCGGCGGAGGGGTCATGAAGTCGAGCTGCTCACCATCAGAAGACGAGGTAGTCGCAAATGTCTGAATAGAAGGATTCCCCAGGAGGTACCCGTCAACGGAATTCTGATACATCGGTTGGGAACTAGCGTTGAGTGAGGCTTGCATGGCCGCAAGAGAGTCGTCTTGGGCAGAAGTAGTTACATGCGGTTCTGTGGTCCATTGGTGAATATCCCAGTCCTGCAACGCCGGCATGGACATGGCAGCAGTAGATCCTTTAAGATAGATAGCGCCTGGTTCGGAAGGAAAATCAAAACTATCCACGATAACTCCGTGGTCATCAAGTTGGCGTGCAGAGTCCATTACGGATTGAATCGAGTCAAGGCCGGAATTTTGCTGTGTCTTCATCTCGGTGAGATTGTTGGGACCAGAACTCGATATGAAATCACTTGTCGGAGGTTCTTGAGGCAAGGGACCAGCATCAGAAAAGCCGTACATTGAGGCTTCGAAGAAGTTTGGAAAGGACAAATCCGGCGACGACCACTGGGAACACTGCTCTGCAGACACAACATTGAAGCTTTGCTCCGGTCGACCTTGATGTCTGGCCTTGGCGCGGCGGTTTTGATACCAGTTCTGCAGCTTACATCAGTCACGGAATCATATAATTCACGAAGGGTACCCACATTGACCCGTTGAAGCGAGAGTCCAATTTGTTTAGCTAATTGCCTCTTGAAGTCCGTGTTCGGCTTGTTTTTCCCTTTGAAATGCCTCTCTAGGATGGAAATCTGATCCTGCGTAAGGCGTGGGCGACTTGAAGTATCCAATTCTTCTGCCTCGTCCTGTGGCGATGTCGGATAAACTGGGCCATGGATGCCAGAAGGCATACCAGACCCGTGATTGAAGCTGTCCTGCTGGAGCATTGGGTGAGATACAGGGTGTGTCGGAGTGGGTCCATGCATCACCGCCTCGTGCTGAGGGTAGAAGGGATTTGAATACTCCATTGCAGTATGACGAAGACGCCCTTCTTACGCCGATTAGGACAGGAGATGGCAGGTGATTTCCCGCAGTCAAGCCAAGGTCTATAACTGCTTTTGAAGAGTGATGTAGAGCTTCAATGCTGTCCCACGAAGTGTGTAGTTGATCAGGTCACCACAATCGCTATTGAGGACCAATTGGTCCGTGGTCGTAGCTTGAGGTGCGGCTCACGAATTTCCGAGAACGGTGGATAGGAAGCGGAAGGATATTAAAATGTTTGTAACGACAGAAGGAATTAAAGTATGTCGAATGGCTTCAGTGAGAGTGATGAGTCCGACAAAAGACTCGAGGGCGCCAACGAGAGTCACAGCTAGACGCCGACAGAAAGATTGGAAGAATATCTAGAAGTGGGCAGGCAGAGGTATGAAGTATCAGGGTAGTAGTAAGGCGAATAATGGCGGGCGGCTCTGGTTCTGGGAATTACTGACAGTCTCGCCTAGTGGTCACAAAAAAAGTACTGAATGCCACGCCATGGGGTGCCAAGGAGCGTGTGCGTTTCGTGCATCCAGTTGGAGGGAGGGAGCGAGTAGGGGAATGGGGTGGCGTAGGACGGAGCCAGCTATCTGCCGTGTCACGGTCTGATTTTCTTTTCAATCAACCGCCAAGGAGTCCAACTGCATGCGCTGCAATGCGGGTGGAAACTGGAAAGGAGGAAGATGTACGGAATAATACAGGCAGTAAGGCAAGCGGTGTAAAGTACGGAATACATACGTCCACCGTAGTCCGTAGTCCGTACGGTAGTCAGTCTGCAGAAGCGAACGATGATGAACCACAACCTTGGAACGTCGGTCTAAGCCAGTACCCGTAGCTAGTTGGGTTGTGTCGATGTTTATTTCTCGCCCCGGCTTGGGGCTAGGTAGAGATGCTGCTGCTGCTCATTTCCACGACGAGAATGCTCAGCAGCTGATGCAGCATCCACAACCCGCAATGGCCAGTTCCTCATGGCACCATGGATAATGGGCAATGACGACGTGACGATAAGCCAGGCATCCTGGTTACCTGTTGCTATCACAGCTACAATTGACTCCGGTGGAGCAACAGACGCTTTACAATACTCGGTATCCGGAAGTATAATACCTGACTTTACTGACTTTACTGACTGTCGCTACCTTATCTACAGTTTGCTTGACTCTCGTTGCTTTGTGGCCTTGCTTAGCGCACGGTACGGTAAGGGAATTGTAGGGAAAGGTCCTGGGTACGGAATACATAGGGAGGTAAGGGCCAAGGAGAGGATCGAAGAGCAACACATAATCCCTCCCACATCCCTCCATCCCCCTGCTGGCTTTACATTTGTGCCACTTGTGATTTGTGCAATTCGTTCTGCTTGCTTGACGGGGAACCTTAGCCGCGGATGGTGGAGATCATCTCCTCAGGGCTAAGTCCAAACTGCGCAAGGTACAAGACTTGACTTACCTGCAGACTGCAGCCTGCATCCTGCAGCTCTGCTCGAGCTATCTTATACCCACGTTGTCTTATTTTTACACCCACCCACACAAATACATCCCAGCTTCCCCCCATCGGAATCTGCGCACTGCCACGCAGATCATAGTCTATAGATCTGTAGGTAGGGTCTTTTGCTGAGGCGAAGAAAGAACTTCCCTTATTTCTAGTGTGCGCGCACGGAAACCTCTGCCTCTTCCCTTTCTACCATGATGCTTTGCTTTAAGGCATTGGTAGGGGTACGGAGGTAATCACTAGTAGAACTCTGCCATTGATCATATGCCAGTACTTTGTATATATACCCCTCCCCCGGGGTTTAAGGTCTGTGCTATTCAGAGACACGATTCCTGCGCATGCAGACCTGCAGAAAGCATGTGGTCGTGGGGAATTATGGTTTGTTGATGATGCGACGGTGATCCAGGCACAACCTATGACAGGGACAAGGGATATTTCCAAATCATCGCCGTGCGAGATAACACGCTCCCAAACTCTCCGATACCCTTTCATCGCAAGGGTTCCAACCTACCTTAGGCTATAGTGAGATGGATGTAGTGCACTCGACTGCCGGCATGCGCTCGTTGCTTTCCGAGAATCTCGCCAAATGCTTAGAAGTACTCGTACTGCTGCAAATATTCCAAAATACATGCTCCGGTCCAAGGCTCATCGTCGATTTTCAATGAACAAATTCGCAGAAGGTGACACGGGCTATCGGTGTATTTGGAAACCGAAAGGCACAAGGTAAAAAGCATCAAAAGGGAATCCTCTTCGAGAAAGCTAGATCTCACGTCCGGCGAGTACTGTAGTAGAACTACTGTAGTTCTCCACCTCGTCGTTACACCTTAGTCAACAAGCGCAGTACCGAGACACTGGTCATCTTCATGCGCATATCCGACAAGACGATCTCTCGTGTTCCTCAGCCTCTTACACACTTGACACTCGAAGCCATGACCGACCGGTGGCCTTCTACACTTTCCGTGGCTTGAAGCTTGCATCGCAATCCGAACATCAAGTTGCAAGTTGCAAGCATTGTCTTCAGTCCGCTGGGCACATTAGTATGTGTCACCGTCTAGAGTCTCCAGAGTTCGTTCGGCGGAGGCATTCCGACTCTCGATGCAACATTAAAGCTTCGCATTCGGAAGCCGACGCCTATCCCTGACATCTGCATGCCCTCAGCTACCTTGGTCCTTGGGTTTCCCGCGCCACAGCATCCCTTGCACCTCGCTTTCCTCCTTTCGGTTCTCGACACTGATGTTCGACAGAGGGTGATGAGCAGACCCGTTATCCTCATCATCAATGAAGCCCTTTTCGGGCTCTTATCTCTTCGATATGGCACAAAAAGGATATATGCCGAGGATTGGGCAGTGGTGATTGGTCTATGCATTTGCGCCCTTGCCTTCTACCTTACTGCAACCGGTACCACTATCTCACATCCTTGAACCCCTAAGCTACTTTGGAACCCGCAATGGCCGGATCCAGACCAGCGACAGTCCAACAAAAAAGGCTTAACCTAGTCGGTGCATAATCCAGGGGCAGAAGCCTAGATTTTGTGGAGATTCTCCAGAGCGTCTCCCGTCAGCGTCGATCCGTCCTTGTGACGACAACTCGCTTCTACACCAACACTACAACAATGTATTACAAATCTGTATCTTGACATCTCCAGTCTCCGCATCTCTTCCGACATGCTTTACGCTTCGCAGATCTCTGATGATCCAGTCCGCACCCGCTGATTTCAACTGCTCGATGCTGTGTGTAGTTGCTAATGCAATGACCGCGCACCCCGCAGCTTTGCCTGCTTGAATACCAGCCGGCGCATCTTCGACTACCAGAACCTTCACGTCGGCACTCAGGCCTAGCCGAGCTTTTCCGAGTAGATAGCAGTCAGGAGCGGGTTTCCCCGCGTTCACGTCTTCCGCAACTACCAGATCATGCGGTTGTGGTAAGTTCATTACGTCCAACCAACCTGAAACAAGAGCTCGCGTTCCTGATGTCACGATCGCCCATCGTGCATTGACTGCATCAAGGAAAGCAAGCAGATCTCTGGCGCCGGGTACCTCGATTGCATCTGCGCCAAATTCTCTGGGAATCAAGCCTTCGACATGGCTCACGTCTGGTCACTCGTCAGCTTTACAAGGCCGCCATAAACAGGTTTATGGCTGTAGGAGACTGACATTCCCAGTTGGCTCTGCTTGGATCGTACTCTTGAAAGAGGTCTATCGATCTTCTGCCATGAGAGGATGCCAGAATTGCGTTTGGGTCTACGCCTAGTTCTTTGCCGATTCTGGATATTGTGAGATGTCAATGCACGTCACGTTCGGGCAGCCAATGCTCGTGTGACTGACTTATGCCAATGTTTAATGATTGCGTCTGTCGAATCGACGATCGTCCCATCCATGTCACAGAGGACAGCCGCAAATGAATGGGTTTCTTCTGGCCCTGTAAAGGCTGTCTCTTTGGTGAGTGAGGGCATGGTGAAGTGATTCGTATCCGTAAATCAAATACAAGAGTCGGTCGTAGAAGGAGGAAGCCCCACAGAACGTTTAGAAGCTTCAAACCTTTTGACGCTGAGGCAGTTCGCAACGCGCAGATCTTGAGAAATGAATACACACCACCTGATTTGCTGGAAAAAGGTATCAGTGGTTAACCAATTTGCCGTGCAAGACTGTTGTATCGGGTACTTATGGAGTACTGCAGTACCTTAACTTACCCACCATGAATCGGCTATGGGCATGGAAGGGATTCTCATGTGTACTACAGTACACCTAACATTAACGTTCTAAAGTTGAAAACATGAAGTTTGAACAATACGTCAATATTTCATTATAGAATGAGGCCCTCAATTGGGGGTAATGCCGGGACAAACTTATTCCGGCCTCTTGGCATTTCAGATGCGCCCACGAACTTTTGAATTTGATGTCACGGATGGGAATGGAGCGTAGGTGTGTCTAGAAGCTATGCCTAATAAACCAGGAAGTGAGTCTTGCCATCAGCTCGAAATATTATAACCTACTGACCCAAAGGAAGAGCCCAAATCAAAACGGACGCCGGTCCGACTACGGCACAAAATTGAGAAAGCCAGTGTTGCAAAACAACGCAAGCAACGAAAACTTGCAAAGAATGTATTGTGCTCCCAATACTTCTACACAGTCGCACAGTTAATGTCGGATAGAACCCAGAATGGCGATCACGGCTTAAGAAGGACCCTGGCATCCCTAACCTCTTTCCCTACAAGGACAGAATACTCCATGAGATTGAAGAGAAGAAGCGTCTAAAAGAGGAGGAATATCTCAGGAAGAGGGAAGAGGCTAAGGCGACTAAGGCAGTAAAATCAGCAGACGCTGATTTACCCGACGTGGGAGATGTTAAGAGCGATGAGGAGTGTCTTGGTGAGGACCAGATGGCAGAAGATGCCCCACTAGCCGACTCACACCCTATGAGCGCCCTTCTAGCGTCTGCAAAAGCTCGGGCAGCTGAATACGATGATGTTTCAGACAATGAAGAAGATGGGATGGATGAAGACGCATCAGAGGGCGACGTCGAAATCGAATCTTCCACCACCTTCACAACATCCGGTCCCAAAACCCAAGAATCCTCCCGCCGTGCATTTGATAAAATCTTCCAAAACGTCCTCTCCTCCGCCGACATCCTCCTCTACGTCCTCGACGCCCGCGACCCCAACGGTACTCGATCCCGAGAAATCGAACGTCAAATTATGGCCGTCGACGCTGGCTCAAAGCGCCTAATCCTCATCCTCAACAAAATCGACCTTGTGCCCCCTTCGATCGTCAAATCGTGGCTTACATACCTCCGGCGCTCCTTCCCTACCCTTCCCCTTCGAGCAAATACCCCAGCCCCCAACGCCCGCACCTTCGACCACAAATCTTTTACTGTGAAGGCAACCTCCGAAACTCTGCTCCATACTCTGAAATCCTATGCCCAATCTAAGAATCTAAAACGAACGATCACAGTTGGTGTTGTCGGCTACCCTAATGTCGGCAAATCCTCCGTCATCAACGCTCTCACCTCCCGCCTCTCTCGATCTCGATCCTCAGCATCCACCGCCTGCCCGGTCGGCGCAGAAGCAGGCGTCACCACTTCCCTGCGCGAAGTCAAACTAGATAACAAACTCAAACTTCTTGATTGTCCCGGAATCGTGTTTCCCTCCTCTTCAGACCCCACAAATACTCACCCATCTTCCTCAAAACCCTCCACCAGCGAAGCCCACCTCATCCTCCTCTCCGCTCTCTCACCTAAACAAATCTCCGACCCCATCCCCGCCGTCACCCTCTTGCTAAATCGTCTCTCCTCGACCCGTTCCGGCCTCCAGAATCTCCTCAACACCTACAACGTGCCTGCGCTTATGCCGAACGCAAATGGAGATTCGACAACGGATTTCTTGGTGCAGGTGGCTAGGAAAAGGGGCCGTTTGGGGAAGGGAGGGGTGCCGAATTTATGGGGTGCGGCGATGACGGTGGTGACTGATTGGAGGGATGGGAGGGTGCAAGGTTGGACGGACGCGCCGGTTGATGTTGAGGGGGAGAGGGGGGAGAAGGAGGTTGTGAATCAGTGGGCGAAGGAGTTTAAGTTGGAGGGGCTGTGGGGGGATGGAAGTGCAGAGGAAGTGAGCAATGAGGTGATGGAGGAGTGAGTAAAATTTTGGGAGCTGTGAGGCATGAAGGCTGCTGGCGTTTTCCCAAGGTTGGTGGCACAGAAAGATGTTGCTGTTACGGCTGTAAAACGTGCAGACTTAGGTGCAGGTCATGGAGGCTCTGTACATTCAAGAACCGTACCCACGCTTCACCAACCTCCAGCCTAATATCCATAATGAAATCGTTCGAAGTAACCATTCCCTCGGGAAGCACCCACCCCCCCAAAACGCCGTTTCCACCAGCAAACACCTCGCTATCCATTCACTCACTGCCTTCCCCCTCGCTCCCCTCGCTCCCCTCACTCTCCCCACTCTCCCCACTGCTCATCCCCTCCGCCAAGGCCATGATCCGCTGATCCATACCCTCGACATCGATCCCCTCCTGCTCCTCCTCCTCTTCTTCCTCCTCCTCACTGCCCTCCTCCTCTCCCTCCTCGCCGTCTCCAGCCACTTCCTCCTCCTCAGCGACATCCTTCTCCGGCGCGTCGTCGACCGCATCGGGTTTCCCGTCCCCGTCTTCGTTCAGGGTATCTTCTTCCGCCACAGGGGCTGTGTGGAAAGGCTCCTCCGCATGCTGCGAAGACGGCTCTGCGTCATCCCTTCGCACCCTCTTCGCCGCTCTCTCGCCCCCCTCGCCGTCTTTCCTCCCCACCCCATTCACGGCCCCCTCTCCACCCCCAGCGCTCTTGTCCTTCTCCTTCACCTTCCGCCGGTATTCGTTCCGCTTCCCCGTTTGCACCTCGTTGAACTTCTTCAGCTCGGCCTCGACGCGCGGGACGAAATTTTCGAACTCGAGCTCGTGCAGGGCGTCTAGAACGGCGGAGGGGGGGATGGTCTTGCGGGAGGTGGAGAGGGTGGTTTGGTTTGCGCTGTTGGGCGAGGGGGTGTAAGTTGGCGCTGGAAGGGGGTGGAGGGTTTGTGAGGAGCCCGGGGAAGGGGGACAAACGCTTGAGAGAGATAATTCACAAACACCGTCGCGCCTTTGCTCATAGCGGTGATTGCGTCTTTGTGTATCTGCGTGTTGGGCGGGAGCACGCCTTTTGCTAGGCGTTGAACCATCGTTCTAGGGAGGGAGAGATCCTTTATAGAGCCTTAGCGAACAGGAAAGAGGCATCCAGGGGAAAGGGGCAAGGGCGAGGGTAGAAGAGGAACATTTTGTACTTCTATGTTGATGCCGTCGCGGTCCCCCTTGTCTTTCGAGGGGGTACCCTCGGCGTCTGTGGTTGCTGACACGGCCGAGACGTTCGATTTGCGGGGAGGCATTTTGAGGGTGGAGATTGGTTGGTGTGGGTTGTGGGTTGTGGGAGGGGTGGTAGTGGGGGGGAATGTAGGGGGGGATTATGAGAGATTGAGGTGGATGAGAGCTAGAGGTGTATGTGGGATGTGTCAATGGCACAGGTTGAATGAGATATTTGGAGGATGTGAGGGGATCGGGGCGTTGATTTGGGATACTGAGTAGGGCTGAGCTAGCCTAAACTGTTCGATATGAATCTGCTTCCATGGCAAAGCTGTCGCAGGGAATGCAAGTTCAAAATGATAGCATGATCCGGAAAAACATCGGCCTAAAGCTCATCATCGTCTTGACAACTATAGCTGTTGGCGAAAGCCACAACCTCCTGTACACCCCAGAAACTTCATATCTACACATCGCCATGTACTCTAGACCATTTGTCCCGTATGCTAATGCCAGAATGACAAATCGAACCTCTTGAGGTTATTGTTCCAAAAGCCAAACGCCAACGCTAGATGCAGGATAGGGGGCAAATCATAAAAGTTCGTCGACATCATCCCATCCCAAGCTCTCATATATAGATCGACCGGGCTCCTCCGTTGGCGTAAGAGCAGCAGGGACAACCGCTCGCGTATTACAATCAGGAGGCACCTTTATAGCTCTGTCAGACTTAAATGAAATTTCCATAGGCTTATGTCCCGTAGTCTCGGAAGACTCTTCGGCTCTTGGGGATTTGATTGGGGTCTCGTGGGGTCTGTCTCCAAGCGAAAAGCAGCTTTGCTTAGATGGAGGAACCTTTGAAGGCGTCTCATGCACTTCAAATGGCCACAATGGTGGGAGTACAGACTCTTGGTTCTTGCTAAGTAACTGTTTGGGCGATCGGAGGCCTTGATCGAGCATGGTTGGAGGTGCCAACGGAATACAAAGCCCGCTTGTTCCTGTGGCAGCTAAATTACGTAGAGGATTGATTAGTTTCGTGGGACCACGAGTAGGCGTCTGTTCTATGGAGGAAGATACGTGCACAGACTTGCGTAAAGGGTTTGTAAGTTTTGATGATCCCCGAGTGGGCGTCTGCTCCAAAGAGGGTAGCACGCTCCGTTGCATGATTCTTGGATAGTCGTCGCTCGCCGGTACCAACGTATTCCTTACCTTGATTAAGGAATCAGGGGCGCGGAGGCCGCTGGATGGTGGAATTTCTTCTGGATCCGCCTGTGGTATTGTTGTAGATGAGGCAGGGAGACGTGGTAGACCACCCCCAATGTCCTTTTGCCTATTTTTGCTCGGAGTAGCTGTGACCTGGACGCCTTGAACAAATAGGGTTCTGATAGGATTCTTTGGTTCTGTATAAACGTTAATATCACATGGCGCCTCTATAGTTGAATTGCTTACTCCTTCGGTGCGATCCAGCAACTCTTTTCTCTGCAGCCTCCACAAATTCTTTGACCGCCATACGCGGGTTCGGCTTCTTGAGAGCCGCGATAGCACCTTTGAGCTCTTGTTCGACGCTTGCTTTCTTCTTAAGCCTGGCTTCGGCAGCCTGAGAAACAGCGTTAAGATCGACCTCACGCAGGCTGTAGCGCTTCGACTTCTGTATATTGAGACGATTGAGAGGGACTGCCGAAAGCGATGTGTCGCTCACCTCACGCTTCAAATTAGGCACCGCGGAGTCAGTAGCAGATCGTGAGAGTGACGGCATGCGGCGTCTTGATTTTTCGTCGGTCAGAACACGCTCAAGGGTTCTTCGAGGTTTTCGTGGCTGTTGTCGTTGCATCGCTGCACCTGGTCTAAAGAGCGGTTGGGAAGCACTTGCAGCTCTCGCCAGTGGTGGGCGTGGTGGGGAAAGCTTCTTCGGTCCTCCTAGCTTCTGGCAAAGCATTTGCGAAACTTCGGGCAAACGAGCCCCATAACTGTGCCACGCGTTAGAGCAGTCCTTACAAACAGATAAAGGTAAACCTACAAAGGAAGGACAACATCCACGCAGAAGTCTCTTAGGTGGGCCTTGTCAGATGCTTTCCCCCCTTGCTGAGTGGCCGGAGGTTCGGCAGGTTGGGGCACTTTCCCTTCATCTGTGTTCATCGATTGCCATATGCACAGCCTATCTACCAGCAAGTCTAATAAGATATTGAGATTTTGTGGCTTCTTTGACGTTGATTTTTTGACTTGAGAAGACTCCTGCTCACGGGCGTTGTCTCGTGGGGTTTCTTGGTTATCTCCCGTCTTTGGGGCAGCAGCCTCCAGTGCTAGGGTTTCAAGAACGAGAATAATCTGGAGTTGAGTCTCCCTAGCCCTCTGCTCCATTAGTATCATCCTAATAGCCTCTTCCTTGCCATCGGAAGATTCATTGGCCATAAGAGGCTTATTCCTGCTAAGCCACCATCGCGTGATATTGGCTTCCTCATCAGGATAAAGACCGTCCTTTCCTATTTTACCTCTCTTGGTTTTGCGTTGTTTCTTCCCTTGCGTGGAAACAATCGCGGGGATTTCATCTTCTGTCAGCACACTAATCGGAAGTTCCTTTACTATATTAGGCAAAGCCTCCCGATATTTCTTGTCCATCATAGCAAGCGATAATAGGTTGGATCGCAGAGACTCAATCAAACATCGAGCATTACTCGATAGACCTGTGCTCCCCCAGAAGGTTGCCCGAGCTCGTGATAGGGGTCCCTTTGCAAAGTACGCTAGTGATGTCTTGTGTTGTCAGTATCTGTGATATAATTAGGGCAACTGAAATCCTTTACCTTCGATACATAGAGAGCCTCCTGATATTGGGCTTTTATCATATTAAGCACCTCGTTGGGCTCTTGTGGCGTGTCTTGAGGAACGGATTCCTGCGGCATGTCATCCAATGTGAATGGAACCTGTTCTTGCGCAGCTTCAGGCAGAATCTTTGGGGTAACTGGATCCAATTGAGGGATCTTGATTGCAGGAGTCTTCAAGCACAGGCGGAAGTTCTCAATCTTTGCAAACTTTCGCTTCTGCTCTTCATAGTCTCGACGACTGTGGCTAGCAAAAACTGCTGCAGACTGCCACCAGTTGTTGCTTGAGACATTGACTTGCTCATGCGCAATATTTCCTCGAGGAAGCATATTTTCAAGGGACATCGCCCGTAATCGCTGAATATCCTGGTGCGTCACCCAATTCCCCAATCTGCAGAGCGCGTATATACCCGATTGCACTGCCTCCACAGCATAAAATGAGTCATTGAAATCCGAACATGCGATAAGGACTGGAGTCTGGCATGAGTGCCGTGCTTCTGGTAGCCCCGATTCCAGTGCTGCGATTCGTGCGGAGAACAGGCGTGACCCTAAATCCTCGACGCCCCCATTGGCATCGATATAGGCTAAAGGAAGACATGAACGGTCCAACAATGCAATAGGCAGAAGTCTTAGCTGAGTGCTGGAAGCCGATGACGGATGAGCCTGTGACTTCTGTAAGCTACTGCTATCAAAAATACCTCTTGTATTGTACCTGAATATTAAAGGCATCTCCGATGGCAATCCCAGGAGACAGCTCATCGTGCTTGCGCTTCCGCACTGGCTGATTTGAGGCAGAATCTGCAGAAATCGAGCATGTTCCAAGAGATGTTAAGCCGCGCTGAGACTGTTGTGGCAATGATCTGTCCACATTCAGATCTCGCGGGCTCAGCATCACAGAGCTCAACATTACAAGGCATTACAGTTTTGCAGCTCATGTCTGTGGGTGCCAGGTCTTCTGTATTAATGATGCATGAACAAGGTTTGGAGACACCCCGCGCTGATATTGGACGACGCGGTTGTGCGCAGGTGAAGAACGCGTCCAATTGGAGATGGTCTCAACACCGATTTACGCGATCTTCTCTTATGATATTTTTAGCATCTGAATAGTGAAATCAACATGAGGATATTTGATCGGTAATATTTAAATCCATTAAAGGTCTTTGTCTAGAAGACACTATTATTTAGAGTACTATCTGACCGGACTACAGTAAGACCCCCATATTATATAAATCAGACAGAAAGATATGCTCTTTCTAACAATACTCTTTGAAACCATCAAGGATTATCCTGTATGTTTGCCCGCTTTTCAAATCACGATATCCTCCTGATAACGATGTGGTCAGGTGGGAATTTGGACATCATTATAGCCCGGTCTTACTGTACTACCTAAAAGGCCATCCTAGAGGTCATGCTTCAGGGAACGGGTTCAGAGAGACTACGAGTACGAGTAAGGGTCGGAGATAGAAATCGTGGGACTAGGCTAAGATGACATTCAAGCCTGCAAATCCTTCAAGCTCCGCAAGACTTTTGTATAATCTCTCGAAAATTTGATGAATGCCAAAGAAGTATAAATGCATCCTGTAAGTTCCTGAAGTTCTCAGTCTCTGCGGTGGCTCACTGTCTCACAGTATCTTTTTTAAGGCGAAAAAACAGAGAGGGGCTTGGCATGATCCACGCCAGGGTCCTATTGAATCCACGACTGTCAATCAACAACTGACCTACGAAGAGCGATGGCATCGCCGGAGGAACAACATCTACGCACCAAACTCGCAATCACACCCAAGACAGCATCCCTGTTATACCGCGTCGGCTACAAGGATTACAGAGACCTACGACACGTATCCCCGAACAAAGTGTCAGCTCAGCTCAAAGAACTACCTGCCGTGACAGCAAGTCAAGCCGAGACGTACAAACGCGGTTTGAGGAGAATGGTATGGCTAGCTACTAAAGAGGATCCTGAGGACCAGGCGAAATTGTACCCTGACTGGACACAAAAAGCTCTTGTATCTAGAGGTTGGTGGGTTGAAGGGTATGATAATCTGACTGGTGATGATGTTGAGAAGCACATGACGAGGACTCAGGATACTAGCAAATGAAATACGTTCCTACCTCTCAATGTGAACAGGTGCGATTGTTGCCAATACCTGGATGCTGTGTCACCCGTCCGTTCTTACTTTGGCTTCCTGAGGGTGGAGACGTACACTCCCCTAGCCTAGATGCATGCCCTGATGAACCTGAATATTCCCATTGCGCATTACTCAGCTACAGCAAATTCATGTGACCAACTGAGGGCCTAGATATTAGCCCCGAGCAAGCTTCCCACGGTGAACTGCAAAGCAAAAGCAGTAAATCTGCATTGTTCTAAAGAGCTTCAATTACACTATTTCAAAGAACTTTAAACTCCACTGTTCCAGCACCTTCTCCGTTACATATGAAACGCTGCAAACAGGCCTGCATCCGTTCGAATAAGGGAGGGCGTGGCAGCAATGCCCACCTCGCGATCCTCCTACCCCTCCACCCCTTGCTCTTGAATCAGGAGTTCAACATCGTCATAGACCTTCCTCGAAATGGGAAGGGGAGCCAACAACATGGCGGTGGGAGTGGCTTTGGCGGCGCTGGCCAGGCGATGATGAGTGTCAAAAGGAAGAAAGCTCTTTACTAGGCGCCGACTAACAGAATTTAGGAAATTGCTCGGGGCTAAGATGTAGGCCCTCAGTTAGTCACAATAATTGGATGTGCAAAAGGGGGATTGTACGGGTAACTGGTCCCAAAGATCCCTAAATTATCATTCTTCCATTCTTTCACACACTTTGAAATTGCTTGACCCTCAGACTGAGAATATAATGCACATTATCATCGGAGCAATCGTCGGCTATCTAACACTTCTGCACTGACTTGCATCTAATTACCCTCTTTTGAAGACACAAGGGAGAAGAAAATCGAAACTGACTGAGAAACTGACTTATACATCACAACTGTCGCGCAGTCACTAAGCATCTGCTTCAACATATTGTATCTGTGAATTCTAGCCTATTGTGATTGTCATCTCAGTACGACAGATTTCTCGCTCACGTTGTAATGAATGAAATCAGAGAGACGATGAAAGAAGACTGTAAAGATAATGCGGCTTCGTCAGGGGATACCCATGAACGAGGTATCAGTAGAGTGAACGTTGGAATTTGGTACACAAAATTTACGGGGTTTAGAATCAGAGTCAAGGCGAACTGATGCGACAGCGTATTACTATTTGCTGACACTCTTGAGAGTACCGAAAGATATACCGTTTATTATCAAACGATCCAGATCATCTCACATTTCTTCTCCTCAAACGCCTCTCCGTTCATAATACCATGCACATTGTTGAATAAAGGATCCTCATGTTTCCGGCTGACTGCAAATGTTCTCTTTATAGTTGCAGAGAAATGAGAATGATGTGTCGGATACGATGTTTTATGGATTTCTTTATTCATCTTGCTTATAAGTATCTGCTGTATCCTAGATAGAAAAAATCAAGCCTTCTAGAATCAAGTCACATATGCATCCCCAACCAGCTGCCAGTAATACCCCACCTGTCGGAGAATCAAAGGCACCTGTCCACCTTGGACCAAGGTAACAAAATCATTCACGGCCGTGTTGCCTGCTGCGAGCCCCACATAGCCCTTGCGCGTCTTCACAATCCTCCTCTGCGGCACGGCCATCGCCATCCTTGTTGCAAAAGTCCATGTTGCATAACCGCCAGTGAGCGGACTGGCCAAGCTTTCATGAAGCACGTCCGACATAGCAGAATTGACCAATATGTCCCACGACGCGGCGAGGTACGTCTTGCGATAATTCTGCAAGCCCACCCAGTGCAGCATACGGAAGCGCTTAATGGTGCGGTTGAAACCCAGGAATTGATCCCTCAGCTCGTTGTATTCTGTAGGGGCACAGCCGCCGATGAGGGTTTGCCAAAAGACATCCAGCATCTTCTCGCCATTGACGTATTGGACCCGGGAGCGGGCGCCGGAAACATGCTCCCAATTGTTGAGAATGGTTTGCTCTTTGGGGACCTTGGTCCAAATCACGGTTTCCGTGTCTGTCTCGTGTAAGGATCCCACGCTAGTGACTTGATCTATAAAAATCCCGTTCACGCTTAGTAGTTTGTCGTCGAGAGAGAATCTCGGGTCAGCTTTGGTGTTCTTAGAAGCCTTAAATTGGAAGAGACGGTTGCCAGAAAGGTCTCTAGCGCTGAAGGAGGCCTGTTTTTGCGGGAGCGACCAGTCTGGAACCCACGAAGGCACATCAACTACTGAGGAAGGCGTGAAAGGGTGTGGAACGCTAAGAAGGTCCAAGTTGCCATATTTCAACAGGATCGATTTAGCCACGTCCGTGTATGTCTCTACTTTGTTTCGACGATAGTCCGGCTTGACATCGAGACGGTTAGGCCCAGAATCATTGGCAAGCCCGCAAAGTGCGAAAACTTTGTCCCTCGGGTCGCTTGAGCCACAATGCCGGTGTTGGAGTAATAGATCCAATAGCCTCTGCCCCGGACCCCGCTGCACTGCCCGGCACGCGGAAAGAAGGCCCAGAGCATACACGATCGTATCTGGGGTTAGGTAATTCATCAGACCGGGCTGCTTGATAGAGTAGGCAAATGCGTCCAAGAAATCTACCCATAGTACCGACTTTGTACCACAGAGCAGAACAGCGTTAGAAGCCATTGCGACTTCTTGAACGATCCATGTCCGGGTGAACCAAGGCGCCCCCAACAACTCGAAGAAGGCAGTGTATGCGGTAAAGTCGTTGTCTTGAATACCGTGACTATTCAATACTTGCGATCCGAGCTGCATCAGTTGACGTATATCCGCAGACTGATGCAGTTGTTGGGCAACTGGGGTCGGCTCCTTGCAAGCCGCTGCCAGGTGAGGAACAAGGTCCAAAGCTATTTCCCCGGGGCCACTCTTACTCTCTGGTCCAAGCCAGATTATGACCCTCCTAGCTCTCCGATAGATCTCCCGCATGAGACGGACTTGATGGGTCTTTTCGTCGTCATCTTGTTGATTGATGGAGATGGCGTCCGCCCAGATGATCCTCGACTCCTGGGGATTACGGAGATGGCGCAATGCCGTTTCGAGGCTCTTTGGAATATCAAGATCTGCGTTGTCGCAGACGATGGGAGTTGGTGAGTTTGAAATCCATATCTTACCGCTGCTAACCCAGGTGTAAGAGAGCGCTTCATAGACAGGGAGTTCTTCCAGGAAGGAGAGTATTATCCTACACTCAATGGTCTGGCCACTAGAGCCGGGAAGTAATTCAATCAGACGAATACTTTGGCCATTTGATGTTGTCGGTATCTGCTGGTAACGGAATTTTTCATTGCATGAGCTATTCATCTTGTATTTTAAGGTTTCATTAGCATTTCGATCGCATACGAAGCAGAAGAGTTTCAAGACACTGCGCAACGAGTTGGGTTTTGAGGAGTCAGCCCCAACTCAACTATGTTTAGTGACTCAGAGAGCTCTGAGTCCATCTTTGCTCGTATCAAGATAAACTTGTTCTTAATAATCTATAAGAAAGAACTCAGAATTTTTGCACAGCGTAAGCAAAGCTTACCTGTCCGAGATCTCTCTACGGCTTCGACAAGCTGTGGATTTCTGTACGACGTTAGATGAGCCGTCTCGAAGAGGGCGACGGGTGATGTCTTTAGATGAATACCTTGATACAATTTGCAGAGAGCTGATGAGGCTTCGAACACGTAAGGGAAACCCTCAGCATATAACAATGTCAGGTTTGAAGGTTGGTGTCGCCTTATCTCAGGTGCATCTACTAAATACAATTGCACATCCCTACTGGGAACTATATCTTCAAGGGAACAAATCAACAGAAATGTGCAGGCTGGTAGTCAGTGATTTGACTCTCTTATTCTGTGATATGCTTCGTTCAAACTCTTTACGTTGCGATGCGGTTTCTAGATTTAGCACCCTCGTTGTTTTAGCAAGCGAGGTTTCTAAGCCAAATTGCCACTATATCTCGTCACCACTAAGGTCAAAGTCAGTTAAATAACAACCCAAGGCCAGGTAGTCAAGTCCAGCTTCTCAATCAAGCGGCAAACTAGGTATCTAAGGCAAACTTAGGGTGGACTCTTTTCCCCCTTCCTGTAGCACAAGCTTTGCAATTGAACCCAAATTAATGCCTACCACACTTTCCAATAAGACATTTCCCCACGGATGAAAGATTAGCATATTTTCATCTCATCACGCTATGCATCAAAGATCCTGGCGCTATCTTATCCCCTTCCCTCAGTTGAAATTACCTTGACAACTTCGAAATCTTTTGAGTCGGAAACCCTGACCTCAGAGACCTAGCTGCCCTGACGCTCTATGGCTGATACAATATAGCTTCAGCCTTTAGTAGTTATGCCTCGATATGGCTCTTGTGAACTTCATTGTCATCAACTAAAAGGGCTAGGAGAAATGGTCTCTACGGACTATCAAGAAGCGCAAACCAAACTTCTAAAAGTTCTCCCATAAGCACAACTAAATCACTAACAGCAGCTCTCCTAAAGGCCTCTCCTGCGTCGTCTTACTACCTGCTACTCTCTCATCTCAGTCCCGCAGCGCTCCCCAGTGACTCCCACAAAAACAAGTCCTCTGGAAAGTAAACATCCACACGCTCGCCCCCGCCATCGGCGCCGTCTCCTCCATAACAGAACAGCATCTCGTACACCTCCTCACTTTGGCATCCTTGCCTATCTTCACCTTCCTTATCGCATCCAGCGAATTCTCTTTTTTCCATTCGTCACTACCTCTATCGTCACTTAACCCTAAAGGACTAACGTCGAGAAAGTAGAGGTCCGACATATCAACCTCGCCTTTTAGTCGCTCCAATAATTCTGTGAATAGGTGATTCACGGCCGGCATCAGCACCTCCGGCACCTCAGCTGAGATCAACATATCTTGCTCCACCTCTTTCCTCTCAGTATCGCTAATCTGCGACTTTTGGTAGCATTGCCTTATGCTGTTGTCTAAATGGCTAAGTAAGCGCTCGAATTGATCAAGCTTGATCGGGCTTTCTTGGAAGATGGCTTCGAGATCGAGGAAGGCAGTACGTTGGGAATCGGCGGTGGAGGGATTGCGTGCTTGCTCGGAGAGGTTGCGCATATAGCGGGTGTTGTATTTGAGAAACCCGCGGGCGGAGGAGGTGAGGAGGATGGGAATGGAGGGGGTGTTGCATGTATGGACTAGTAGGGTGTTAGTTGAGGCTTTTTGGATGGGATTATGGCGCAGAGAGGGAATACTTTTGGTGGAGAGAGAGGCGAGAGTCACGGGGCTGAAGCTGTCGTTAGGACGGACAAGAGAGAAAAGGTCGTCGACGATGAAGTTAATAAGCATTATGGTCCATGAACATATACCGGACAATGACCGAATCGATTCTGCATTTAATTCAATAAGTCATCGGCCATGCAAGCGCTTAGGACCTACCTGGTCTTTTAGGCTCGCTCTCAGTACCTGGTGGGCCTGGAGGCTTTTTGAAGACAAAGGTAAAGCACAGCGCAATGAATCTCATATTTAGGATCGTCCAGGCAGTTTTCGCTGGTAGAGAACGATATTTTCCTTCGCCTGCGTAGCTAAGAGATACTTGCATACTCAACAGGCGTTGAATCATCGGATTCCTGAACAGGAGGTCAGGATTGGAGTCCAGGGCATAATCTACATTGGTTCCGAGTACTCGATACATCTCGCTCAGAAAAGTGTGCTCTACACTGTTGGTGGCGGTCGCATTCGGCTGCGTCGGTTCGAAGCCGTGTTGTTTCGAAAACAGTTGCATTACTGCTAGAAGGTCATCCTGTTGGTTGCCGAGGTTTGTGCTGGCGATTAAGGATTGTAGGACAAAGGCTTCGATCATGCTTTCGATCATGGCTATGGATTAGTTAGCAATCAGTTTTCTTCTCCTCAAAAGCCACGGATAGCTATCCAGTGTTTCACCCGTGCTTCCATTTGACGTCTGCATGAACCTCAAGTCGACGTCGTTGGTCTTAGTCAGAGAAACTACCGCACACCCATTTGGCGACAAAGCGGTGTGCAAGCCTATATTAAGTAAGCGGATGTTTCTTACAATAGGCTGTTCACACTTTGTCTTTACAAGGGCCTGTTTCCGGAAAGTCGAATCCAACCTGGCCGAGACTTGAGACTTGATCAATTCTCTCATCCCGAGGGAGTACCTCCATGGTAGTTCTATCCCGGAATTCGATGGCACCATCACTGTATGTAAAGACCAGAACAGTACTCAGGCATATCTGTTGAACAGAGAGAAGAACCCTATTGACAGACACATCGTTCACTCGTTTAAGGCAAGCTTCTGACTGATACTCTCGTCAGCCGTTCGTCGAATTTCAAGCAGTGGAAAACCCATACTGGAAGATCCACAATAGGAGCGATGTTTGACTTTTTCGAAACCAATTGTGCGAAGGTCGGATGCAGCATTGGTTTTAAAACGCCCAATTCCCATCTAGCCAGAAGGCTTACCGGCTCTTCTTGGATTTGCGTGTCGTGAAATTGATCAGGAACACGGGAGAACGCGGCGAGAATAAAAGGAGATGTAGGTTCTCTATTGCGTGTCTCTGGCCCTGGAGGAACCAGCTCTAAATGCGTAATCCGAGCGCTGTCAACCTCTAGTGATGAGCAGTCATGCACTGTTTCTATATGTTGTACATTAAATACCAGTTGGGAGAAGTCAATGCTGATTCGATAGAGTCGAAGCTGTTCGTCCATCGAATGCGTTACGAGCAGCAACGTGTTATCTGTTGGATTAGCACTCATCAGTATTTACCAAGAGGCTTTGCGTGTAACAAATACCCTTATCTGCACACAGTGCTGCATGAGTAAGCAGTCCAGCAAAGATGGAGACACTATCAATCTCAGCTCTAATGCCTTGCCATTGCCCCCCTTGGTTCTGAAATAGAAGTCTTATGAACCCGCCTCGGGTGATGGCCACCAAGGCAGGCTTGTTGCCATTCGGATTGTGTGGTCCCATCAGCTTATGCTGTGAGCATGAGCACTCCCATTGACCTTCTTTCTTGCTTGCGGGACGGTATAATGTATACTGATATGCCGTAGTCAGCAGTCAGGTTGGGTGTCCTGAACTCTTAGAAGGTTTACCGCTTTTTCTGTGTGCAACCACATAAGCCCAACCAGAGCACTTAAGCTATCCTCGGGATCCACAACGCAGCGTCTCACTGCAGCAATACGGTTTAAAGCACTCGATATTACGAACACAGATATTCGACCGAAGACATCAGCTATTGCCAATTCCGCTCCCGAATGATTCCAGCACAGGTTTACTAGCTGATGCTCACTATGCATTGTGGAAACTGCTTCCGCTGTGTAGGATGCACTCAAGCCCCACTGACCATCTCGAGGGCTGCATGACAGATGCTGAAGGTTCACAGAATGTCCATCTTGAGTGATATACGCAATACACCCGAATTTGGACCAGGCTATTTTGCTAGCAAACTTTCAGAAGGTTGTGGATAAACAGTGTTTGATTACCAAAAACGTACTGGCAGCATCCACTTAGATGTGAGTCATCTACGCACTGAAGAAGACCCTTTGGGTGAGAATAGGGAATCTGTATTGGTTGCGTGTCGCCAAACAGATCGTCAAGGTCGTCCATCATCATAGGCATTATCGTTGATTTAAATAGCAATCAATATTAGGCAATATAGTAAGACACATGAGACAACACCGAACAAGGAGTATACTATGAAATATCCAATGAAGTCGCAGAGATTTGAGATGAATAGAATCCTTCTAAATGCCCTCCGTTGAGAACTGGCTGTCACATTGCCTTCTGCTACACACAATCAGCGTCAGCCAAAGCTTTAAGCTCGGGTTATAAGGTTCATATGTCGTGGAAGCTGTTGGTAAAGGCTAGCTTCCTGGTTAGAAAGCGAAACCCTCTGCTGCACTGCGAAGTGACTGCTTGTTTGGTGAATGTGATGACCGTGAAAGTCTCGGGCTGACGGATGATTCAAACGAGGGATTCGAGTCCCACACAACTGACCTAGACTCGGATTGAACAGTGGACTCGAGGAGTGCTGGTTGGCTAGGTAAACAGCGGCAGTTACCTTGATGAAGTGTAAACAAACATATGAAACTTTGCAGGGTCTCACTGATTTCCCGCCAGGGCCCGCTCCTCAATGGATTCCGGCTAGATTTAGCGCGTTCAATAGAGCAGCAACCTCCATTGTCTCCGCCATTCTCGAACTTACTCCCATTCACCACGCCTTGACCTTCACAATCGTTTAATTCTGCTATGCCAAAAACCTTCATGTCATACCTACCAACTTTGCCATTCTTTACACTATATGTTCCAGCATAGAATTGCGATTTTACCGTAATCCCGGAACAATCTCGGCGTTTGCGACCATGGACAGTGTCAGCTCGTCTGGTTTGTCCTCTGACCTGAGTTCGGTGGGATCTCTGTCCCCTCCGCCAATGGACTATCCATCGCCGATTTCTTCCCAGGACTGTGATAGCAGCACTTTCGCAAGTCAACAACCGTCACGAAAGCGCTCTCAGGAGCCTGATGATGTACCACCTACAAAGAAGAGGAGGAGAGTCGAGGTAAAGCCGCGAACAACCGAACATCTAAACCTACAACTCCTTGTAGAGGATCTTGCCACCGATCAAACGGCGCAGCTAAATCTGCTCCTCAAAGTTCTCCAAAAACGGCGAAAAATTGTGGTTATCGCAGGGGCAGGCATATCTGTCTCTGCTGGTAGTATGTGTTATTGATTACCCGATGGTAACCCGCTTTGCTAATTCTGTGCAGTTCCAGACTTCCGCTCGTCTACTGGTCTCTTCTCCAGCTTAAGAAGTGAGCATAAACTCAAGGCCTCGGGGAAACACCTTTTCGATGCTTCCGTGTACCAGACGGATTCCTCAACGTCCTCGTTCCATGACATGGTGCGCTCGCTTTCACAGCTCGTAAGTGACGCTAAGCCCACGGTGTTCCATCACATGCTTGCGGCGCTTGCTAGTGAAGGTCGTCTCATGCGACTTTACACTCAAAATGTCGATGGGATTGATACCTCGCTTCCACCTTTGGAGACTAGTGTACCCCTGAATAGTAAAGGGCCATGGCCTCGAACAATACAGTTACATGGAGGTCTGGAGAAAATGGTTTGCTCAAAGTGCAATATTCTATCGGATTTCGAACCTGCTTTGTTCAATGGACCTGTACCACCTCTATGCACTGCATGCGTGGAAACGGACAAAGTGCGTACTGACCATGCCGGTAAGCGAAGTCATGGCATTGGAAGACTCCGACCAAGGATTGTTCTCTACAATGAGCACAACCCAGATGAGGAAGCTATCGGCACGGTCATGAGTTCAGACCTTCGGGCTAGGCCTGACGCAGTGATTGTCGTCGGGACAAGCATGAAAATTCCAGGCGTGAGGAGGATAGTCAGGGAGATGTGCGGTGTTGTGAGGGGAAGAAGAGATGGTCTGGCGGTATGGATAAATCGTGGCCCACCGCCGGTAGGCAAGGAATTCGAGGATTGCTGGGATCTGATTGTGGAGGGGGATTGCGACAGAGTAGCCAACCATGCGAAAATGAGGCGATGGAATGACGATGGCATTGATCACAAAAACTGCACGGAGTCTGAGGTCGAGCGGGCCAAGCAGCGGAGCGAGGTCGAAGTGATTATTGAATCACCAAGGAAAAAGGGCTTCACGGATGCTTTACTCACTCCTGCTGCAAGTCCGCGACCGAAGACGAAGGTCTTGCTAAAGTTAAAGGGTCCCAAACCAACAAATGACAAAGTAAGTTCATCGGCCAGAAGACCTAAGGCCAACCCCAAGAAGCAAGTTCATAAAAACGCCATTTCGAAGGCTTCAAAAGCGCCAGCAACCGCGAAAATCAATTCGTCGTTCAAACTCACCAAAACCACTCAATCATTACTCGTAGTGAAGAAGAAAAAGCCTATTACCCCAGTCAGCAGCGAAGACGATCTTTGCAAAGCTATGGTACCTATCTCACCACAAGCCGCACGAAACAATGGTCCCCTCCAGAATCCGACAAAATCGCAGTCCGCAAAACCACTATTTCCAAACCTCGTGAAGGCCTCAAGCACCACGCCACTACCGCTGGAGAACACTGGTCGACTGAAACGCATGAGCGAAGAAATCGTTTCGCCAACGACTACGCCACCCAAGATGGCGAATCTCTTGAATTGAATGGTTTCCTTTGCGCTTTGTTCCGCGTATGCTGTTTATGCCTTTTGTTACAATGTGAGAGATACCACGGGTGCTTGTCTGCCGTCGTTGCATGAGCATGGAGTTGGGTATCTACGCTCACAAGGAGCCCTGTACTAGTACCCTCAGAGCTTTGACGGACTTGTTTTTACTCCCTTTCACCGGGAGGTTTTACCATGCTACAACAGTGCTAGAGCTCTATAGAATAGGCAACATATTGGCTCGATCTTTGAGGTATGCCGACAACAGAAACCTTCTTATTCAAAGCCTGATGAGCTGTAGAATCAATAGTCTGCAAAGACACCGACATCAACACTCTCAATCATCAAGTAGTGATAGACCTCAACGCAACCTGCTTAATTTCGAAGAAATGTTGCAACGGGCCTCTCCCCACTTCTTTGTGTAGAATAATTGCGGAAAGGTTCCGCACAGAGCCTAGGTAATGAATCTTTAAAGAATTATCCACCAGCTACAAGCATTCACCACCGCTTCCTCCCCACCCTAAACCGCACTGAACCCGCTCTCAAAACCTCGAACCACTATCTCGCCACCAACCTCCACCCCTCATCCTCGGAACAGCCAACCAAAACCATGTCCCGCGAAGCCTACGTGCCCCCGACCCTCCAACCCTCGTCCTCCCAAAATGCCCTGCTCAACCCCTACGAATCGTCCTCCCAGAGTATCGCAGGACCTCTGACACAATATTTATGCGGAGACTGCAATTCGAAAGTGCAGTTGAAGAAGGGTGATCCGATTAGGTGCAAGGAGTGTGGGCATCGGGTGCTTTATAAGGAGAGGACGAAGAGGTAAGTTTGGTTGGATTTGTTTTGGTGGGGCTTTTGATGGGGAGCTGGGGGCGGGAACAAGGGCTTTCTCTGTTTCCTGCTCTTGCTCTGGTAGTCGAGAGAACTGACGGCTTGAGCAACACAGGATGGTGCAATTTGAGGCGAGGTGACGAACGTGGAAGAAGAGAGGCAGGACTACAGGACTAAGGGAGATGCGATTTGCTGGGGTGTCATACTGCAAGTATCCGGCTAGGATGGGCGTTTTGAGGACATAGACCCGCGTTCAAAGCTGTTATGCTTACTACAGGAATTTGTGAAGACAAAGGGCATGAATGCAGAGATGTCTACTGCTGGATATAATAAATCATATTCGTGTCCGACGCAAGAAACTCCTATTGCCCGACTGCATCGTTGCTGGCCTTGATGAAGCCCTTCAATGATGCCAAAGCTTCACCGCTTTCAATGGCCCATCTAGCTCGTCGCACTCCTTCTTTCCATCGCAGACCCCCGGGACCTGTATCCCGGATGACCTTTTCATCGTTTCCATGCCCCATACTACTCTCATCAGCATCACAAATACCGGAAACGACGAACAAGGCGGCGGTATTCAACAATACAAAGTCAAGTACCGCGTTATTCCGAGGAAGCTGATTATTAAGAAGCTTCATCAGCATCTCTGCATTTTCGTGCGGCAGCTTCCCAGGTGATACTTCTGTTAGAGGATGCACCGAGAGTCCAAAATCAGATGGCTCAAGTTCCAGCGTTTCTATTTCAACCAACATCCGTGGTTCACCTTCTTCGTCACTCGTGGTATAATCTTCATCTGCCTCGTCCTTTGGACCCCGGAATGCCGGGTTTGATCGCTCTACGAGACGCCAGCAGTACGTCTTCCCGGCACAGCTAATCTCGTCAAGTTCTTCGGCACCGCAGACAACTAATGCCTTCCTGGCACCGCTCATGCGCAGAGCTTCAGCAAAGATGAGCCCTAGGCTTCGCTCAGCAACTCCGACAATTCGCGCTTCGATGGCGCCCTCGACAGGGTTTGCAAGAGGTCCCAGGAGATTGAAGATCGTTCTGAATCCAAGATCCTTACGAATCGGAGCCACGTGCCTCATGCCAGGATGGAATTTTGGTGCAAATAGAAACGCATAATTGGTGCTCCTGTATATGTCAGGTAAGGTCATGGAAGTCACGGCTTCTATGTTCGGCGCTCTAGGCTGTATAGCCTGTAATAGATCTGCAGAGCCTGAGGTAGAGGATGAAGCACGGTTGCCATGTTTACTGAGGAGAAGAAGAGATGATGCACAGATTGAGGCTGTTGTAGAGACGTTGAAAGTCGAATGTCCGTCGCCGCCTGTGCCCACAATGTCACAAAGGCCTCCTCTGTAGCTGCCTTCTTTTCGCCCTCGGGATCGAAGAATCTCTCGAAGGGCTTTACGGTCTACTTGTGATGCTGCTTCTCGCATTCTTTCGGCACATTTTGCTATTATCAAAGGTTCTCGATCCTTTTTCGAAGAATGTAAAATGGTTAGAAGACTTGAGCATTGAACGGCTGAAAGTTGGTCCTCAAAGATCAATTCGAAAGCTGCGGCAATGTCATCCGCAGGTATGTGAGTATTAGATTCTCCCACCAGTTTGTTCAGTAAAGGTGAGATTGACACCGTATGTGAACCTTGCGCAGCAGCTTGTGGTGCCATCTTTCCCAAAGAGAAGAGTAGATAGGATGCTATGAGGGCGAATGAGCTATACAAACATTATCCAGGTTCGCTGGCCTCAGCGGCTTACGTTGGCTTACGCCGCAATTTGAGCTTCCTTTAACCGGCTGTGTCCGAGAAGGGACAGTATGATACATGTGATAGGGCTGAGTTATTAGCGTGTAATATTTGGTATTTAAAATCGCAAAAAGCTCCAGATCTCGTAGCTCCAGGCACCAGACTCGACTGAAGAGCTGCAACATTCCCTGACGAGGTATTCGATCTCTGTGTGGGCACTCTTCACGAATTACAGCAATTAATGCGATCGTAGCAGTCCAATGCCTCCTCGAATGCCTATATGCGCGAGATGTCTCAACCACACCCCAAGAGACCGGCGAAAAGTACTCCTCCAGTGCCAATATGCGACAACAGCATCAGCAATCGCTCCTGCTCCATCGATCTCTCAAATGACAACCTCTCCTCCACCCCTAGAAATATATCCGCCCACTCAACCTCCTTCGCACCGCCCGCCTGAATTCCGCAAATCCCAGCTACATCGGCAATACACTTCTCTCCTACGCTCAACTCCGCTGATGCTCCTTTTACAACATAACAACCTCAAATCCACGGAATGGATGGGCATACGGCGGGAGGTGATCCAAGCCTTGCGAAAAGCCGATAATGCAGATGTTGCCGCAGGCCGCCCCTCCTCAGACGCAGCCGAAGGTGTCAAGATCCAGATCATCCAAGCGGGCGTCTTTGAAGCTGCCTTACTAGTTGTTGATTATTTTCGGCCAGAACTACAGCCTAAAGCTCGCGTGCCCCATCCTTCAGATCCAGCTACACAGTCCTCAACCGTCCTCTCAAATACCCGTGCCACACCCAAAGACCCGACACTCACACATGCACTATCACGGGCAGCACATGACGCTGTGGCGGATAAGAAACTCTCCCACGGACTCCGACCTCTCTTATCCGGCCCATTAGCAGTTGTCACTTTCCCGACAGTTTCCCCCCAACATATGAAAGCAGTACTTTCTGTCCTTGTCCCTAAAGCGCCTGGTTTCCCAGCGCCGAGTCGGCGTGCGAATCCTGGGTATCACGATGCAACGGTACAAGCGGGCTTGCAGAAATTAATACTGTTAGGGGCAAGGATAGAGGGTAAGGTATTCGATCCGGACGGTACGAGATGGGTAGGAGCCATCGAAGGCGGGCTGGATGGATTGAGGGGACAACTGGTTGGAATGTTGCAAGGTATTGGAGCGGGACTTACGAATGTATTGGAGGGAGCAGGTAGGAGTCTCTATTTCACGGTCGAGGGAAGAAGAGGGATGCTAGAGGAAGAGGGAAAAGGAGAAGGGAAAAACGGCGAGCCGACAGCCCGGCCTTGACGAGGCTGTATACCGTAAGACCTGGCTATAACGATGTACAAATGCCCACCTAACCACATCGTTACAGGAGGATTTCATTTAATTAAAGGCGTGCATACATATAAAATAGTCCCTGTTGATCTAAGAAAGTACATTGTTACAAAGAGGATATCGCTATATGGAATATCGTTATAGGGAGGTCTTACTGTATGTATGTATATATTCTACTAGGTCAATCTAACCTATTCAACCAGCAATGGCTCTCATCCTAGCCACACCAACAAAAACACTTCGACGCGAAGCGTATAAATACCGGAAAAACTACCGGAGTCATGATCAATCATGAAGGGCGCATGGTGCTGACCCAACATCTAACATGCACTAGCACTATAATATTGGAGCGGTGAAAGTCTACGGGCACCCATTCAACCTCTCACAAATCTTCATCTCAAAGTGTACGGAATACTATTCATGATAATGACAGATACAAAAGCCTCCCGTAAGTCAAGCTTCACGTACAAAACAAATTTCCAATTGTTCCACCTGAATCTTCCAAAGTCGAGTTTCAGTTGTATAGGAGCGACGCATGCAAGGCGTCTCATCGCGATTTGCTAAGTACATACCTGTCTTGAGTCATACCACCCTCGTTTTCGCGGTTTTCGTATGGATGGTTTTGTCAAGTATTTTCTTGGTATATCTTGATATTGTTCATTTGCTAGAAAGATCTCCAGATGGGTATGACGCTGGCGCGTCTGCCTCCAAAAGCGGTATATCAATCTCCTACACATGCAATTCCTATTGGAGAATCAACCGAACAACCAAACAATCAATCTATCCCACAGCTAAACTACCTGCACTACCCACTAAAACCAAGTCTCGACTAAGCCTTCCCCCACCCCACAGTCCCCACACGCTTCGGCGTTCTCCTCTTCCCCACCTTCCAAGCCCTCGACGCCTTTGGCCCCCTTGACGCCCTCAACGTGCTCTCAGAAACCCACCATATGACCCTCTCCATCATCGCCTCGACCCTCTCCCCCGTCTCCACAAAAGCCAGCTACTCCAAACTCAACTCCGACTTCTCGCAAAGCGTCCTCCCCACCCACACCTTCGCCACCGCCCCGGCCCTCGACGTCCTCATTGTCCCCGGCGGTATGGGCACCCGCTCCGCAGACATCGGCCCGGCAATCGACTTCATCCGGAACACCTACCCGTCCCTGCAGTACCTTATCACCGTGTGCACGGGCGCCGGCCTCGCGGCCAGAGCCGGGGTGCTGGATGGCAAGAGAGCGACTACGAACAAGGAGGCGTGGGCGAGGACGACGGCCTTAGGCCCGAACGTCTCGTGGATTGCCAAGGCGCGGTGGGTGGCCGACGGGAAGGTGTGGACGAGCGCGGGAGGGAGTGCGGGGATTGACGCGACGTTTGCGTGGATGGAGGAGGTCTTTGGGGGTGAGGTGGCGGGCACGGTGGCTGACGACTTGGAGTATGAGCGGCATTTGGATTCGACGTGGGACCCATTTTCGGGGAAGTATGGTTTGACTGGGTCGGAGAGTCGATAGGGAGGAGTTGACAATCGCCGTACCTCCGTAGAGGGTGAGGGAGAGAGGTACTTGGCTTCTTCCTTGATTTACCCCAACAAATCTAAGAAATGTTGATAGCATCATCTGTTATGGGGTGACTGCTTGAAAGTTTTTGATTTGTGATCTCAAGCACATCCTTCTGGAAGTATATTTGAACAATCTGGCCCTTTCTAACTCATCTCTTCCCATGGTACAACCACACCGTTTGTTCGTTGACCGTTCTAACGACTCAGCCAACACCTTGTTCCGTTTTTCCCTTCACGCCAATCATCAAACATTTTCCCGGTCCAACACTATAGAAGCACCCACATCTCAACTCTCTTCACATCATGGAATTCAGCCCAGCCAGCTGTCCACTTGTCCACTTCGAAAAAGGGAGCGCTCAACATGAAAAAATATTTCCTTCGTTTTGACCAAATGACTAAACGCAGCATCAGAACAAACAGCAACATTCCTCTTTGGCTATGGCCCTGAGACGACATCTGCCTTTCGCTGGTTGGCCAACTGGCTCTAGATCCATGAACAAACAGCCAACATCTTCTCTTTCGCTATGGAGGCTGGAACCGTTCAAGTCTCAACTCCCCGTCTCTGCTCTAGTGAGATCTCTTCTCCGGTTCAAGTTGGCGAAACGGTTCAAGTTGGCGAAACGGTTCCAGTCTTTACAGCCATGTGTCCCTATAATTTCTCTACTGACGTAGATAGTCACCCATGTCGCTAAACACGCCTCAGTAAGAAAATATGCCTTCGAAGTTTGAAGTGTCCCGAGTGATAACGGACCCAATCGCAAAGATGATATGGATTTGTTCTAACCTTCTAGAACAGGAACAGAAACAACAATAGCCTAGTACTACCCTATTCGAATTGATCCTTCGAGCTTTGCCTCGCCCATAAACCTCGCCCTGTCCAGACATTTCTCTTTATCCACGACTGTTACCCTTTCGGCAATCCTCCCACAGACCATCTTCCCCACCTCGCCCAGAACTTTCGCCCTGTCCAACTACTCCACTACGTCGAACATTCTCATCTTTTTCAGAACCCTTCCTACCCACAGGCTGCCTTACACCTATCCAGGCAGTGATGCTATCCGGATGCTCCTTGTAACCCGCAACCACCACCTCTTGGACCTCAGTGAACCCAGTGTTCTCAAAAAGCTTCTTACCCGTCGCCGCTGCGCACACGCCAACAGCCATGTTGTCCTCATCTGCAAGATCGAGGCCCCATTGCACGAGCTTTCTTGCATGACCGTGACGCCAGTAAGCAGGGTGCACGGCTACTGAAACTCGGATGCAGTCTTTAAGCCACCTGGAACGTCGCTGTCAGAATGCTGGACGTTTATGTCCTTTGTTGGTTGGTGACTCACTGCTGCTTGGCAACCTCGGTAGCATATTTGTATCGTTTTTTACCTTCAGAACACTCATCTCGCTTTTGAGATTTAGGAGGACGGGCGTTTGCGAGACCACCTGTTGATGAGTCTAGTAGATGTTGGTCAACATGGCATCTTTCAATCATACACACTCTTCCTTACCTTCAGGCATGAATTCTCCCACCCTCTTACACCCCTGCGGAAAGCAAAAGCTTGCTACGCCGACAATGCCCGTCTGTCCAGCCGGCTTCTTGGGGTAATGGTCATCATCCAGCTTCGGATACTCTCTCCTCAGACCACAAGACACCCTAATGGATTCATCGGGGTCAAACGCAGCTTCAACAACAAGCACAACTCGCATGGGGTCCAGAATCGCCTCTTGGAACTTCGACCGTTCGGTGGCCATAGTGTCCATTGGGAATGCATGCAACGGGTATGCGTCACAGTGGGGTCTCGTATATTGGAAGATAGGGGAGTAGAAAAAGGATGCAGCAGCGACTAGAGAGATGCGTGGCAGATCTGTTAGGCGTGCGAGGCGAACGGTTGATGGCAGGGGCGGAGACATCGGAGCTGCTAAGCTTGTTCCAGTACCGGCCATTGTCGCTGCTTGTGCTTGCAGTGTCGGATATGTAACCGTTTCCTCGCTGTCTGAGCTATTTGAACTCTCTAGATTCGAATGGTACGTGACAACCCCTCTGCCAGGACTGTCAACCGGAGGATTCGAAGTTCCTATGGCGATATGCTTTAGCAGATCAAGCCACTGCAAAAGAATTTCGATGCCAAAATGTAATATGTGGAATGAGAGTCGTGGCAGGAAAGCCGTAATATAGTATATCCTATTTCCAACACCGCTTTGGAAAAAAATTACTCAACACATACCCAGGAAATCGAACTTTTCGAGTGCTCCTTCCTCATCTCCAATTCCCTCAGTGACAGCTCACAACCATTCACGTCTCCCCATTCACACGCAACAAACGCACCTTCACGCCAATTCATCCGAGTCGCAATTCCCTTTCCAAACATGGGATGTCACTAGCCAAAGTGTCGAAAGCAAGAAACCCTACCACGCTGCATAGGCGGTGGCTAAGGTAGCCATATCGACTTCTCCGTACGAGCATTGAACGATGAACGGGATAGTACCTACTCTCTAGACATGTCTAAAGAAGGCTAATTTCATACCTCTTAAAATAGTACATGCACTATCAAGCAGCTGGGTACCAGCGCTAAGAGCTCCTTGAAAGCCAGCATTTTTCAGCGCTTTGATTTCTTACCTTATGATACCGGGATCAAGAGCAGAGTTAGGACAGATAGTCCGCAAAGCAATGATTTGTTACCTCAGAGTGTTAAATAAGCATCGGTAATAGAGATATAGAAAGCTGACTTGCAATACGCAAGCATGCTCCGCACAAGAAGTTCATGGTCAAGGAAAAGCTGGGCAAGCTGCATGAAAGGGCAATAGACAGGAGACGAACGACGAAGTCAGCTATGATGTATTGATTTCCGTAGGAGTGACCATCACTGCATGTCATGAACACTAGGCATCAAGGCCATGGAATTCGTTGCCTGCTTGCGCTTCACCAAGTCTTCGCTATTGAATTAAAACAGCTGTGATGCCTACCAACCGTAACAAATAAACGACCGGACAACCACAACGCTAATGATAAAGTGCTTAACGTTCCACATACGTGTGAATATCGCGGATTCGTCGGTTTCTGGACGCTTACTCCTCGCCTTCCATGGGAGCAACCTCCTCGCTACGGCACGAAAGTAGTCAGCAAATGTTTTGATACTACCAAAAGTTTGCGGGCTTACTACTCTTCTTCTCCCTCAGATACTGAAGCCTCCTGGTACTGCTGGTACTCCGAAACCAAATCATTCATGTTGCTCTCTGCCTCGGTGAACTCCATCTCATCCATTCCCTCTCCAGTGTACCAATGCAAGAAAGCCTTGCGACGGAACATGGCAGTGAACTGGTCGCCCACGCGCTTGAAGAGCTCCTGGATGGAAGTGGAGTTGCCGATGAAAGTAGCGGACATCCTAAGGCCACGGGGTGGGATTGAGCAGAGCGCGGTCTGCACGTTGTTGGGGATCCACTCTACGAAGTAAGAGGCATTCTTATTCTGGACATTTCTCATCTGATCCTCAACCTCTTTCATTGAAACCTTGCCACGGCTGTCATAACGTTAGCGATTGACGAAAACGAGATGAGATAAGGAAACATACAAGATGGCAGCGCAAGTGAGGTAGCGGCCATTCCTAAAGTCAGAAGCAGCCATCATGTTTTTTGGGTCGTACATCTGCTGCGTCAATTCTGGGACGGTGACGGCACGGAATTTGGAAGCGCCACGACTAGTAAGTGGTGCAAAGCCGACCATGAAGAAATGAAGACGAGGGAACGGGACCATGTTGACAGCCAACTTGCGGAGGTCCGAATTCAGCTGGCCGGGGAAACGAAGACAAGTAGTGATACCAGACATGACAGCTGAAACAAGATGGTTCAGATCACCGTAAGAAGGGTTGGTTAGCTTCAGGGTGCGCATGCAGATATCGTAGAGTGCCTAGACTTGTCAGTCTCTAAAGTTGCACATAACAATTCAGAGACCCATACCTCGTTGTCGATACAAAATGTCTCATCTGAGTTCTCAACCAATTGATGCACGGAGAGTGTAGCGTTGTACGGCTCAACGACCGTGTCTGACACCTTGGGTGATGGTACCACAGAGAAAGTGGCCATCATACGGTCTGGAAATTCCTCACGAATCTTGGAAATCAACAAAGTTCCCATACCGGCGCCGGTACCACCACCAAGGGAGTGAGTGATCTGGAAACCCTGGAGGCAGTCACAGCCCTCGGCCTCGCGACGCACAACATCGAGTACTTGGTCCACCAATTCTGCACCTTCTGTGTAATGACCCTTCGCCCAGTTGTTACCAGCACCGGATTGACCGAACACAAAGTTGTCGGGACGGAAAAGGTGACCAAATGGACCAGCACGGACAGCATCCATTGTACCAGGCTCAAGGTCCACGAGGACAGCGCGAGGAACATACTTGTTATGCTCGGCCTTCCAGAAATTTAGCCGAGTAACAAGCCTATACCTTACAGGCTGACTCTTACCTCGTTGAAGTAAACGTTCATGCGCTCAAGCTGAAGATCCGAGGTACCGTTGTACCTAACAAATGTTAGGGCGAATCGGGGAATTTGAACATCTCGAGGTACTTACACTCCTTCGCCGTCTAACCCATGCTCGCCAGAAATTAACTGCCTATATTTTGAAAAGCCAATGAGTATGTATTCAAGGTCGCGTTAGGAAAGGTTGGGGACGTACCAAAAGGCAGCACCGATTTGGTTACCCTGAGGTATGCTAGTCAGTATATCCTCCTAGATCGAAACAAGAGCAGCATACACATTGGCCGGTTTGAAGATGGACCTATAACACAGAGTTTGCTGGTTAGCCAGAAGCTCATCTGCAATGGGAGAGGGGTAAGAGCAACGAGGGACGCGTTGGGGGAAAACGCTTCTGCCTCGCACCCCAAGAACGAACGTACAATTTCACGCATATTTGCTGTGGCGGATTACGGTAATGAGATTATGAGGGTGGAGTCTGGATGATGAAAGGTTAAGGAATTGGAACTGAAGAGTAGCTAGGATGTGTGGTGAATGGTGAGAAACGAGTCGAGAGACGGTCTTGATGGTGTTGTGGGAAGGAATCCTTAGCGCGTAAACATCTCCCTCATCTTTTGGCACAACTTTAGGTCACGTGCAAATTCTATCACATCAGTTGGTATATGGGCGTAGTTAGATTTGGTCCAATTTGATCCTAACGTACCCACCTCTTATATACCAAGTAATGCGGTACCTATCTTGCACAGCAATATCTCAACTCCATCAGTGGACATCTGGCTATTGGAATATTCTTTTTCATCAATGCTATGTACAATCCCCAGCACCTATATATATCAGACCCTTTTCCATGCAAACAAGCCTTTTACTATGCTAGACTTTACTGTTCTGCGCATGGATGCTGGTGCAGGTGTTTGCCCCTGGAGCTCACTCGGTATGGCACTCACTTCCTCTGGTGCTTTCCCTTGCTCTGCCGCAATTTGCTCTATTTCTCCAATCTTCCACGCCCGTAGAAACCACATGCTTATTGCAGATACTACATACATGAGACCTGTGAAGATCTGTGCATGTAAATATATATCCCCATTAGCCTGCCGAAGCTTTAAAGCTATGGGTTCGGAGACTAGAAATATATCAGCCAGATGCCGTGCGTCTTAGCTAAGGAACTTACAAGTCGTAGGTAGTACAAGCACTATCCAAACGATAGAAAGGGCCGAATGTAACTCTCTCAAGCCCACTACCTCTGCCACTACAGGGGCGATAGTGGTCCAAAAAGTTCCGGCGACCGTTCCAACGATGAGTGCGAAGAAAATGAGAACCCCAAAGCTTTTAGCAAATATCCAGATAACGAAGCAGAAAATACCACACAGGAACGATAGGAAGCCTGCAATGTTGATACGTCCCGCTCTGTCGCTGAAAATTCCCACCACAGGGCGACCAAGACCTTGCCCGAGGTTGAGCAGTGCTCCAATGATCGAGCCTTGTTGGGCGGTCAGACCTATGCTCAGTGCGTAATTGGGAAGGGAAAACAGGAGAACAATGTAGCCCAGCATGCTGAAGAACCCCCATGAAAGCGTAAGGAGGAACTCCACTTTTTTGAACAATCGGTAATCAAATCCTAATTGTGTAGCTCCAACCGCTTTATTACGGTCTTTGATGAGTAGCGCACATATGGTATTGACGGCGAAGGCGAGAATCCCCAATATTCTGAAAGCCCAACCAATGCCAATGCTCTGGATCATGGCGTTCGTAGCTAAGCTGTACATCATTCCACCGATACCACTGCCAGCAGTGCCTATACCATTCGCGAGACTTCTTTTCGTGGTGAACCATTGTGGGACCACTCCAACAGAGCCAACAAAAAGGAAACCCATGCCAAATCCAAAACAAATGCCTTGGCTAAGAAAGAGCTGCCATACTTGTTTGGTGAAAGACGCTCCGATCAGGGCAATTACTTCGAGGGAAACGCCAACGAGAAGTGTAGTCCTTGTACCATACAAACGAGTAACATTCGTCGCCAGAGGTGAGATGATCAGCGCCTGAGAGATAGACAGGCCGCCAACAAAGGCAAAATCCAATGGAGTAGCGCCTGGATAGGTATCATGGGCAAGATAGTAAGCGAGAAAAACACCATAGGACTAGAAACCGGTCAGCAAATATAAAGCTAGGAAATACTATTAAATAACGAACACTATTGATCCCCCAAGTGTGGGCATTTATGCAAAAGACACAAGCAACGCAAACCCAGCCATAGCCTCCATTTGGTGGAACGTCGAGCTGGTCCTTCCTCACAATGTCCGCTTGTTCAGCATCCTGCGGTGCAACGGTCTTTTCACTGTCGGCTCCTGATCCATTTCCATCGGCGTGAAGGGGCTCCTCCAGCTGCGGCGATGCGGTCAACTTGGGTTGATCAGCGGTCATGACGGAAAGGCCATTGGTTTATAAGGAACAACCCAGGAGAAGGTCAAGGGAGCATTATCACCGTTCTCATCCCATACATAAGACAGACAATTACATGACTGGAACAGCACTGGAAGTAAAAGTCAGGTAGGCTTTGATTATTCGATCTACAAGATTAGTGAAATCTAGTGTGTCATGGCACACATGTGGTGCCGAGTTACCGGTTGGCACCAAAAAGACAAAGGGGAAGGCATCCTTCGCTCCGAGTCTACCATCACCCAACTACATACCTCTGCCTGCAATTTCTAAGGCTGTTGAATGGTGGTGCAAAGCTTCAACTTCGCTTCGACGATGTAGAGTCATCGTTAGACTCGGGGTGTTCCCATGTACATAAGTAGTCTTGTGTAGCGCCATGTCGCACGTCAGTTTCAGGTTAGCGCCTCGGCCGTTGCTGGGCGAGATTTGTTATTCTATTGGTGTTTACATTCACAAACATCAAGCAACGCATTCCTAAACGCCATCCTTTTCTTATTTTGAGCATATCCTACTCTTGAATCTCCTACACTCCCTTACTGCATAACAAACAGAGAACAGTCACCTTAATATAGTCTTCGGTACTCATCGCTGCTTGTTTGCTGGCTATCACTTAATGGATATGGCTGAGAAAGCCGACACCCAGGTTGATCCTAACCTTCACAGAGAATCTGCCTCTTTCCTAAGACAACCCGAGCATAACAGTCGACTCGCCAGTCACCTACCATCCCACGCTTCTCCACTGAAGCTCCTTGCTTCTTCCTCTACCTTCAAATCCGCGCCGCCCAAAAATTCACAGAGGGCTTGGCAGAAAGAGTACCTCACCGACCTTCGTAACTATCGTCCATCTCGTCCAAGTGGCTCGAGACCATTACCTAACCGAGATGCTACCGCCTCACCTATACCCGGGTCGGAGTCGCCTTTGAGAACGTCGTCGGCGATGTCCAGGCGGTTGGAGTCAGGACGGGGAACAGACTTGAACAGGTCTACCGGGCATGACAGATCTTCCAGTGCATTGTCTCACCACCGGGCACAATCAGAGATGCCTACCATTGCAGCAGCTGCCAAACACGCCGGCAGGCCGTTGGTCCAGCCGCCTCACGTCGAAGGAGACTCACGAGACATCTCAGACCCCACAACAACAAGATCATTTACGCCAAGTGTTGCATACAGAGAGTGTGGCATGCGGTGGATGGAGAAGCAAGAAGCTCGGTCTCTAAGAGAGGCACTGGAAGATATGGACTTGCGGGATGAAGAGCGGTTGCATGCAGTGGCTCAGCAGGAAGCATCTGGGCTTGTGTGGCAGCACAGAAATCCCTCGGTACCTCACCGAAATCCAGACGCTCCTTACAGCTATACCGAACACCTTAGGAAAGGAAGCCATGCAAGGGGTCAGAACGTTGGATATTATGGTGGACTTGGTCCAGGAAGAGTATGTGAGGAGACAAGCCATCGATCGGTATCTGATGGCTCAACGTCCCAGAAGAGCGACAGCAGTGCCTCGTTTGGCAGTCGTAAATCAAGTGGTTCTGCGGTGGAAGCTAAAAAAGCCCGCCTAGATGCTACCACGAAAGGCCATCCTCTGTGGGACTCGCCAGAGAAAAAGTCCTATATGAATCTATCATTTCAATTGCCTTCCTCTCTAAAGTCCAGCCACCGTCGAGCCAGTGGACCCAAATCAAGAAAGTCGAGTGGAGGCCTTTTCAGGAATCCTCGGGATAAAATTTATGAAGAGCCAGAAGTGGTTCAGAAAGGACCCGAGTCTGATACAACGGAGGACATTCCACTGGCTAGTCCGCTCAAGCCAAAGGCTCGTAACACGATTTCTCAGCTACCAATAGCAAACCAGACACTACTTCGTTCTGCGACAGCCTCGGTCGAGGAGAGTAAGGAAATCTCGAAATTCGAGATACACAAAAACCCGCCTTCCCAGTCTCGAAATCCATCATACGTGAAAAACCCTCTGCCGCCGACTCCGCCTGACTCCGGAAGTGGAAGCGACATTGATGGACTGGTGGTTGTACCAGGAAAGAAGGACGGCATTGAAATTCGGAGCGACGATATTCGAGCTGCTACAAGCCTTCGCATGAAAGATAGAAGTCCAAAACTCCCTTCGCCCACTGTCGTGAGCGATCAGAAGGGAAGGCCTATCGTCAGCTTTGATATCGACTGGAAACCGAGCGAAGCCGACACGAAGCGAGGAGCTTCTCCCCTAAACCAATCTTCAAGTCGTGATGGAGTGAAGAAGGCACCGTCAATACTTTGCTCGAAGCCCCAACTCCCAGGGTCCACCGTCTCCGCGCCAGCTATCCCAACCATCAGCATTGCAGAGCCCCCTATTGTCCAACTCAACGATACGCCTGCGATTCCATCCATCAATATATCCTCCGTACCCTCGATCTCAGTCTCCACGCCAGAGATCCCAAGTATCTCGGTTCAAGAAAGCCCCAGCGTTGCATTCCAGGAACCCACCAAGCCTCGCCCTCTTCCATTCCCCTCGAGCAAGCCCCGGCCTCTTCCCCACCACTCCTCCACCGATCCCACGCGAATCTCCAGACCCCACTGGTCCCTCATACCTTCGAACAACCGCCCCACAGCCCAATGCGCCGCCTGCGCGCTCCCCATCTCGGGCCGTATCGTCAGTGCCGCCTCCCAACGCTTTCACCCCTCCTGCTTCACCTGTTACCACTGCTCCGAACTCCTCGAATGCGTCGCCTTTTACCCCGAACCCTCTACCTCCCACAACGCCCGCCTCGAACGCATCGAAGCCCGTGCTAACGGCGAACAAGTTCCCTCAGATGACGTTGATGGAACCTCGGCGGAAGCCGACGGAGATAAAGCATTGAGATTTTACTGCCATCTTGACTTTCACGAGCATTTCAGCCCGAGATGCAGGAGTTGCAAAACACCGATTGAAGGCGAGGTCGTGGTTGCCTGCGGCGGTGAGTGGCATGTCGGACACTTCTTCTGCGCCGAGTGCGGGGATCCCTTTGACAAGAGCACGCCGTTTGTGGAGAGGGAGGGGTTCGCGTGGTGTGTGGGGTGTCATACGCGGAGGTTTAGCGGGAAGTGCAGAGGGTGCCGGCGACCGATTACGGATTTGGTTGTGCAGGCATTGGGGGGGGAGTGGCATGAGGGGTGTTTTTGCTGTAAGGTATGTTTGGGATTTTGACCTTCGGTTTTCTGTTGAGGTTGTTGAGGTTGTTAGGGATAGGTGTGAGAAGGGCTTGGCTGACATATTTGGTGTAATAGGAGTGCGGAGGGGGGTTCGAGGATGGGAGATTTTTTACGCGTGGGGAGGAGGAGATGCCGGTTTGTGTGGGCTGTGAGGAGAGGAGGTTGAAGGCGTAGGGGGTAGTGCGGAGGGTAGGAAGGCTGGATTTGGGGAGTTCAACGAGAGGTTGGGAAAGAGTTTGTGCTTTGTGAGTGACTATTCTTGAAGTAATTTTCTTTTCAGGGCTTTGCGTCATCGAAATGTGGATCTTTGAGACTGGGAATGTCCGACGGTGCTATTTTGAAACCTGGTGAAGGAACGATTTTGCTCGATTTGTGGGTGGATTTGCGGATGGCATTCACAAACTCAATTTAGGCGGTTGATCTTTTTTCAGCACAAGGCATATAACGCATCGCGGCTGGCTGGTGGGTTTTGTCTTTTAGCATTTAGCATGCACGTTTTCTACGGGTGGTCAAAACCATGAATGATTTAAAGATGTTGTTTGAATTCTAAGAAGAAGAAAAGAAAAAAAATGATTGCGTGCTGGGCCTCTGTTGATTGAGTAGGGTGCTGGAATACATATGTAGCAGAGGGGTTCGATTTAGGGGAGGGGGGGAGCTGGCGTGAGGGAAATTGAGTGTGTGTGCCACTGGGGAAGGGGGGTTTGGGAATGTGGGGTTGGGAATGTGGGGAGTTGGCAAGGTGGATGGTAGGTTTGGGGATCCGTGGGTTGTGGTTTGGGGGGGGGGTTAGGAGATTTGCTATGGAGAGAGAGAGATGGTTTGGGGGTGTGAGTGTGGTGTGAGTGTGGGTTTTGAGTGCTCTTTGCTAGGCCCCTCTACCTTTGGGCCTAGGGGGGGGTGGAGGTAGCCATGTCTGTGGTTTCTCCTTGATTTATTCTTAGGGACGATCCAAGTTGCTTTGTCCTAAGTGATATTTTTTCTTACAAGGTCAGGTGAGGTTAAGCAGAGATAACAAATGCCTATCTATACTCCTGTGACAAAATTCCTTGAAATTTTTTTTGGGTTGGTTCTCTTTTCTATCATGATATATCCCCCATTTCCCCATCGGTCTCTTTCCTAATCCATGCTACATATCAATTACATTTTCATGCTTGGCCTTGTACATTCCCAAGGACAATTGATGAATCACTCAGCTCGCTCGACGCTTGGACAAATATAGTAGGTCGGTGCGAAGGATACTCGACGTCCAACGGGGACTGCAGGCGAAGCCAGAAATGAGGGTTACGTCCTGGTTCCCGTCGTGCTATTTATTGTATGATTACCAGTGTCTCATTATCAGAGACTTTCTCACCTGAGTTATATCTCGACACCGGAATCAAAACTGCTTGACCAAAGCCAGTTTGGCCACTCCTTGGCTGTCAAAAGCCAGCTGTCTTCTCCACCGCTCCTTGACGATTCCCCGTGGTCATGAATAATTGATTGCAAGAAGCCACAGCAGACGCTTTAAAAAATAGCTGCTCACAATGATGGTCATGGAAGAGAGTCTAAGGCAGCTCGGATTTGTTTGAAAGGGTGTTCTTTGAGTCTGCAACAACGCGCTGTGAAACCTGAGAATGAGAGGTCGAGGAGGAGTTGCAGTTGAAGTAGTCCCTCAAGATGACAAAGTCGACGTGCTTGGGTGTATGATCGGCTTCCTCGACGCTTGGGATGATGCTCTCTCATATAGTGGGCTCACTTTTATGGATTTCACTCGACAGGGACAGGATGGAAGCCAGTAAGACTGCCAGTGGAATGTGGTAGTCGGCCTGAGGTCTTGGTTAGCCTCGTGTAGGTCGATGGCTGATCGGTTTGGTCAAGACACAAGGATCGTTTTCTGTGCTCTGTTTTCCGGTTCAATGCTCTTACCACTGTGAGAGAATGAGTCATAAGGGATCCGTAGAGGCGGAAAGTTTTGTTTGCTTTTGCTTTGGGTCCTACTCTTTGTACGTACTACTTTTGCTCCGTGCGAATCTCACTTACATCCGAACAATACAATCTCTTTGGACAATGATCACAATTGGGCAATTGGTTTCCGTAAACCTCAGATTATTGGAACGAAAATGATCAAAAGGTGTATACACAAGCTGTCCTCATGTGTTCTTTGACTTTACTGTACCCTGAATCCAGCAATCTATGTACGCCGCGATATCATCGCTATTCTTCTCTAACATAGAGTAGTGACCGTTCCCGCGGATTCCAATGTCTGGAAGATACGTGGCATTGACCTTCACCCCCGCTTGCTGCAGGAACTGGACTGTGCATTGATCGTAGGTAACGTGGATACTGGCCTCTGTCGTTAGATACAAGACTGGTGCTTTGGCAATGTTAACCAGTTTTCGAGGTGGCGGAGTATCCGCTTGCGCTATGCAGGGAAATTTCGACACAAGTCCGGCCGTGTACTCGAGTTTGCCGGTTTGGGCCTGGACAAGCTGACTGGCATTGGTCACTGGAGGGTCGTAGGCAAGAGGTACGGTGGCTAGCCCATACGGCCTCGTCGGAACCGACTTATTGGCTCCCAAGGCACCTCCGTCGTAGCTTGCAAAGGGACTTGCATCGCCTTCAACTGAAACATGGCCTTTCACGTAATCAGGGCATCCGTCTGTGGCTAAAAAAGCCGATGAAGACCCCAATGAATGACTGATAAGGATCGATGGCCCAATCATCCCAAGCAATGCGCACGAAGAATTCCGCATAATGTTCTGTTGCTTGTCACTGAAGCTGAGAGGTAGGTATCTGGCAAAGAAAGCATCAAACACAGGATCTCCCATTGTACCGTTCTATTTACGGACACACGTTAGCCTTTCCGAGCAGTTGAACTTGTGGGGAAGGGCTACGTCATCAAGGTTCGGAAAGACGTACGCCAGGCCACTGGGTATGAAATCTCGCCTGGTAATACTTGTTGTAGAGCTGTGGTGCAGTAAAGGCGGACTCTACGAGCTCAGCGGTGCCTCCAGCAAATTCAGGGTCCAGAGTCTCCGAACTTGATCGGCCAACGCTCCATATGTCGATCAGGAAGACTTCATAGCCATGGTCAAGAAACCAAGAAGCCCAGCCTCTTCCGTCATCCGGTTTGTTGAGCCATTGCTGAAGACAAAGGCATGAGACAGATCCCCCATGATCACAATTCAGACGGAGCTACTCACAGTTCCTGAGATGCCTCCGCCGTGATAGAAGACGAGAGGATATGGTTGTTGTCTTTCGCCAAGCGGGGTAAGCTGCTCCACATACAGTTGATCAACGAGAATATGGTTCGGACCGGTTCCGCTCAATTTGTATTGGCCTCCAGCATAGAAGATTTTCCGTCGATGCGGAGCTTCCAGATTAGTGGTCTTGTTGGCTGAAGCGGACAAAGCTGGGAGTATAAGAAACAGGACGAAAAGCGAAATTGGCCATCGTAAAGTCTTCATGTTGAAAAGCACAAGCAATCGGAATTGACAAAGTCCCCGATTCAAATCACTTGACAATTCATGTCTACCTATATACCTCTCCTGGCACGTTCGTGCTAATGTCTGGGTACTATCTCCGCTCCGCTAGCAGGTATTCATGGATTGATTGATTGATTGTGGAGGGAAACTCGCGCGCGATGATGACTGGCGTGGCAGAAGTGGAAACATTGCGTTAGTGGCGTCGGCAACGGGCCAAAATCGAGTTCTCAACAGAGGGAATGTGAGCTATTCGACGTCATTCCACAAAGGGCGGGAAAAGAGTAGTAGGCGGTACAGAGGTACGAAGGCGGTGAACAGGTCTTAACACGGGATGGGATGTGCGCCCTTCCTGAAGACATTATTCCCGGACTCAGCAACCATTGATTGTCGATTCGTGCCAACCCAATGGATTCTTTGTCTTTCTCATTGCGATTTGCATCGTGATGAAACGTGTACCTTATACAGAAGGCACCAAGTTGACCATGGATCAATTACAAAGGTACTTTGACAATGTTTGAAATCGTTCTATCGCCAGAGGGGAACCGGACGAGGGCTTCGGTTCATGGCATGGCGTCGCTTGCCCCGCTCGATTGATTGATTGATTTTCCCTCGCTAAAATTCAGCCATCCTCATAGTAAGTCTCAGAGTCTCTTAGGTTGCAAGGTGGCTTGTTATTAAATCGAGAAGGAATACTGCTCAGATTCTTTGATGCTGGTGATAAAGATACGAACCGGTGTGTCCAAGTAGACCATCAGCTCTTTCGACTCCTCGGAGTTGGTTCATGGTCGTCCATTGCTCGAGGAATGCAAACACTTTCCGACAGCCCTTCGGAAACTGATCCAAACCCTTCAACATTGTCAGTTCCAAGCTTATTATCGACGTGCTGGTGAGCAGGATTGGTCCACTGATGGAAGCTGAACGGTGAGTAGAAGATGATGATACCGCTGAAAGGAATGTGAAGAGGAAAGTCAATTCACATATACCTTCCAAAGACGCCTTCCGACTGGGCTCAAATAAGGGTATTGTCTATGAATCATGATGTCTCGAGGAGTAGAAACACCGTTTGGAAGAAGTCTTCTGTTTGTTAATGTTGTAATAATATTAATATAATACGTCTGCCATCTGTTCCCCCCTGCACGGACAAAGAATACACTGTCTTGTACCTCGATGAATCATAATCCGTACAGATTCTCAAACTCTGCACCTGTAAATTGGTAGGATGGAATGCTGTAGGAGATTCAGAGTCCCGGCCATAGCATGATAGCATAACCATGTGGGCCATGCTATACTGACCGAAGCCGTCGCCACGGCCCGTGGAATCCGTAGGTCAGTTATCTACCTTATAGTTGGCAACGGAATATACAACAATTGGTCACGAGCAACCTCAACCATACAGATTACAGCTACGCTCATTAGGGCACGGTCACATAAATAACTAATCTACTTGTGGAGAGCTACCTTATGGCTTCCAACACGGTACTTCCATGAAAGTACCCGAGTCGAATAGTGGATGTTGTACTAGAACGGTAGATATATTGTGTTCTGTCTTGCTAACTCGTGAGAGTGAGCGATGTGGCTGGCTAATCAAGGGTATTCCGTACATTGAGCTTCGCTCACCCTCTCATTGTCTTAGTACCGCTTCAAGGCGCACAGCGATATTAATGACACCAAGTAGCGGAATTGATGGCGTCGCCAAGTGCTGAGAAAGTGAGAAGAGTTCCGCAGATCGAGGGGATATTATAATTTATCACCTCGGACAATTTGACTACCAAGAGACGGCGTGTGTACCTTGGAGGGGCCGACAAAGCGACGGACACGGGATACGGGATACGGGATGGCGGAAGTGAGGTTGAGGGTCTGTGCTTCATGGCCCATGCTTTCTCTCCGAATGGAAAATATGTATTCCGTACTCCGTATTCCGTACACACGAGGTGGTGAGCTGGGCACGGCCCCACGGATGGATTTGGTGGGGGAGATCAGACGGAGAAACGGTTGGTTCTCCGCAAGCGCTAGGCGCACCAATAGGGGGGGGTGAGGCAGATTTAGGTACGAAACTACAACACATTGGGTTAAGGTACCTTAACCATCCGTACCGTAAGGTATACGGAATACTCCGTACACTAAGGTACCTTACTGACTGTACCTTACGGAATTGCCCGGCCGCCGGACCTACATCAGTCTAGCAAAGGTATGGCGAGGAAGTGGAGACACAGCAACGACAGCCACGTTAATAACGTCCTTGAGTCTTAATGGATGCCTGATGATCATGGAAGACTCCTGATCAACTCCGTTCTCCACCTCCCCTCCCCCCATCAACGGTGCTTCGGGGGGCGGAATACACGTCAAGATTATTCAAGCGTGTCACACCCATGGGATCGACCCGCGTTGCACTCCTTGAAGACTGGTGACAAGGTAAAGCAACATTGCTGGAATCAGCCTATCAGCGCGACAAATGATGATTCTCTACGTGCACCGTGCACGCAGTAGTAAAAGCGTAGTAAGTGCTCGGCCTAAGGTCGGTCTACCTCTTTAGTTCGTCTCTAAGAGAGGCATGGTAGAATAGTGGTTAGCGTAGAACTTCAACTGTCAACAATCATCCCTTTTCGACTTATATGTACTTGGCTTTCGCCCAATTCCCCGAATCTGTCGGCATCCAAACATCTGAGCTCTCCTCTCCAGCTACATTGTCGTATCGGGGTCCAAGGGATCATATATGGTTTGCGTCTCGCCCTTGAGGCCTGAATACCGCTATCGTTATCCTTCTGCCGACCTGCGACTCCCCATATTATCCCACCCACATATCACGTCAGGGCAACGATGACAGGCGGCTCTGCGCTTATGGGCCATCCGCCCAACAATCAAGATGATTACTGGATAGTCAGAGGATTCGCCCGTGCTGTTCATTTACCCGACAACAAGTTTGATCCGAAGAAAGGCTTTCCGATGCTACTGAAGCCTCCACCAGGATACCATCATGAAACCAGAGCACCCGGCATCATTGCTTCACTGTCTGTGGCCATGGCCGTGGTCACGGCCATTACTGGCACTCGTCTCTGCCTCAGGTTTTTCCGCCGAGACTTGCGGTGGGGATGGGATGATTGGATGATCATCCCGGGCTGGGTACGCGGCTTTGAAGCAAACGGAGTCTTGACATCTGTCAACTAATACGGTGCGGTTAGATCGGTGTGATTGGTTGGTTTGGCTGCTGCATTGCAATCGCCGTAGACGCTGGTGGAGGGAAACACGTCTGGGAGGTCACCTACTCGGAGATCAGCTCGTTTTTCCGGGTATGTGAAGCTTGGTCCAGCGAAGCTTCGAATGCTAACCAACATCGATGACCAGATTTCCGCCATCGCCCAAGTGACCTTTTTCGTCACCGTGGGCCTCGTCAAGATCTCCATTGTGCTCTTCAACAAACGTCTCACAGGCGTGATTTCGAGGAGTTGGGCGATTGTTCACAACCTCTATCTTGGCTTTGCCGTTAGCTTCATCCTCGCCGCGATTTTCGCCAACGTCTTTGGGTGCAACCCGCCACTGTCGCAATACGGTCTCCTCGCCTATGGCAAAACCCCGAAGCCGCCAGTTTGCGTTCGAGTCGACCATCTGAATATCGCATTGAATATCATTCACATTCTCTCTGACTTCGTCTTGTTGTCGACGCCGATATTCGTGTTATTCAAGATCCAGATGGCTGCTTCGAAGAAAATCCGTTTGATGTTCCTGTTCTCCGTCGGTTCCGTTTCTTGCGTTGGTAGCGTCATGAGACAATTAAGCACCCAAAGGGCTCAGCGGGACCTAACATGTATGTCACTCTTTTCCCCTTTCAACACACTACAACCTACACCCTGTGACACTCCCCAGGGGACTTTCCCCGTATCATGTCCTGGACAACCGTCGACCTCGTCTTCGGTATCGTCGCCGCCTCCCTCCCCGTCCTCAACTCCGCTATCCCCCGCCGCTGGCGCTCTAAAGACTCCGACAACCCAACGCCCAAAATCAACTCCTTTCACTCCTCGCACGCCCGCCCCTCGGAGCTAAAAGACTGGTCCTCTGCTGGCGACAAATCCAGCCAGGAAGCGGTCGATCAGCCCGAGTTCAATTTCCATTCCGAGGCCATTTTGCACGACGACAAGGATGTGGCGCATGTGGGCCAGCCGACGGAGTGGAACCATACGATGGGGGCGGCGCAGCAGCAGCCCTTGCCGGCCTATAGGGAGATGTATGAGGTTGAGAGTGGCCTGGCGGGTCATGCGCAGTCGTCGAGCACGAGGTTGCATGAGCATGATCGTGTGTGATTGTCCAGAAGAAGCTCGACTTTTCCCGGCGGAGCTGGAACTTCTTTTTTCCTTTGCTTGCGTTCCAGCGGTGGCGCTTGGGGGCGCTGTAGTTTTTCGGGGCACCCGGCGAGGTATGGGCGATGATCAGATTTTGAAATACCTCCATTGCTAGCAATGTCACCGCGCGTGTATAGATACTTTGCTTTTTTTTCTTTTTTTTTTTCTGTTGGAGAATTCATTCGGGTGCGAAGATGTATATGTGGGAAACGCATACCTTAGGGATTGCAAGATGTACATTCGTATCTAAAACTCCTCAGGAAGGAAGGAAGACACGTCTACACCTTACAGTCACGACCATTAACAATTATTTTTGGCCAAACTAACTAAACCCCCCCCACATCACTCAGCAAAACCCCAACAACCTCCCCCACCATACTCCCCTCTCCCTCTCCCTCCCCTCCCCTCCCCTCCACATTCCCCCTCCCCCCCACCCCCATCCCCACAACCTCCATTCCCCACCCCCCACCACCCCCCACCACCCCCCACACCCATTCCCCCATCCCCATCCCCATCCCCATCCCCATCCCAATTCCCCATCCCCACTCCCCATTCCCCATTCCCCATCCCCCCATCCCCATTCCCCACTCCCCCATCCCCACCACCCCCCACCTCCACCCCCCCACTCTCCCCACCCCAAGGCGAAAACAGCAGAACTAGCTATATTCTACACCCCCTCTCCCCTTCCCATCCATATTTCTAATCGAAAGGGGGGAAGGGGAAGGGGAAACTCAGATACGACTGCTTTTTTTTTTTCTTTTCTTCTCGGCCAGTTGGTTTTTACGGATATCGCCATCTTCACCAGCTAATATCATACAAATCTTTTTTTGGAAATATGCGTTTTAGTTTGCACCATTTCGGAATCCCAAAATGTTCATTTTCCTGGTAGACCCAACCCGCTGACACACACTATGCCAACCAACCGCGAAACGAACAACTTCGACCGAAAGCCATGATTATCGATGGATGGCCCGAACAATATATTGTATGTATTAGCAGTAAGGGAAAAGAAATTAAAAATTAGCTACGGGCTTCAGGGCAGGTTGATTGGAGATTTTTCTCATTTTTACACTGGCTGCTACATATGTAGATATAAGATATTTTCAATACCTATAACGATAGAGACCGCTGCAATCTTCCCTACCCCCGCATTGGCTCCCCAGGCCTCCCCACCTATGCAAGACACGGAAACCCTGGAATTGGCCAACCACCATGCTAAAATTGGGGGGGTATATGTGATAGATAGTCGGAAAAGGTAACGCAAAACGGGAATTTGGCCGTGTCCGGACGGCAGGAAATGAACGAAAAGAATGGAGGATGCTGTACCCAGCCTCCCAGCTCCCATAAAAAGCACAATCTGCAACGCCAGAGGGAAGTTGTCACTGGGCAATTCAGATTCCTCAATCACAATGGCAACCCAACCCTCTTAAACCAACTCCCTCTCTTCCCGCCCGGCACCCCGGCACCACTCGTCTTCACCCCAGCGCCAAGCACGAAATCAGGCTTCTTCCTCGGATACACCCTTCCCTCCTCACTCTCCTCGCTCCTGACCTCGTCCCTTCTTCTCCTCCGCTCGCCTCCCCCGTCTTCGCCGCCTACATATTTCGAATGCCGTCTACTCTTCCGGTGCATCGCCCTCCTCTCATCCTCGTCTGCCACAAAGGCGTCATCGTATTTATCCGCGCCGCCCAATACGGGCGGGGGTTCGATGACGGTTGGCTCGATGGGAGGAGGCGGGGCGGGATCACTGAGTTGGGACTTCACCCAGCTAGAGGTGTGGTCGTTGGCATTTTTATGGGGATACCCTGAACCTGGTTCCTCGTTCGATACTCCTTTTGCACCATTGCGTGGGTCAAAGTAATCTTCTACCGGCGCTGTTGATTTTCGGTGGTTGGTTTTGGGCCGGGAATTGCGCTCGCGGTGGTCTGGGTCGTCGGCGAGCGTGGGAGAGAAGGGTTTATCCATGTGGGAGCGACGTCGGTCAGATTTGCGGGGGCGGGAAGTTTCGCCCTCGGGGAGGTCGCGGTCGCGATGTTTGCTGCGGCGCTCTGTGGAAGGGCCTTCAAGGTCTCTGGCCACTGTATCCTCTTTGGTCAGGCGTTCTTCTCGAGCGGCTCGGCGGGCGCGTTTTTCTTCTTGGAGAATGGCTTCTGCTTCTTCTTCCTTTCTCGCTCGCCTGTCCCTAGCGTCCCTTGCTTTGGCCTTGCGTTTTTCGTCCTCAGCTCGTTCAGCTTCTCGACGTTTAGCCCTCCTTTCTTTCCCAGTCCTGAGTTTAGCGTCTTCAGCGTCTTTGGCTGCTTGCTCCCGCGCTGCTCTTTTAGCTCTACGTTCTTCTTTCCGAGCTTCGACGTCCTCAGCCTCACGGCCTGCTCCGCCGTCACCTGCAGCGTCCGTGATGAAGCCATCAGCATCGAGAATGTCCTTGTCTGAGCGGTGGATTTTTCGGTCGTCTCGACGCAGACGCTTAGCAGCGTCACCACTTCCAGTGACTGTTCGCTTACGACGCAGATTACCTTCATCCTCTGGTGCTATCTTTGTCCTGGGGCGCTCATAGCTGTCAGAAACTCGACGAGGCTTTCGGCCGAAACCGCCAAAGAGACCCATGATCTTGTGGTCTGGCTTCTTGGCGCTGGTCATGGAACGTTGCAGACCTCGCGGCTTTTCGTCAAAGGCTAGAGGTTCAGGACCATCCTGCGAAGGACCAGATTCAACCATGACTATGTCATCGGCAAGGTCCGGTTCAGCCTTGGATTTACTCTTTGAAGGTTTCTCTTTCTTTGGAGTCTTCTTGGGTGCGGGCACGTTGATTACAGGGTCTTCTAGACTATTAACCATGACCATGTCATCATCATCGATGGCATAAGGGTCAGGTACGGCTGTGTGGATACAGTCAGCACTCTCTGGAATGATTTCTTCCAAAAGGCCAACACCCTTACCTGAAGCTTTTTGCTTTCCTCGGGTTGACTCCTTCCTCCCCAACTTCCCAGAACCCATACCCATGAGCTTAGCAGCCTTCGGAGTCATCTCGGGTGCATCTGGCGGAGGTGATGGTAAACCAATGGCATCGACATCCATAGACTGCCTGCGAGGAGCGCTCCGGGCTGCAGCTATGCTAGCTCGCCGAACTGGCTTAGTCCGCGGAGGAGGCGGACCGCCGAAAAGCCCACCAAAGCTCGATTGTCGCGATTTTATGGGTCGAGAATCCGCTTTCTTGTCCTTATCGGCCTTGTCAGAGCCGGAAGACTTGGACTTTTCAGTCTCTTTGGCTGTCTTCGTAGATTTTGACCGGCTTAGACCTGGGGGAGGGGCACGCTCCTTTGCCGCAGGAGAAGTCACGTCAACCTCATCCTTGGATCTACGCTCTTTTTTCACGTCTTTTTTGGACGCTGCGCCCCAGAAGCCCCAGGATGACGCGCCTTCGTCTCTGACAACGCGCGCCCGCTCCTTTTTGGCTGGCTTTGCCGCCATCGGTTCCTCTGGTGGCGTGGGTGATGCTTCAACAATAGGGAAATCAAGGTCCATCAAGTCTGGTTTTGGCTTATTCTTCGACTTCAGATCTTTCTTTTTTGATTTCGTTTCAGTCAGAGAAGTAATCATGTCGATGAGGTCGTCGTCTGCACCTTCCCTGGGGAAACTGCCTGGTACCGAATCCCTTGAAATTTTCTTGTCTTCTACTGGAGACGGTGATAGATCCTTCTTCTTTGATGCACTAGTCTTACTTGCAGGAGTGGTTTTGGTTTTACTTGCTGAACTGGATTTTTGAGGTGGTGAGTCGGCTTTAGACAAGGGTTCCCACTCCGCGACGGGTGGCGGTGCAGCAGGTTCCAACGTCTTTTTCCTCTCTTCTTCAAGCGCCTTCACCTTCTGTGCTACAGATAATTTTCCAGTTGTTTTGGATGTGGACATGGTGGTTTTGGAGGATTTGAAAGGTGGTGGCTGCGACGGTTCGTCAGCTTTGGAGGTTCCTTCTGGGTCGTTCGAGATTCCCTTTAGCGAGGACTTTTGATTGGGCGAATCTTGTTTTGTAATCTCCTTTTTGGGCTCATCTGCTTTCTTGCCAGATGTCTTCTTCGAACCCGCCCAGAACCCCGAGGCATCATCCTTCTTGTCATCGCTCTTGACTTTGGCGTCTAGACCTTTGCTCTTGCTCCCTTTCGAGCTTACCGTTGCCTCGTCCACAATGATATCAGCTGTCGCGTCCTTTTTCTTCTTGTCGCTAAGCTTACTAGCCTTGTCACTATCTTTGCTAGCTTTGTCGCCATCTCTGCCCGCCGACTTCGAAAGCTTGCTCTCTGTCTTGGACGTTAAGCCTTTCTTGACAGGCTCTTCAACGATTTCGATGATTTCATCCGAGTCCGTACTTAGGTCTAATTCATTAATACCAGGACCGCTCTCCATGTCCTTGTTCATATCCGTTTCTTTGGCCGCCTTGGATTTTGATGTAGAAGTTGCCCCTATGCTACCCCAAAAGCTTTTGGTTGCCTTTGCTGCAGTATCAGCTTTGGGCGGTTCCTTTTTCTTGCCGTCTTTAGGAGATTCGATGAAAATTTCCTCGTCTTTATCTTTGATCCCCTTTTTGACCGCCTTCGAATCCTCCTTCGTGGGCTTCTTGGCATCCTTCTTGTTCTTAGGCTTGGCAGGAGCGACTTCTCCCCATTCATCCTCACCAATGTCGTCTATTGTAGGCTCGGGGGTCAACCCCTGTGCAGGTGGAGTAGGTGCAGGCGGTGGCAATTCTGGTGCAATGTCGTTCTTACCGCCTTTCTTCTTGTCCTTCTTGGAAGCTCCCCAGGAGCTCCAAGTATCATCCTCAACAGCTGGGGTTGCACCGAATATTGAGTCACTCATCAAATCTTTAGATTTGGGGGGTTCTACCACACCAGAAGTCTTGCCCTTCTTACCACCCTTGGGTTTCGATTTATCCTTCTCTTTCTCTTTCTCTCTCTCTCGCTCTTCGTCTTCCTTCCTCTCTCGCTCTTCGTCTTCCTTCCTCTCTCGCTCTTCGTCTTCCTTCCTCTCTCTCTCTTCTCTCTCTTCTTCTTCTCGCTCGCGCTTTTTTGCTTCTTCTCTTTCCTTCTCTTTCTTCCTTTTGTCCTTGGAAGAAAGTCCCCTGGTGCCCCAATCGTCCTCCATAGGGTCTGCCTTACTATCCTCTACTGGGTCGGGTACTGTAACAATAGCTGGTTCAGGTTCTGTAGCTTTACCTTTCTTGCTTTTCTTATCTTTGTCCTTCTTGGATGTGCCCCAAGTATCAAAGGTGCAAACTTCAGGAACAGTAGGAACAGGTGGTGGTGGCGGTGGCAAAACCTCTGCAATCTTCGTGTCGGTAGCGGAACCTTTCTTACCCTTTTTATCCTTCTTCTTATCGCTTCCAAAGTCCATCCAGTTGTCTGTGTCAGCAGCGATATTGGTAGCTTCGCCAGCAGTAAAGTCAAAGGTCGAGATTGGGTCCTCTTTAACTTCTGAAAGTCCGCCCTTTTTGCCTTTCTTATCCTTTTTGGAGGTACTGGTGAATGAGCTGAACATGTCTTCTACCACTTGCTCTGACTCAGCAGCATCTTTATCCTCTGTTGGCCATGGATCTTCTGGATCTTCTTTTTTGCCTTTCTTCTTTTCCTTTTTCGCTGCAAAGGCACCCCACCCAGAGTCCACGACAGGCTCTATCTCAGCTCCAAGTTCTGCATTCATGGTTTGATCAGCTATCTTATCAAACTCTTCGGAAGCTCCTTTTTTAGTCTTCTTCTTGTCCTTCTTACCGTAGGAGCCCCAACCTTCAAGCGTTTCAGCTTCCGGTATCGCCTCTACAGTTGGCTCCTCAGGTATCTCTTCCTCAATAATCTTCTTGCCCTTTTTCTTGTCTTTTTTCAGACCGAAAACCCAGCTTGTATCCGCTTCAGGCTCATGATCCGGTACCTCAACAATGGGGGGTTCTGGGTCTTTGACCTCTTCGGTGCCTTTCTTGCCTTTTTTCTTATCTTTCTTGATGCTGACAGATCCCCATCCAATATCTGCTTCTGGCTCGGGATCCTGGATTTTAACAACATCTGCCTCCTCTAACTTTACCTCTTCCATACCCTTCTTGCCCTTTTTCTTCTCCTTTTTGGCACCAAAAGACCCCAAAATCTGATCTATATCAGGTTCGGGGTCTGGCACCGCCTTGACAGCTGGTTCTTCTGCTTTCTCTTCCTCTAGAACTTTCTTGCCTTTCTTCTTGTCCTTCTTTGTACCGAAAGAATCCCAACTACCAAGCTCTGCCTCGGGCTCTTGATCAGGCACTACCACAACATCTAGCTCTTTGGGGTTCTCTTCTTCTACCGCACCTTTCTTGCCCTTCTTCTTCTCTTTCCTGCTGGTAAAAGCTCCTAACCCAAGATCGGCCTCGTGCTCTGTTTCAGGAACAACTACAACGGGCTCTTCGGTACCCTTCTTGCTCTTCTTTTTATCTTTCTTCAAACCGAAGGAAGCCCACTCGCCTACGGCGTCAACTGGAACAACAGGTGGCGGGGGCGGCGGAGGTGGGACTGGGGAAATGTCTTCGATTTCGCCTTTCTTCCCTTTCTTTTGACCCTTCTTATTAGAAGCGCCCCCCCACCCCCCCCACGTATCGCCCGCGGCAGCCACAGGCTCGACCACGGCCGCACCGATATGATTTGGGTCGGGCTCTTCTAGGAAGTCATCGAAAGCACCCTTCTTTTTCTTCTTGTCTTGTTTTCCCGAGGACGCAAGGCCTGTTGCCCAGTTATCAGTAACCCCTTTAACCTCTATCGGATCTTCTGGCTCTTCTTTTGTTTCATCAAGAGACCCGATATTGCCAAAGTCGAAGCCAGATGCCGTGGTTTTTTTCTTGCTCTTCTTGTTACCGCCAAATGATGACCAGGTGCTGTCGAGCCCGTCAACGGATGTATCCTTCGTGCCTTTGGTCACGTCCATCGTATCGGTGCCTCCGAGATCCGCCCCACCCGTGTCCCACTTACTAGGCGTATTCCAGCTGCTGCCCCAACCGCCGAACCCGAAACTTGACCCGGATTCTTTAGTACCTGTGTCAACCCCGAAATTTAGGTCCAGCTTAGGAGTATCGTCGAGGCTGATGTCATCAAAATTGCTCGAAAAGCCGTTTAGAGCAGCTGGAGGTTCGGGAATGGTCTCGGTCTGTGGGAGACATCAATCAGCTAGAGACTCCACTGATAAATTGTTTCGATTTACCTTTTCCTTCTTGCTCTTTTTACCTTTCTTTGCCGTAGTGGAGAATCCGCTCCAATCATCGGCGGGATTTGCATCTCCGCCATTGGCCCACGATAAAGGGTCATCACCACCCATAGCATCAGATTCGTCCTTCTTTCTCTGTTCTTCCTCCTCCTTCTTCTTTTCCTCCTCCTCGGCAGCCTTGCCTTTCTTACCCTTTTTCTTTTTATTGCCCGTATTCCAGTCATCGCCGCCGCCGCCGTCATCTCCTGCCCCACCGTCTCCGTTATCACTGCCACCCCCACCGCCTCCTCCAGCGTTTTCTTCCCCCCCCCCACCTTCATCCTTGTTGCCTTCGTCGCCCGAATCCGCCCATTTAGCCTTGTCCGCCTGTTTTGCCTGCTGCTTCTTCTTTTTAGTGCCTACCTGATGAAAATTTGACGAGTCGCCAAAATCAATCATGCTAGGTGTAATAGGGTTGAGGTGTAACTTCAAGTCCTTCCTCTGCCACCTAGGAACGACGTCGTGTTCGTTATGCTGTCGATCTAACTTAGCAATGGGTTTGTAGGTTGGAGGCGCATCCGCGATTGCGTCAGTATACGACGGTGGGGGATCGGATTCCGAAAGGTATGTATGCTGTTCAAGGTCGAAGGGAGATAGGAGTGCCAGAGTAATAAGGTCTTCATGCACTTGATCAGGCCATTGAGACTGCTGTAGAGATTAGATCTTCACCGTAAAGCTAGCGGCAACTAATATTCATAGCAATTGAGCCCTCTTCGAACAGAGAACCAAAGCAAGGAAAGTCGAGGCTCGTAACAAGGGATTGTGGACTCTTACCCAACTTAATGGTGGCGTGGCGGGTTTACACGTCCTCCCCCGCTCCATGCATACGCTATCACACCGCTCTCGCGAACCCAGAAACATATAACCAGCTTTCTCTCCGCCATCATCCAAACCAATCCTCAGTCGGGGGTTCCTTAATTCGGGCAATTCGCTGTCGCGGTGAGCGACGCAATACGGCATGGCAGACGCTGCTGCCATTGTGAAGGTTCCGTCTGCTGATTCGAGATATCCAAGGCGAGCTCATCGAAGCAACGGGAGACGATAAGACAGTGCGAGAAACCGAGTACAGATGTGGAGACCCAGGCAATTGATGGAAAGGAAGTACAAAAGACCTCCCAAGGGACAGCACGAGTCCGAGTAATGGGATGATGAAGAGCCTGGTTATTAGTTGATCCTATGCAGATGCGCGACTGCTGTGGCAGCTATGTACTCTAGGGCGGCAAAAGTTCGGTCACAAGCTCTCTGCTCTGTAGACCCCTGTCGAACTTGGTTTGTGTATCGTGGCAGACCTAAGATCCAAGGAACAGCGGTCCCAATCGATTACTTGCCGCAGCTCTTCGGGGTTTTCGTCGCCATTATTTAAACGATGAAGGACACATAAGGAGGGAGGACATAAAATATGAGGTTGTACAAAGTTAGACTTTTGGCGGAAGTTTTCGCAGCGCCATACGATTGGTCTTCTTCCGCGGTTTAGGTGCAGATTACATCCTATTTGCCATGGTAAGAGCTCGTACGCATCTTCCCCTTGTCACACGTGACCACGAACATTATTGGCGTTCCACAGAAGTGTCCCTTACCGAAAGTAGTAGTGAGCTGCCAGCGCTCAATGTGCAAGCCTGAGAATCATCACATATTAAATCAATAGATGAATCCATACGATTAAATACCAAGGGGGCAATCTTGACCCTTTTATGAACTTTGATATAATTTCTATATCTGCCTTCAGCGCCGGTAACCTTAGTCTACAGAATCCCATCACGTTAACTTAGCACAATGACCGCCTTGCAAAATGTGTATTTGAGTACTTCCTCCGGCCATTCCTCGTGTAACCGTGCAAACACCTGCAATGATATAGCCTCTGTGGGCGTCCTCCCCAACGCCTTCGCAAAATATCGATCATGCAAAGTCAAAGAATTCTTCACCATTTCCCATCTTGCCTCCCACTCGCATTTAAAATGTTTTCCAACTCACATAACCTCAGTAGAAAGGCCTACTCCTGCTTCACAACAAGACCATTCGCTTGCCCGTTGCTCTTGTAGAGCTCTGGTCCAGAAGACGGGTCTTGCGCGGACGGTGCTGAATCAATCGCTGCAAGCCGATCGTACATACTTCTTACCTGGGCGCCTAGGGTTCCGGGGTTTGGCCAATAGGTAGATACGAAATCCCTAAAACTTACGTCAGCCTGCTCAAAAATGAACTGGGTCTCTTGAATAAACTTACCAGAAAGACCCTTCCATACTATTAGGATCTGATTTGGATTCCGAAGCGACCAAGTTCTTCACAAAATCTCCAATCTTTACAAGCTCTTCACGCAAGAGCTTTGCACGTTTGACCTTGTCCGGCACGCCATCTTTCGTAGCGCCTCTCACAGCCTCTAGGCTTCCTTCGACAGGTTTAAATAACATTCTCATAAGCTTTGTGTGACTACCATCAGAGATGGCGTCATAATAGGCATGATCAGTGCTTCGGCGATGCTGATGAGGAGACTGATGGTGTTTAGGGTCTTCATGCCTCAGGTGTTCGCCACTTGAGCGAGGTCGCATGTCGGGTCTGGGTGTGTGACCATGGCGCTCCCCGTTTGAGACCCGTCGTTCAATGCTGTTGCGATGTCCATGACGACCCGTGTCACGGTGGCCCTTCCGAACCGATGACGGTGCTGGTGATGCAGAAAAAGCCGGTCTGCCTTCATTCCCCCTCGCGTACATCCCATTCTTCTTGTTGTTCCTATGATGATTTTCAACTGCACGTTTTGCAGCAAGATTCTGCCCGTTACTCGTCTTTTCCTTGAGAACCGAAAGGAGATAATCGGCTCGGCGTACAAGATGGACCGCTCCTGGCGATTTCACACCTTTCTCTTCACCCTTGTTGCGTTCTTCTTTCTTCTCCACACGGTGCTCTTCAAGAAAGAATTTATCCACCAGAGCAAGATCGGGGTCGTCACGAATCTGCACCCAAGCGCCATAACCGTGCCGCACAATACCGACACAAAGCATACCGTCCTCACGTGCACCCCAAGGACATGAGTATGTGGCACCTTTCGACGCCTCCGGAATGCGAAAGCTTTTCGGATCTGCAGATTGCTCCGTGACGTCTTTCAACATTCGCATTTCGCTTGGACGTTCGATGATTGTTTCAGCATTGATACGTTTCACGCCCCGATAGTCGAAAAGGACCGCCTTCCGGTCTTTCTTAGTCAGAGCCTTGTTGTGCTTTCGCTCTAAGGCTTCAATCCGGTCTTGTTCTTCTTTTAGGAGTTTGGCGGCAACACCTGTGATCTCTTGAAGAGCTGATCTTAGAAGCTCCCGATCTCTTGAAACGAGCCGAGCATCTTGCACGAGTTCGTCCCCTCGATCGTCGATGGAGCCGTATCGTAAGAACCCACGGATGAGGTTGCGAACCTCTTTCTCACTTAAAGGTCGTTTTGGGTCTTGTCCAGGTCGCTGATCGGAGTCGTCAGCCGCAATTTCAAGAGCTGAAAGGTCTCTTGCGCGTTTTTTAGCCGCTCGTTCTTCGCGATCTTCATCGGCCTGCTTTCTCTTTCGAGGAGCATTCTGCTGGATGACATCGGCAAGGTATTGTTCATCGGCCTGCTTTTTTTCCTCGGCCTTAAGTTTTTCAAGTTCGTCTTTTGGAATAATCTGGTCCCACTCTAGATCAAGCTTGACGTCCATGTACTCGAAGCTTTTCAGAAATTCTTCGCCACCATCGGCAGCGATACCTTCTGGCTGTTCCGTTCGATGCTCTTCAGCATTTTCCAAGACGGAGTCAATGTCGAGCTCCTCAAGCTTTTTCTGGTTACCAGATTGATCAAACATCTTCTGCCCGCGCTTTTTGAGAATCATGTTGATGTCTTCGGAAGAGCTCGGTTCTGCGACGCTCTTGCCAATTCGCGCCATTTTATCGGTTAGTTCTTTTGCATCTTTGTCGGTGACACCGCGTTGGATTGTGATGAATTCCAACATTAGCTTGTTTCGCGCTCGTTCAAGGACCTCTTCCTCTACAGTCTCCTTTGAGACAAGCCTATAGATACTGACAGGCTTGGTTTGTCCAATGCGGTGTGCACGTGCCATTGCTTGAAGGTCAGCCTGAGGGTTCCAATCGGAGTCAAATAATACAACTGTGTCGGCTGTCATCAGATTTATGCCCAGTCCTCCAGCTCTCGTCGATAATAGAAAACAGAAATCATTACTCTCTGGAGCATTAAAGTGGTCGATGGCCATGCGTCGGGGTCCGGCTGCGATAGTACCATCAAGACGCTGGAATTGATGGCCTCGTAGGTGAAGATAATCGCCGAGTATATCAAGCATCTTGACCATTTGACTGAAGATCAACACACGATGATTGTCCTTCCGCAGCTTCGTGAGTAACTGATCAAGCAGCATCATCTTGCCGCTGCTTGTTATTAGGGCTTTGAGGATTTCCTCACGTGATTCGCTGCCGGCCAGAATGCGCTCTTCGGCGTTGGGAAACATGAAAGGATGATTGCTTGCCTTCTTCAACTCCATCATGATGTTTAACAAAGACTGCTTTTGGCCCTTGGCACCTTGATTTAGAGCAGTGTAGTTACGTGTGAGGATGTTCTTATAGTACTCAAGCTGAACATCGGATAACTCGACCCGTATTATCTTTTCTGTTTTGGGTGGTATGTCATTCTCCACTTTGTTCTTGGTTCGGCGGAGCATGTAAGGTTGGATGGCCGTAGTTAGTTCAGAGATTTTTCGGCCGGCTGCCTCCGATTGGAGGTCCATGTTTTCCTCGATGGTGATTGCTCCAGGCATAAGAAAGTCCATCAACGCGGACAACTCTCCAAGTGTGTTTTGCATTGGAGTACCGGTAATTAAAAGACGACTGGGAGCCTTGAAATCGAGTAGCTTGGCATAAAGTTGTGACTCCCGATTCTTCAACCGATGTGCTTCGTCAATGGCCATAAACTGCCATTTTATTTTTGATAAGTGACCGGCATCAGCAAGTATGTATTCGTAAGTAGTAAGCAGGACATGAAACTTGGGCTTCTTCCAATCCTCATCAACAATGAGCTCGTGTTCCCGAATTTTCCCTCGAGACGTTTCGTTGCCGTTGTAGACCACGTAATTGATGTCAGGGGTCCAGTTGTCAAGCGTCTCAGCCCAGGCAGGCATGGTGGAAAGAGGAACCACGACGATGAAGGGTCCTTGCTGCTGTCTATCGTGCCGAAGCCAGTTCATAAAGGCAACCGTCTGCACTGTCTTTCCTAGACCCATTTCATCTGCAAGGATGACGTTCTTGCTCTTGCACCAATTGAATGCCAAGAAGTTTACGCCTTTTATTTGAAATTCACGCAGCGTCCCGTGCTTGATGTACTTGGGCTGCTCTGATATTTTGTGGAATGGCCGTCGTGTAGCAGGGTTAGACTCGGTCTTGTTGGACTGTGGAAGTGACGAGGTTCGATCAAGGTAGCGGTCTATCCCAATTTGCGCAATACTGCTGACCAGAGTACCTTTTTCCCATGTGCACGAGTCATAATATAGCCCTCTCCCTATTGACGTTAGCATACCTATCCTGGTTGTTAGGGGATTACGGCTTACATTTGACGAGGTATTCAGTGTCTCCATCCTCGTCTAGTTGCTGGCCGATAACACGTTCGACTTTGACATAATCGTTGAGAGCATCGGCATCACGCTCGCGATCCAAGCTCCATTTCTCTTTCTCTTCTGGTGGAATACCACTATCATATGTCATGTGGATATCTTCCTCCACAACCTTCCGGAAGTAGTTATCCAGTCTTCGGATACCACGATAAGACGCCAAAGCCCCGCTTGTCTCCCACGTAGCATGAATGTGTGCTTTTCCTTGCCATTTGATCTGCTCATGTCGTGATTAGCAGAATGAACCGGAGATAGTTGGTGTTATTAAGGTAAAGCTGCCACTGACCTTGTACTCGAAGTCCTCTTTGGCAGGAATGGTGATTTCGGTGCCTGTGGAAGGGTAAGTCTGTGCTCTAGGCTTGACAATCAGACAAAGCTCACTTCTGTCCTCACGTAATCTATGCTTCAAAACAGCGTCGATGGCTGGGGTATCTTCGTCCGGTGCAGTAACCCAGTAACCCGGGGTAAGAATGTTTTCGTCATCGTCAAAGGGATCCTCATCATCTTCGTTGTAATTGGAGACCTTTGCGGCTCTGCGAGTTGAGAAGCGAACCTCTCCATGCTGTTGCTGACCATTGTTCATGGTGAAAGTCCGGTTTCGAGATCCACCATAAGCGTCATCTTCCGAATCAAAGTCGGACAGCGACCGTGCGGAAGGTGTAGGTCGTTTCGATGCTATGGAAGGATACAACATGTCAGTCTATCTGGAAAGGAAAGCTCTGCCCAACCTCCGTGTATAGTAGACCAAACAGCGCGTACCTAGATTCGAGGTGTTATGTTTGCGTCGCTTGCGTGGGCTGCTCTGCATATCTGAGCCAGATCCATCATCTTCGGAATCACTATCAATCTGAGGGACTGTTAGTAACACCGACGAACATATTACGAATGATTGCGCTCACTATTCGACGAGACGGACGAGCACGACCCTATGCAGAATCGCTTTAGCACGATAAACATGTGTCACGCAGACCATTACCTACACTGCGTCGAAGACCATAAAGCTCGGGGTTCTCTAGTATATATTCTTCATGTTCAGCTTCAGCCTTTCGTTTCCCAGTTCTCCTTGAGTCTTGGGAAGATGAACGAGCATCACCGGGACTACCTGCATCAGCAGGCGGTGATGTTTCCATATCGTAATCAGCATCATCGGAACCGACTGCATCTTCTTCATGTAATGAGTCAACGCTACCAGTTGGACCGAGACTGTTCCCGTTGCGATCTTGCCTGCTGGCTTCGGAAGATATGCTCGTAGCAATGGGGGGATCGATAGCATCGGAGAGGTCGCTCTCGCTCGCGGATGTCATGGCTTCAGTGGTGTGGAGATTGTTGGAAGGTGGTGATAAATGCCCGTTCGAGTACGGAAGGGTAGAAGTCGAAGCAGAGGCTGGTCGATACATTAGGCTACTCGCTGGATGACGGCAGTATTAGCATTGAAGACTATAGACAAGTCGCAGAAAGTTCGGAGTGTGGGCAAAAGAATTCGACAGCTTATGCGACCTGGAATCTAGCTCTAGTGGGCCAGAAAGCCTGGACCATAAGAGACAATCGTAAAATTTGATGATGAGATGGGTATGGATGATGAAGTTGATGAATAGCAATGAGCGAACAATAGGAAATCCGGCGATTTGGAGACAGGTCCGCTGCATTGGAGAGTCTGGCCAGATGACAAGCGATGCTTATGAGAGCACGTCAAAGTAGACACAGTAGAGTTATATGTGGGTTGTGGTAATAGTCTGAATTGAAGATGATGGATGAAGAGCGCCGGATCGATGGATATGGTGGCCTATGGAGACCTTGCAATTCTGTGTAGGACGAGGGACAATATGTTACTTACAAGCCATAGCTAGGAGAGCCTATTCGAAGAAGTTTGAAGGGTGTCTTCGAGGTATCATGGGTGTAGGGTTGAATATGGGCATGAGAAGGTGGTTAAGTGACGGTACCACAATGAAAGTACGTTCGCCAATTCCAGTTCCAACACTAGTTTACGTAAGCAACACACTAAGCCCACCACACCAAAGAGCCCCAGTGCCCCACTAATGATTGTTAAATGCTGCGAGGTGTGTTAAAACTGTCTTTGTGCTCAACACGGTTTTGCTTCCAGAGCGCCAACTGATCTTGAAAAGTCCTGCGAATTGTGCCAGGAAAGAACAGAAGGATCAAAAGGGTACTTTGCTTGTCGGGGCGCAAGCACGAGGCACATTCTCTAAAAGTCATACTTTTCTGGCTTAGTTGCCCACAGAGCAACACTAGGAATTTTCTTCCTAAAGCCCACAACAATGTCGGACAAGTTGACTCGGTACGTATTAAGAGAAGATCCAGATATCTATTGACGACCTTTCCAACTTCGTTCTGACCTCTATTAAAGCATCGCTATCGTCAATAATGACAAGGTACCCATCCGCGCCCTCCAACACACAACAGGCATCACCATGCTGACTGGTTCTATTTAGTGCAAGCCAAAAGTGAGAAAACACATCTATTCCTCTCTATCCGAACGCCACTGACCAATCCTAAGAAATGTCGACAGGAGTGCAAGAAATCATGCCCTGTCGTACGGACGGGCAAGCTCTGCATCGAGGTCACCCCAGAATCGAAGATCGCCTTCATCTCTGAGCGTCTTTGCATCGGATGTGGTATATGTGTGAAGAAATGTCCTTTCGGGGCTATCAACATCATTAATCTACCAACAAATCTCGAGTCCCAAGTCACCCATCGATACTCAGCAAATAGTTTCAAACTACATAGGCTACCAATGCCTAGGCCGGGACAAGTGCTGGGTCTTGTAGGAACAAATGGTATCGGCAAGAGTACTGCGTTGAAGATCCTCAGCGGGAAATTGAAGCCGAATCTTGGCAGATATGACAATCCACCGGACTGGGAAGAGATATTGAAATACTTTCGGGGTTCTGAGCTTCAGAGTATGCATGTACCGACACAGATGGGAGCCATACTGACACTCGATAGACTACTTTACAAAGATCCTGGAAGATGATCTCAAAGCTGTTGTCAAGCCGCAGTACGTGGACCAGATACCGAAAGCCGTCAAAGGTCCCGAGAAGAGTGTGGAAACGCTTTTGAAAGCACGAGCACAAATGGACAATATTGACGAGATTTTAGAAGTTCTTGGTAAGTGGTTGAGGATCTAAACTTTGTTTGGACTAATAAAGCGCAGAGTTGAAGCAGGTCCTGGACCGGGATATCAACCTACTGTCAGGGGGAGAGCTTCAACGATTTGCAATCGGAGCTGTATGCGTCCAGCAAGCTGATGTGTGAGTAGTGCCAACAATCTATGCTAGAACCAACTCACGATTTTGTCAGGTACATGTTTGACGAGCCATCGTCCTATCTCGACGTCAAACAACGTCTGAACGCTGCCAGGATAATTCGAGGTCTGCTCCGTCCAGACGACTACGTGATCGTAGTCGAGCACGACTTGTCAGTCTTAGACTACCTGTCTGATTTCATCTGTGTACTCTACGGCAAGCCGGCGGTGTATGGTGTTGTCACTCTACCCGCCTCCGTCAGAGAAGGCATTAACATCTTCCTTGACGGCAACATCCCCACCGAGAACTTGCGTTTCCGAGAAGAGTCCCTGACCTTCCGAATTGCCGAGTCCGGGGATGAATTCATGGTGGACAGAAATCGAGGCTACAGCTATTCAGCCATGCAGAAAACCCTGGGCGGCTTCCATTTGAGTATTGAAGCAGGACAGTTTACAGACTCCGAAATCATCGTCATGATGGGTGAAAATGGAACCGGAAAAACGACATTCTGCCGCATGCTCGCCGGTGCTGAAAAGCCTGATGGCACGGGCTCCGTTCCTCAAATGAACATCTCTATGAAGCCTCAAAAGATAACCCCCAAATTCCAGGGCACTGTCCGCCAGCTTTTCTTTAAGAAAATCAAGGCAGCTTTTCTAAGCCCGCAGTTCCAAACCGACGTCTACAAGCCCCTTAAGCTTGAAGACTTCATCGACCAGGAAGTCCAGAACCTTTCTGGCGGTGAACTGCAGCGTGTCGCGATTGTCCTTGCTCTGGGAATTCCAGCGGATATCTATCTCATTGACGAACCTAGTGCTTATCTTGACTCCGAACAGCGTATCATCGCCGCTCGTGTAATCAAACGATTCATCATGCATGCGAAGAAGACGGCGTTTATAGTCGAGCACGACTTTATCATGGCTACCTACCTCGCTGACAGGGTCATCGTCTTCGACGGACAGCCTTCAGTCAATGCGAGGGCTAATACCCCCGAGAGCTTGCTGTCTGGCTGCAACAAATTCTTGAAGAACCTTGATGTCACTTTCCGCCGCGACCCCAACAGCTTCCGACCCCGTATCAATAAGTTCAACAGCCAACTAGATCAGGAGCAAAAGCTTAACGGCAACTATGTAAGCCCCCTACCCCATCTGTCTCCACTCTTTCGAATTCCCTCCACTAATAAATCTTCCCTCCCCACAGTTCTTCCTCGAAGACGATAGTTAAGACGTCCTAAAGACCAATCAAAACAACAAATGCAATTCATTAGCGTCTGGCGTTGGTGAAAACGATGGGAAACAGCGCGGAGCAGGCCTCCCTGATAACGAGGCATGCTCCGATGAAGACGATGATAAAGATGACTAACCCCGGCGACGGCAGTCTATCTCCTGCATCTCTCCAACAAGGAGGGACGTGGTTCAAGCAAGATGACTGCCGTCAAGGAGCATCTGGATAAATACGAGTTTAAGCTACGAGTTAGGCCATCACTGCATGCGAATATTTGATGGTTTAGGTCGTGTTGCTTAGGTAGATAACACTTGCTGGAAATACTACAGAAGTGGACAGATTCTCACAGAATCCTTCAAAAGGCATCAACGATCAAAATACACGTGAAGAAGAGTGCAAGTGAACAAGTACAAAGACACTATGATTACGGTCTCATGAGTCTTATCGCTGACGACGTACCTGCAAGTCCAGGACAAACTGTCTCCCATCGCCCATTCCCCGCCAGCGTAGGCACCTTAGAGTTCGAACTAGCAACCGAGTAGCGAGACCGTCGCAAAAATAGTGAGATACTGACCTCGCTTCCCGGCCACGCCGCCTCACCCCCAGATTTCTTCTCTCACCTCAGCCCCTTTTTCTTCCTCAAATTGCAGCCCCGGACTATCTGCCCCACTCACTCATCCTCTACCATTTCCCCCTCCTCACTTCCGCTCCTCAATCCCGGCTCCTCCTCTTTCGGTGGTGGCACCATAGTCTTCTCCACCTCCGGCGTCCTCTCCCTCCTCCTTCTCTCCCTACTCCCTTTCTCCCTCTTAATCCTCTTTCTCCCACTGCCCTCGCTCCCATCACTCTCCCGCCTCCTCCTGCCGCCCCTACTCTCCCTCCCCTCCCCATAGTCCAACTCATCCCTACTCCCTCTAACCCGATACAGCCTCTCGCGCTCCTCATCCCTCTCACGGCGATCGCGATCGTAGTGGCTGAGACGACGGGGAGGGTCATCTGCGTGTCGGCTTGAAAGACGTTCATGTCGGTCGCGTGGAGGAGGCGGGGAGAGACCAGTGATGCCTGATTGGCGGTATTGGCGCTCTCGATCGGCCATGGCTTTGCGGCGGTCGGCTTCGTAAGCGTCGAGCTCGGGGGTACGACTGCGGCCGCCGGTGGGAATGTGTCTGTCGACTGAGCGGCGAGGGTGGTGACCGTTGCGGAGATCGCGGTCACGATCGCGTTTGGAAGCGTGGGTTTTCTCGCGTTCCTTTTCGGCATCGTCTTCTTTTTCTTTGAGGCGACGGATTACTTTATCGAATGCTTGGCGGCGCAAGTCATCGGAGTCGAGAGCTTTGAATTCGTCGAAGTGGGCGATATGCGGACGAATGGAGTCCCAGGTCGAGGTTGCAGTGACGAGGTTTTTGTCTAGGTGTTTGATTTTGGAGCGGAGAGCATCAATCAGACGGCGCTGTTGGCGCTCTGAGGCGTGTTTGTCGTCTTCGGTGCGGCGAAGGACTTTCTCGTGTAGGCGATTGAATATCAGGGTAAGGGTGTCCTGGGGAATGGCGGCGGTTCGGCGGTCTGTGTGCATAACTTGTAGGAAGTCTGAGACAGTGGTTTTGAGGGTTATTTCGTAGCGTTTATCCTCTAGAACATCGTAGACATCGTTTCTAACTAGGCGCAGTGCTCGTTCTTCTTCCTCCACCATGTCCCAGAAGAGGTCAAGAGGAGTCGACCCTGACTGACCAAGCAGAGCTACGTACTTGGGGTCTTCGCTGATCTGTGCGAAAACTTGCATCCACTTCGTACCTGCTTTGATCTTGCCGGCTGTCTTCAATCCATTGAGCAAATCTAGGAATCTATCCCTATTTTGCCGTTCCTTTCTTGTTTTTGAGTTCTTCTCGCGTTGGCGTTCGTCATTAAAAGTACGTTCAAGAGACTTTATATGGTTCTCGAAAGCTGTCAAAATGTCTGACTTGCTAAGGGTTTTGAATTTGTCATCACCTTGGAACTTCTCATTTGCCTGGATGGTATCGTGCGCTTCAGCCCACCGTGTGTAGGGCTCCAAATCAAGCCCCTTCATTATACCTACCAACTCATCCATGGCAGACTTACGGGTAATAGCCTCACGCTCGATGTTGGATTTCTTAAGCTCGATGATGTATTCCTCAAACAGTTTTCGCCTCTCAGTATCATCATTGGTGGATCTGAATATGGTCTCGCCTTCGATAATAGGTCGTGCCGTTTTCCACCGCGTGTAATGCTTAATCTCTGGATGACTTCTCAGCATAGTACCAAAGTCTGCTCGGAGCTTGGCAAGCCTCTCCTTCGCTCGGTCTTTCTCCTGCATTCGGACTTCTACGGCATACTTCTCGAAAGCAGTCTTGCGATCCTTAGGATCTTTCAAAGCTCTGTATTGCGGATCTTTGATCGTAGCCCGCATTGTCTGCTCCCACGTCCAATCGGGCTGCACATTTGAGCGCCGTAGCAGTTTGATGAAAGCTGCTTCCCCTTCTTCGAAGGTCGAGTAATCTGGGTCTGTTTGTTGTGCGCCCAATGCGGCGCCTCGAGATCCGTTGATATCCGTCTGACCATAGCCGATCTGGCGGTCAGGACCTACACGCTCACCATAGTCATCTCTATCGCGCTGATTTGAGAATGAAGAGAAGGTGCTGGTTCCGCCAGCAACGAATTGTTGAGCTCTAAGGACTGTTAGTCATACCAAGGCAGAACAAAAAGGTATCTTACGGTACAGCGGGCCTTGGTGTAGGGGCAGTCTGCGCAATTGCAGTTTTGTAGACCTCTGGCATCTCCCACGAGCTCTGCTTCGACTCCGTGTTGTACCAGTACTTTCTGCCCTCTGGCGTAGTATGCTCCTTCCATGGCTGGTTGGCAAGAGCTCGCTGGTTCTGTCAGCATGAAAGGAAACTTATCAAAACAGACTCGACTCACCTCAGCAGGGCCCATAAGCTCCAAGGGTTTTGTCCATTGCGTTACTTTTGTCTGGGTATTGTAGTAATACACTCTACCGTCCTGTGTACTGGCCTGACTCCATAACGCAGGTGGTCCTGCGACACCATTGATACCGTTCATGTTGCGTGTGCGCTATCGTCACCTCGGATGATTAAGGGGCGTTCTGCAAGCGTTGATAAAGTGCGAAGCAGTGCCCTGCTGTACGGAGGTAGAGAAGACCCCGAGCCAATTTTTGTTCCACTTGCGGCTCGGCGGGCACATGCCGTTGCCAAGACTCCCATCGACTCAGAATGTCCGACTTTCGACAACACAAATGTCTAACGAATTTATGGATACTACAAACTTCATAGACAATTCAGTTTTAGACGTTATTGTACCGCAGGCTTCACATATCGATGTAGAAGAGCTTCTAAGCTCCGCAGTAGATCAGGTGCATGGAGGGCTTGATGGTCACTCTTTGGCAGCGTCTATCCTGCAGCGGGATATCCTGTACTTTGGTAAGAGCTGGGCTTACATTATGTACGAGTCGTTGATCTTACTCATCCATAGGTTCTTGGCAGATGAGTCGATATCAATCTGCGTAGTAATTAGGGTCCCATACCACGATGAACCACAGCTCAAGTCCGCAATTGATCGTCTCAAAATCACTATAGAAGCTCAAGCCTTTGGCCATATTTCTGCCAATTCCACTGGCCAAGGTCCTCAACGAGAGCCTTCTCCGTCTCAAAGCAGAGATGTCATTTGGTCTGGCGCAGTCGATATGTCTCAAGAGCCTATAATTGTTGTTCAACAGGAAGACGATCAGGTGCGGGACCGGCATGTCTTTGTCGTATGGAAAGTTCAGGCCTTTTTAAGTGGGTCAGATACTAGGCGCCACTTTCCCTTAGGTTTGTTGATGATTGTTCAGGTCGTCCGCGAATTCGAATTCAGTCTCCTATGATTACTTTCAAGCCCGTTGCGATCCTTGGGCCCCAACAACCTACAAGTCATGAATTGCCCTTGGATCCTTATCTGCCTGATTGCACTCCCCAATCTGTTAACTTACTCGAGTCACTAAAGGGCGATCCTAGCTTACGCGGCTCAGCGCCGCGGCTCCCATCCTCTAGACTTTCTCGCAGTGCCTCTACAGCCGCTAGTTTGAGTTTCAGAAAGCAGGCTTTAACAGTAGCTGCTCAAAGACCTTTTCGTGCAATACCGGCAATTTCAGCGAGGGTGCGGTATACGAGATCTAAGGGTGATGGTGGAAAACCTACTATCATCGCTTCTTTAGACATCGAATCCGCGCCGTTCTTTGATAACGAAGTCACAATCACCATTGTTGACATTATTCTTACGGAAGGTTTAGCAGTGGATCTGAGTGGTGGTCATGCCTTGACATTGCCAATGACCTGCCGGCCTAGAGACAACCTAGTCTTCTTATTCCGATTAACGCCAAATGGAAGCATCTCTGACGGGTCCAATTCCAATCCCAGGACTCTAGATATCAAGATAGATGCGACAGTGCTTGTTTCCGATGTCTGTCACGCTCGTATCGAAATGCGATGGAAAGCCGGAGTAGACTTCTCAACAGCTCTAAATCCGAGTTACGGTACTCCTAATCAGCCGATGCAGCGAAACAAAAGACCTGCTAGTCTTCCAGTACCGCCTGTACCTGTTAACGGAAATAGCATGCCAGCAGCACCTCACGCAACAGGATCTCAGTCCGAAGCTGGGGTGAGTCCGCAACGATCTCTGCCAAACTTAGTGAATAATCTTAGTGTCACGATAACTCTCACTGCGCCAAGAGACGTGCACGTAGGAGTGCCATTTTCCTGGGCTATCTTTGTCGTGAATCGCTCAAGCATATCGCGGAAGCTCGCCATCATGGTGATTCCGAAGAGAAGAGGAAATGATCTCAGGGACCATATTTCGAAGCCGTCATCCTCTTCGGCTGCCGGCTCTATAAAGATGGGCAACATTAACGCTGTTCTCGACGAAACACATCTGTATGCTATGCAGAGAAACAATCGCTGCGACACTGTCCCAATTGTGAGCCTGAGCCCGGATGTTAATTTAGGGTATGTTGTTTTCGAGTCACTTGCCAAGATAATACTACTGATACGTTGCAAAGGCTTCTAAATCCAGGGTTTTGTCGCAACACAGAACTCAAATTCCTTCCTTTGGCTAAGGGCATCTTATCTATTGAGGCAATCCGGGTAATAGACATGGCTACAAATGACTCAATAGATATTCGAGACCTGCCCGATATTGTGGTAGAGGAGCGGTTGGTTGATGACTAGAAAGGCTTACAATCCATTAATGTCTAGTAGTGGTGGATGATCTGACTACAAGATCTACGCCGTGTTGTATAGTACATGTCTAGCTTCAGCTGCCCGCGTCCTTTTTTAAACCCGCTGGCTCTGCCTGTTGCCTAGACTCAGCCCGTCTGCTGCCTAGAAGTATCACTTTCGCTACCCGGGGCTGTTCCCTTTGAAATCTGATCCCGGGATCGGTTTTTCAAAAAAACAATAGGCATTTGCTTGTTCAAGTTGTTTTTCAATAAAACACATCATCTACTAATCACACTATTAGTCACTTCACCGTTGTCGGGTCCATCAGATTAATGGCATACAATTTGGCCTGACAGTGCATTGAAAAGCAGTTTGGAAAGTGGTTTGGCCGGAATCATTTCCCAATACAAGATTATTGTCTTTTAAAGTATGTACATCTAGACAGCGGTTGGGTGGAAGCCAAAGAGCATTGCAATCCTTACGTCTCACCCACTCCCCCCTGACATTTGTTAAGGATGATGATCAGCCAGATCCCGTTTATATGGAGAAAGATTGAGAGAAGATGATGGGACCTCCAGAAGTCTCCCGTCCATTTCCGGCTGTGACCCATCCGTACTGAAGGAGTGATGTCCATTATGGTCATGTTCAATTTGGTGGATTGAGATCTTTGCTTTGATGTCCTAGAGTCTAATAATTTTATCCCAGGATGCAGAGGCCAGAAACTGGCAGTAAGGCGAGAAGACGACCGCAGTGACGAAATTTATATCTCAAACCCGTCCGTTACTATTTCTCGCTGCCAGACAACCTTATATTTCCCGGCGTGAAAAACTTCGTATATTCGACAACTCTGCATCGGAAATTTTCCTCGAATTCAACATCTTGACAAGTATTCAAACTCGTTGAAGCACTCAAGCTGCATAGTCATACTCAGCTCCGAAAAGCTTTTCTCACTTCTTCGTTAACATCCAAGTCAATCCCATCAGCGACTCAGGAATTGCTGACCTCAACTGAGAAAAGACGGACGTGATCAGAAACTAAATCTCGTCTTTTCTACGCGAAGATTAAGAACCAAAAACCAATGTTTATTGCTTCAAATGCATTTATCTTCATTATTATATAGTTGCATGCAAGAATGAAATCTTATAAATAAGTAATCGTCTTAATAATTTGAAAGATATTAATGAATTATAGATCTCAATCATTATATTATTAAGCTGTAAAAACTTGTCAGAGCTCGGTATGATCACAATCGCTTGCGGGAGCGACCAAGCTCGAAATCTTGCCTAGTATGCGATAATTAAAGATGATTCACAGTAGGTAGCAATGCCTGATTAGTGCAGCCGTTTTGCTCGATATTGTAGAAAGTCGAACTTCTAGTCGAGTCTCACAAGCTAATCAGGCTTTGCTGGGTCGAAGAGTCAGGTTCGATCCTCATGAGATTCGTTTTCTCTCGTAGGCTCACAGCTGTATATTCAACTATACAGGTCTAAGATGTCAACATATTGCGAGATAGTTGCAACAACTTGTCAATTTTCGAAACACCTCACTGCGAAAGTACACTTCGATTGATCCCCGGAGATTGATACGGCGTGGAAACACGGCCTCGATGAAGGAGAGAAGAATTGTCAGAGCTGGATACAGCCATAGAAACAGAAATGACAAAAGCAGTAGACAAGAGGTTATATGTTAAGAACATGAGTGAGAACATGACATGAGCTTTGCAGATGAGGCTTCGGTTTTAAATCCATGATAATCAGTTTCAAGTTCTCACTGAGCGTCGTCGTCTAACCTTTATGAGGTCAACATGATATGAGTGAGTAGCAGGAACAAGAAGAGAAACACAACAGAGAATAATGCAGGGTGAGCAGAGTGAGCAGAGGGTGAGAAGTGCCTGAGCAGAGCAGCGGGGGTTAACTAACACAACCTGGAGGGAAAGCAGTTTTTTGTACAGTAAGCCACGTGCCACCCTAGAATACTTAAATAAGCCTTAGAATACGGTTCGTACCTGGTCCATCATGTCCTCTATCAAAGTTCCTTTGGAGCAGACAGCATTCTGTGACTGCAGCCGAGCGACTAGTGGAACACCAGTGCTCGGCCTTTTCCGCTGCGATGGACTTGAGACACCTGAGAACACCGCCTTTCACAGAGATCTTGCTTTTACCTTCTATTCATCGTTTGTTCTTCGACAGACTTGAACAAACCTCGAAAATTTCCCTAATCTTCCTTACATCCTCCAGCGTTAAGGAGAGCTCTCGAATACCTTAAATACCACCATACCCTGTTTTGCGCCACTCAATATACTACTTCGCCTTGGACGAGCGAGTTAAATCGCTAGTGATGATTGAACAAGCAAGGCGGCGGGTTATAAAGACACTGAATAGTAGATATGTGTTTGGCAGAGTGGTACGTTCCTTTGCCATGATTCACGAACACAGCTCGAGTGCATCTGTAACTCCGAGTTCTTGGCGGCGCCTCCTCCACAACACCTTGAATGAGCTGACTCTCTGGCACCCTTCCTAGCCGCTATTACATACAGTTATATTCTTACTTGAGATGGCCATCACTTCGAGGCTAATAGCCAAATTCAATTCCTACTACGCCGACAAACCAGGTATGATCCATCTCCTAAACAAGTTGTAAATACGGGAAACCTGACAGTGTTATACAGTCCTTACCATCATGATTACCAATGCTGTATGCATACTACCCAACCCCTTCAATACTCTAGAGACACAATCCTGGACAGTCGCTGAGAATCGTTACTTAAACAGGTCCTCGGAGGCATAGCAGACACAGTGGCACAGTCATTAACGGCCATTCGACTGAAATCAAGCCGAAACCTTCCAGGTCCTGGCAAAGATATCTCTGATGGTATTGAAATGCCTGATTACGACGAGAAGAGCCCTTCCGAAACAACCTCAGTCTTGACTCCGTTCAAGAAATCTCCGCCACCTTTTGACTTCGAAAGGTTGACTCGATTTATGGCTTATGGGTTTATCATGTCACCTATCCAATTCTACTGGTTTGCGTTCCTTTCGAGGTCGTTCCCATTCACGAAGCAGAGTGCTACCCTCCCAGCTTTCCAAAGAGTCTGCTGTGACCAGTTGATGTTTGCTCCATTCGGTAGGCTTTCTTTTAGCTAATAAGAGTCACACTGGTCCTGACGTTCGTACAGGACTGGCGTGTTTCTTTACCTTCATGACGGTTACCGAAGGCGGTGGGAGACGGGCTGTGACTCGCAAATTCCAAGACGTTTATCTACCATCTTTGAAGGCCAACTTCATGCTCTGGCCAGCTGTGCAGATGCTTAACTTCAGGGTTATTCCGCTCCAGTTCCAAATTGTAAGTCCCTACTCAAAATGTGCTGCAATACGCACAATAGACTAATATTCATCTCAGCCTTTCGTGTCAACCGTTGGCATTGCTTGGACGGCTTACTTGTCAATGACCAATTCTTCAGATGAGCCACTCGTCACATGAACATTGAGGGTATTAGACTTGCGAGGGGTTATAAGGGGTGGGCATCATGGAATTGACTCGCTGGCGTTGGGTCAATCGGACCTCTAGGTGGGAGGTATAAATGGTGTTTTACAGGCGACAATCGGTATCATACCCAGCGTCATGCTCTTGCGGTCACTTGTTCCGACTTGGGGCTATTTGCTTTGGCGTTGCTGTGGATTTCACGGTAGACTCATCGCTGGACTGCATGGTACAAGCCAAGGCTTACTGTGTGAATGATATTCATGGTTTAGACTGCTACCATAACGCTTACATCTGTTCTATGATAACATTTACACCAAATTCTAATGTAGGTGAGGTATTTAGTTATACTGGATGTATATCTCTACGGTCATGAATATTGTGATCAGTAAAAATCTACTTTGCGTCACCCTTTTCCAGATCTCAACCCCTCCAAAACCAAAAACGGTGCCCCACCAGATTTCCTACAAACCTCTTCTGGACTCATTGCTTCTTCCATCCTCGCCATTGACGCTTCTTGCACCCTGATTTAATTACACAAAACCAATCTTCTATTTGTTCCACAATGTCCCTCTCAAACAAACTTGCAATTACGGATGTCGACCTCAAGGGCAAGCGGGTCTTAATCCGAGTACAGATGATCCATTCCCAGCGTTATTACAATCAGAATGTCCTAAGCTGAGCAGTCTTTGTCTAGGTTGACTTCAATGTCCCTCTCGACGGTAACAAAATAACCAATAATCAGCGCATTGTTGGCGCCCTTCCCACTATCAAGTACGCCGGCGAGCATGGTGCAAAAGCCATCATTCTCATGTCTCATCTTGGCCGACCTGACGGAAAGAGGGTGGAAAAGTACTCTTTGAAGCCTATCGTTCCGGAGTTAGAGAAGCTGCTAGGGAAGAAGGTTGAGTTTACGAGTGACTGTGTTGGTAAGGAGGTCGAAGAAACCGTCAACAAGGCTAGTAGTGGGCAGGTTATCCTCTTAGAGAACCTTAGATTTCACGCCGAAGAGGAAGGAAGCAGTAAGGATTCGGAAGGGAAGAAAGTCAAGGCAGATAAGGTGAAGGTGGAGGAGTTCCGGAAGGGGCTAACTGCTCTGGGGGATATTTATATAAGTATGGCAACCCTTTGCACGAGGTATGAGAGATGCAGTAGCTGATCGGTGACAAAAGACGACGCTTTTGGAACAGCTCACCGCGCCCACAGCTCAATGGTCGGCGTTGAGCTCCCTCAGAAAGCCTCCGGGTTCCTCATGAAGAAGGAGCTAGACTACTTTGCGCAAGCGCTTGAGAAGCCTCAAAGACCGTTCTTGGCTATTCTCGGCGGAGCAAAAGTATCGGACAAGATTCAGCTGATTGATAATCTCCTGACCAAGGTCGACAGCCTAATCATTTGCGGTGGGATGGCTTTCACGTTCAAGAAGACCCTTGAGAACGTCAAGATTGGCAATAGTCTTTTCGATGAAGCAGGTAGTAAAACGGTCGGTGACATTGTCACCAAGGCGAAAAAGAATGGTGTCAAGATGGTCCTCCCATGCGACTATGTTACCGCAGACAGCTTCTCCAAGGACGCAAAAACTGGCTACGCCACAGACGAGGAAGGTATTCCAGACGGGTGGATGGGACTCGATAGCGGAAAGAAGACAACAGAGTTGTTCAAGAAAACAATCACAGACGCCAAGACAATCCTATGGAACGGCCCTCCTGGCGTCTTTGAATTTGATGCTTTTGCGAATGGAACAAAAGCCATGCTTGATACTGCTGTGGAAGAGGCGCAGAGCGGAAAGATTGTAATCATTGGGGGTGGGGATACGGCGACGGTGGCTGCCAAGTATGGCGTCGAGGAGAAGTTGAGCCATGTCTCCACGGGAGGAGGGGCGTCTTTAGAGCTATTAGAAGGGAAGGACTTACCTGGGGTGTCTGCGTTGTCGAGTAAGTAAGGTGAGGCAAGGTTCTTTGTGTACAGACGGCCTTGGTAATGATGAGGAACACGGCGAAGCTCTAGATTGATTCATGTAAAGTCGTAGACCATGCAGACGATCTTTTCACAGCTTCGTGACCAGAGTCCCCATCCCAAAGGTCTCCTTTAAGCGATAGAACCTTTGGCGATCGTCCTTCGCAGGTTGTCTCCATCTATCATTCCCGAACGTCACCCCTTCGACCTTCACCACCACCATCATGATCTCTTGCCCGCTTTGACCTTCTCTAGTTCCTGCCTGCATTTAAACATCATAGTCAGCCCTCATTTCCTCCAAACAACCGGGTTCCGCTTTATTTCTCCCGTCTTCTCTTCTAAAATACCTCCACCTCTTTACTCTCCCCATCCATTACCTCCCCACACCCCTAAGAAGCCAAAGGACGAAACTCACTTCAACACCTTCGAAAAATCCTCACTCGTATCATCATCATCCCAGCTCTCCTCCCACAGGTGCTGCGTATTCCCCGCCCCTTGCGCTGCTTCTTCCGTCTCTTCTTGCGGCCAATCTGGTGTGCGTTAGCATGCACGAACGTCGTAACTGGCCACATCCGACATTCATTTTCCTTTTCCAAATGTGGATGCAGGGGCAAAGAAAGCGGAAGTAGGGTTTAAACAGAACGCCTACCTTCGACAGGAAAATCCTCAAACTCGTCGTCTTCTTCTAAAGCTGCGGGCTGTTTTTGAGGGGCATCGGAAGAGGTGGTGGGGGGGTTGGAGGAAGAGAGTTTGGTTGTTGGGGCTGAGGGGGCTGCGGAGGCAGACATTGTTGTGCTTTACGGAACAGTGGAGACGGAAACGGTTTGGATGGGTTAGCAGAAAGCGGTAGTTGCTTGGAGACTTTTGGCTTGAGATGCTTTAAGAGCTCTGAAGAATGCAGGTGGTACCGTATGCCGACTCCTCCGAATGGGGTAAGGCGCCGACTGGCCGTTTTTTGGTTCAGCCTTATCAGATCATCCTCTTGATGGATTTTTTTGTATCGTATCTATAAAGAACCTTTGGTTAACGATGTACAAACACCCAATGACAAGTTCAACCAGTGGCCAGCTAAGAGCATCTCGCTGTCTAACCGGCTATAGATCAACAGTCCAAACGTGCAAACGATTTCAGAAGAGAATCTCAATGTTCACGTAATATTTTCATTTCGTTCAGATCATAAAGTAACTGTCATCCTCCTGTTCTTGAGTCGCCTGCCAATTTGATCCTTTCTTACTCTCAGACAAGCTTAACGCATCCCTTTTTGAAGGTCTGAGGAATTGGAACATCAAGGTTCTGTGCCCAATTCCACGACAACTCGTGAAGCCTTGTTAATACCGTTAGCAGATGGTATAGGTTAAGTAGACAGATCTGGTAACCCTTACATTTGTCTCGGTTTCGTTTCGTCTTCCCTTGCAGCCTTTAATATCTTAGTATCGTGAGAATCACGAGCGTGTAACCGCTTGCGGTACGTCTCTCTATGCATTCTCCAGCTTCTTTAAACAGAGAGCCCATCTGCTGTCGTAATGCCACACTTAGAACTTTCTGTAGCAGTGTCTATCCCTTGGGTGCCACTGGGGCTTCCCCGTGAGGCTTATGTCCGAGCTTAAGTCCATCGGCCCACCATAGCCTAGAGTTTCCGCTCACCTTGTTGATGACATGATTCACCGCTCGTGCTTCTCTTGAATCCCCCATGGGCCTCTCACTCATGCCTTGTCATATATGTGCTTCTATGGATATTGCAGTCTTTTGAAAGTCTTCAGGACACTATTTTCCGTCAATCCCAATTTCCGCAGCGCAACTGAGAGATAGCTGGGTTGGAAAGGCACAATGCTGAAAGGATGGCTCCGCAAAGGCGAGAATACCTCGAGCCAGTCACTGAATTCACTGGCAGAGCCTCAGAGTTGTACGTTTACCGTGTTTTCCAAAAGCTTTAAAGTGTATTAATTTGGACTTTAGTGGAGGCAGCCATGCGAGGTATGACGCATATAACCCTCAGCGGATTTATTGTGCATAAGCTGACATGAAGAATGCAGCGGCACTACATATAATGAATGATGACCTCGAATCGGCCGAAAGTGGGTTAAGCCAGGGCAATTCGGCTTTCCACAAGGTATGAGCATTAACCTCGTACAGATGGCCTAGACCGGAGGCTGATCCGTCGCACAAAGGAGAACATACGCTGATGAAGTTCTCTGAGGCATGATGTAGCTCGGAAAGGGGGTGGTTACGTTCCTAAAGGCCACGTTGGGATTTGAGCAAGAGGTCATGCGTGAAGGTGAATTCAGCAGCCCCTGTGTAATCAAGCAGCGAAGCTAGTACTAATCTTGTGAATAGCCTCACAATGTCTTGCAGACTCTGAAGGGACAGCTTCCACGGCCCACCGGCGGGCACAACGAGATCCCAACGCGTTCCACTCCGCTATATACCCTATCGGATCAGAATTTGCACTGTGTCACGCCCAATCCCAACTGATGAGTGCAGTCGTTGCTGTGCTTAATGAGAGTCTGACTGAGAGCATCAAAGGCTTCTATAAGCTGCGAAAGGCTTATCTTACGCTTGATGGAATACTCGAAGCCGAAGTCAAATATATGACAGGCAGGAGCAAAACAAGTTTGAATACTTCAGCAAGGAAATCGGTCGACTCGTTGAGATCAGCAGGGTCAGCGAGGTCGATGAATGCAATGCCAGGAGGCTTCGAGAATAATCAGCGAAGTATGCCAAATGGGTGCACGCCTTCAATTCGATCGATAGACGAGGAGCACGCGAGCTGTCTTGCCAATTCGAACGCTAAAGTTACCGCTCTTAAAGGCAAAGTAGTGGACGAAGAAGGAGACGAATTTTTCGACGCTGATGAAGATACAGAAGCTACTGAACATCTAGACACGGATGGTACCGGCGAGAAATTAGCGGGTATGTCTTTGAACGGTCCAGGCTCGAATGATCTGCCGTCTTTGACATCACCGACACAAGCCCATGGAATTCTTAATCACGATCCGGATTCGGATGTCTTCGCCAACTCAGTGGATGTTTTCGTACATTCGGGGGCAAATCTCTGCTTCGGGCTTTTACTGCTCATGATCTCAATGATCCCACCCGCCTTTGGCAAGCTCCTCTTCATCATTGGTTTTCGCGGAGACAGAGACCGCGGCCTGCGCCTCCTATGGCAAGCCAGCAAATTCCATAACATCAACGGCGCAATGGCCGGGCTCATTCTTCTAGGCTACTATAACACCATTGTTGGATTCTCTGACATCCTCCCTGATTCCACTCCAACCTCCGAGGGCGAAGCACCATCCATTGAAGGCTACCCGAAACAGCGTTGCGAAGAACTGCTTCTTGATATGCGTTCCCGCCACCCGCAATCCCACCTCTGGCTCCTCGAAGAAGCCCGCATGCAAGCAACCAACCGTCACCTCGCCTCAGCCATCTCCACCCTTGACAAAGCCACTAAATCCCCCTTGAAACAAGTCGAAGCCCTCGAAATGTTCGAGCGCGCCTTAGACGCTATGTATATACACGACTACAACCTCTGCGCTACTTCCTTCCTCGCCTGCGTCACCTTGAACAATTGGTCCCACGCTCTATACTACTACATCGCTGGCGCCGCACACCTCGAGCTTTACCGCCAGCATAAGACTTCGGACCCTAAGCTTGCAGCCACCCACGCAGACAAGGCAACGGAGTACTTCCACACTGCCCCCAAACACGCCGGGAAGAAGAAATTCATGGCACGTCAGCTCCCATTTGACCTTTTCGTCACCCGCAAAATAAACAAATGGGAGTCTAGAGCTAAAGAGTGGAAGATTTCTTTCATTGACGCCGTAGGTGTTAGCCCGGTTGAGGAAATGATTTTTCTTTGGAACGGGTATAAGCGCATGGACGAAGAGCAATTGAACGGTAGTCTGCGCGCACTGGCTTGGAGTGACCGTCAGGACTCGACTAAGCAGTCATGGAAGAAAGAGGGCGCAGACGAGCACGCCATCCTTGCGGTCTTACGAGGTGCCACTCTAAGAAATCTACGCCGTTGGGATGAAGCCGTTTCGATCATCCAATCCAAAGTCCTCACCATCGACAAGGCCGAGCTCAAAGGCGGGAACAAAGATGATTGGACGGCGCCGGCCGCGCACTATGAGATGGGTGTGATTTGCTGGATGCGGAGACGGGAGGCAGGGGGAAAAGGAGAGGAGGACCATGTCAAGGAATGTGATATGTGGGTTGAGAAGGCGGCGAGGTGGGAGGGGTATGAGTTGGACGCGAGGATTGGGCTCAAGGTTGCGACGGCGCAGGATACGCTGAGGAAGTGGAGGGAGAGAAGGGAAAGAAACTAGGATGTTGTTGGCGAGTTTGAGGAGGGCAGGGAAAGGGGAGTTTGGGGATCGGGAGGCGTCTGTGTACGGAAACGAGGGGTCAAGGAACTGGAAAAGAGGATGAGTGACGTATGAAGCAACGCAACGGGCACTTAACAGTTGTCGTGTACTTTCCAGTGTTTTTGAGCTCTGTATTAGAAGCCCATAGACTCATTGAATTCGAAGCTCCAAGCTAGACATGAAGCAAATCAAGCAGACCCGACTCCAATCTTCAAAAACCTTTGTGCGTTCTTTAAAAAACATCAACCTGATTTCAAATCCCCCTTGAACTCTTTCAAGTCTTCCATATCGTTGTTTCGAGAGCTATGCGATTCAGCCTTTTTGCTTGCTTATCTCACAGTGAAACTTTTATCTGAAGCCTTACATTCTCATTCGAAATCCAGGAGTATGGGATAGAACAAACAGGTCGTGACTTAAGCAACGCATATCACCTCCTTCTCCCAAATCTTACAAGTGATTTTCAAGTTCAAATCCCCTTCGCTCGCCCTCGTATCATATCTCTCTCGGCCCAAACTCATCAAAGCCTAAAATCCACCCTCTTTCTTGCTCTCGCTACCGCAATGAAACATCAACTAGCATCCATCTCCCCCTCGTCCCCCACGCCATCGAACCCAAACCCCCACCTCCCCCCCTCAACCACGCTCCTCCGCTCCAGCTCCGCCTGCCATCCGTTCCTCACATCCGCCAGCGTAACTACCCTCCTCTTCTCCTTCCCTCCGGGCCCCTCCTCATCCACCCCGCCACTAAGAATCCAAGCTTCGCCCTCGCCCGCACACGCCAGCAGGTTGATGATGACGAGGTAGCTCTCTTCGATGCCGCGGTCGCCGAGATTGGCTCTGGCGGCTTTGTTGTCTTGGGCGCGCTGGAGGTGCTGCCAGAGTGCGGCGGCGGCACCGCGGAAGTCGTTGTGTTTGAGGCGGAAGGAGGCGAGGAGGGTAGGCGTGGGGAGGGCGGTAGCTTTGGTAGAAGAGCTGGGGGGTTGGGAGGATCGTTGGGAGAGGAAGGAGTCGATTTGGTGAAGTAGGGGGGTGGGAAAGGGGAGGGAGAGGATGGTCGAAGGGGAATGGGAGAGGAGGGATGTCAGGAGATGTGGGAGGAGGGAGGGTTGGGTGTTTGGTGGGAGGAGGGTGAGTGCTGAGTAAGCTTGTTGGAAGGAGGAAGTCGAGAGGGAGGCGTGGAAAAGAGTTTTGAGGAGGGTGGTGCGCTGGGCGGAGGACGCTGGAAGGAGTTGCAGGGCTAGGTGGGCGAAGGACGCGGTTTGGGAGGGACAGGAAGGTTGGAATAGGGTGGCAATATGTGTGTAGTAGGCGGGTAGGCCGGAGGAGAAGGAGGTGGCTTCAGTAGGGGAGAGGAGGGCAGAGGAGGCTGAGGAGTAGTCGAAGGTTGAGGTGCCGCGAGCTGGAATTTGGCGTTAGTGATATGAAGGTGGAGGGAAGGCAAGGAACATACAGATTTTGTAGGCGGCTTTCTTGAAGTGGGTTGCTGCCTCTGTGAATTCGCATCGTGCGAGGTACAAGCGGCCTTTGACATATGTTGACCAGGCCGTAGATGGCTGGTAGCGGAGGAATTCTGAGGCCAAGTCGATATTGCGATTTGCCAGTAAATCGCATTGAATGTGTACGAGGACGCTGTCGAGGGTTATCGTTGGGTCGTTGCCACCGTTGACCCACTGCAGTAGATCTTGAATGGTGTGTGTCAGCGCCGCACCTGAAGATTGCATAGCATACGATCGTGGCTTTAGGTCGACAGCGAAGAGATTTTCGAGCACTGTTGACACGAAAGCTTCATCAGAGCCGGCCGGAACCCTTCCAACAGCGAGGCCGGTCGTCTCCATGATCCTGTTTGGCTCCATTCTGATGTTTTTTGCCAGCCATTGCATCATCTGATACCGTTTGAGCTGTTCCCGGAGCTCAACGTATATCTCCGCTGCATCAAAGCTATCCAGTGGCGTCTCTTCCGGGTCAACATCCATGTCAACAAACACAACCAGCACCAAAAGGTCAGAAAGAATACGTTTGTGCAGGTCTATCATCTCTTGAGCACCCTTTACCAAAACTTTAAGACCGAATCTAGTAGACAGCAAATCTGACTCTTCTGTTGACATCATAAGGTCAATCTCGTTGAGAATGGTACGGAACGAATTCGTCTGTAGACCACCAAACCCTCCCAATGGCTTAAGTGCAGCCAACAAATCGTTGAACGCATTATCGCTGATCTCGTCCGAAAAGTTGCACTGCTCATAGAACGATTGGATGCGAACCGGTACGGAATACGAAGGATCTTGCCAAAGCTCCGTTGCTAATACTCGCTCGCATGTCTGCATTAAGGCATAGCTGAAGCTCTGCCTGAACGCTGTAGCTGCTTCTAGGATCACGGAAAGCTCGTCCGGAAGCTTCGGTTCCATCTCGCCAGCATCCACCTCTATCGAGGGAGTCTCTAGTAGATTCATCGATTTGGCTAGATCTCTCGGGCGGTTCTGGGATGTGAGCTCGATCTTGCTGCAATCACGTACTACAGAGCACCCATCTGCGAAAAGCAGCCATGGCATCTCTGCACGATCGTCGTAGCCGAGGGATAATATGGCCCATCTCGAACCGTTCAAATCTCGGATCTCTTGTAAGTAAACTTTCCATTCTTGATGTAATGCGGCGCGATAGCTTTCGAAATCGGCGGCACCAGCTTCGTTTTGTTTTAGGTTGACAGATGATGATATGATTGAGCACATCCGCTCCTCGAGAGAGGCTTTGGGATCGAATGACGAATTAGCTTTTCGGGCTACTGTGAATATTGACAATGCCGTCTCTAAAACAGCCTCAGAGAATCTACCAGGGCACAAGATAAAGTCAAGCCATCGTTCCGTTACGTCTTGTGGTTCGAACTCTGATAATTGTGGTTGTGGATGTTGGTCTAATGTTTCGGACGCCATAGTTGACCAATGATCTCTCCAGACTGCATTCGCTATATCTTGAAGGTCGAATTTGATGTTGTACAATTTGTAGCGCTGATTCGACCTCATAAGAACCCACATCTCCATTCCGTTCCTATTGCCCACACTCTTCAGCTGGAAGTCGGCAACTTTCCATATGGCTTTGCTATCCGGATTCGGGTCCGGATCAGGTGGCCTAAGTGTAGTTTCAGGGAAAAGATCACGGACACCTCGATTCCCTTCATCCGCATCACGTATAGCCCAGATTTTGAATTGTCCTAGGTCATTAGGCGAGAAGGTCACAGCATAGTGATCATCTCCCTCCACAAGTGCTTCGGTCTGGAAGACTTGTAGTACTCGTGAGGTGCTAGGATCAATCATCAATTTCGGTATTTCGTGCGGCTCACGTTGCTGGCCAAGCAGATCTACAGAGTACGGGGTGGTTTTGGTGCCTCCGAGATTCCATATTTTCAGGGTATGGTTCAGAGACACAGAGTATACGTGCTTCTTGTCGGGAGAGAGCTCCAGAGAAACCGCTGTGCTCTGATCCAAGGTGTTACCATCGTATCGGACCGTATTGCTCCCTTGCCAAGGCACAAGCCCTCTTAAGGACGAACCCCATTGTCCATCATTGAAGGTTGTCTCGCGCCAATAGGACCCATCCTCCTCTTTACCTCTCATCAAGCGCAGTAGCCTGCCATCACTCAGAGCAATAACCAGGAACAATGAGCTTCCTGCGACCATTCGATGGGGTGTGCTGATGCTGAATGTGGGGGGCCTGAACACCTTGCACCACTTCTCAATATCATCGTCTGAGGCAGCTGCATGGCAGAAGAAGTCTCTTCGCAGGTTCAACGTATATAGCTCGTTCCCCTTCGTCAACACAAACACACTAAGGCTGTTCTGGTCTTCTGTATCCGCCAATGCCACACAACCTGGCTGTACTGTGCTCGGAAAACCAAATCGTAAGATCTGAGTAGCTTCTTTATGTTCCCTGTCACTCTTCACCAAATCTACAGATCGTAGCTCCAGCACCTTATTATCCTCCAGAGTTCGCCATAGAAAGCTCTGCGGGTATTTCTTCGAGTGACCGAAGTATATAGAGCTTGAGCTTGCAAGGCAGCCTTTTGAGAAGGTCTCCTCGTTTTGGTAGGTAGTTGAAGATTTGAGAACGCGACGTTGGGAGCGTGAACTGCGAATGAAGGTGCTGGTTGAAGGGAGCTGTATTTGAATCACCGAGCCTGGGTTTGTCGGCTCCAGGTCAACTCTTGTCTCTTTGAACAAGCATAACGACGTTGATGGAGCCTTCTGGTCCATGTTCTTTTTTTTGCCAGTATTTGGCTGTTACCTTGATCAAAGCCCCGACGCGGGCCCCTCGGGCGTCCTGGCGCAGGTCGCGTTAAACTTTAGGAATATGATGAATTCCCGTCCTCAAATCGTGGTGTTCTGAAAAGCCTTGACATTGAAACACTCTACAATTGTCATAACCTCAGCGTTTCAACGATTGGCTAGCACAGTCAATAGAGAGACGCTACACTATCCGGAATTTGTGTGTTGTAGGTAGAGAGAAGACTGAAATGCTTAATTGATATGTACTACTAAGGTATCGCCCTTCATCCATGCCTGTCCCCCAGCGCCATAGCAACGCAACCAGCTATGCTCCATCATTCCTCGTCAAACCATAGCAATAAGACCTAGCATCGACTCGCAAAAGTAAAAAAAAAACCGAAAAAACCCCGTTTTCAGTCCTTCTCCAGATCTTTAGGACTTGGATCTCCTATTCCGTCCTCCTACAATATCACCTTCGTAAGCCTTCATTCAAATCATAAAGCTCGGATCACACTCACTTTGATCGCGAACAAACAATCGCTCTCGGGCAAACACGGACTATCGTATATCTTGCATATCCTCGTCTCGCCTCTTCCCTTCTTTAAGCTTAACCTCGTCGTACTGGCATGGGCAATTATATTCCCACCGATGGGTTTCTTGGGGTCCGGATTGAACATCGCACTTGGGCCCCCGTCGACTTGCGCAACTACCTGATTCGTGATGACCACTGCTATGCCGAACTCATCTGCCAATCGTTGCAATGTTCGCATGAACTTTGCAAGGTGTGTCTGACGTGAAGATAACTCGCCTCGGCCGGAAAAATCCGTGCGGTAGAGGGAGGTTGCGGAGTCAACAATGAGCAGGGAAAACCGAGTCTCACACATCATTGTTGATGCCTGGTTTAACAGTTGAAGTTGGTGGTCAGAATTATAGGCACGAGCGTATGCGACGTTGTCAAGGACCTCTTCTCCGGACAAGCCATAGCGATTGGCGACTGCAAGTAGGCGTACTGGGCGGAAGGTACCTTCGGTATCAATGTAAAGGCACTTCCCCTCCCCGCCGCCCATATCGAATGGTAATTGGCAAGTCACCGCAAGTGTATGACATATTTGACTCTTCCCTGTCCTGAACTCGCCGAATATCTCTGTTACTGAACCTGTCTCAACGCCACCAGCCAAGAGAGTGTCTAGTTGTTTTGAGCCAGTTGTGATCGATATAAGTTCGCTTCTTCGCTGGTGCATCTCTGTAGCCGTGGTGAAGCCCATGGGCACCAGTTTTGATGCTGAAGATTATCAGTAACCGCCTTGATGGATGCTTTGTCATTATGGATGCACACCTTCAGCCAGAATTTTCGTTGCCTTTTGCTCTGATATGCCTTTGATTTGCTCCAGAACCCTCCTTGGCCTTTCAATAAAATCAGTCCAGCCCAGACTTATCCTGGATGTCTGTCTACCTACGTGTATGCAACAGATTCGACGGTGTTGAAACCGCCATCCACGATTAGCTTTATATCTCGCGCTGAAAGACCAGCAACTCCCTAGCAATTTATTAAAGCTTCCGTTACAACTTGCAACTTATGCGCTTCAAATACCTCGAGCACTGATAGTGGTGTAGGCGCACCAGGCCCTCCTGCCCCGCCGTCTCCACACGACTGAGTCTCATCAGCTTCACCTGCACTCATTGCAACAATGCTCCCTTAATTTAGGGCCGGAGGAGAACTAAGAGATAAGAAGTTTAGCAATGACTAGAATTGATGGTAAGTGGTGGCGATCTTTGTGTAATCTCATAGAGAAGCGCGGGAATACACCACGACGCGGGGTCACGTGAACAAGATTTTAGCTTTAAAGTACTTTAGAATTCCTGGAGGCTGGGGCTAGGGTTAAGGCAGCCGCAATTCCCATCCCTTATCATACTGTACAAGCAACGGGGTGAGCCTGTATTGAAGATCCACTTTTCCAGCATCACAAGAAGCAGTTTGCCCTGTCCCTCATACACCATTCGATCTTTGCGAGCAGCCCAGAAGACTAACGCCATTGGTATGCTTGGAGCAACAATCTACTGCGCGCAGCGGTGGTATATGCGCCTCGATGCCTTGTACAGCGCTCTTAGAAGGTGGAATACGGAATGGCCCCCAAACATCAGTACAGACTTTTAAAACATGACGAGACGTTGAAAGCCAGTATCAGAGGATTCTTGGCAAAGCCCGAACCTGGCGCTTTTGCAACCTTCATTACTTGGTCCTAGTGGAGCCAATCGTCCAATACTTCCGAAATGATAGCACGTTATTAGACTTCTTCGATGAAGCGCGACTCGGTTCCATTCGAGTTTCCTCTCTTTCTCTGCAAACGCCTTGAATGGCGCTTGTTTCCAGCCTCCAAATCCTGCTTCCTATCGGCAATATCACTACTTTGACGATTTATATCTAGAGTATTGGGTTGGAGGATCTCAAAGCCTGGATTGATCTTTCGTGCGATCTGTGCCCGGCGCGTATTCTGATCTCCTTGCGCATGGATCGATTCTGAGTCATCTATCAAATCGAAACGGTTGCTAGGAAGGGCTTGATGGACGAAGTTCTGAAAAGAGGGCGGCTCTTGGCTTTGTTCATCCAACCCGGGCGTCGCAAACGGATCACGTAGGTCATGATAGGGTGATGGATGCTGAGAAACGTTATAGCTATGTTCGGCTGGAGTCGTGGCTTCTGTCCAATCACCGCTTGTGCCACTGTGTCGGCCACGAGGAAGAAGCTGACCCGTTTCTGCGGCATGTGATCGCCGCTGGCTTGGTAGAGTATCCAGCGCGCGGCGCTGGGAACTAGAGGCGTTGCGTGAGTAGGCGTCGGCAGGATCTAGTAGACTGTGTGAGGTTTTAGTCTGGCTCGGCTGACTATAACCGCTGCGACCTTCGCTGCTTGATGATTCAGACCACGACCCAGCGCTGCTTGAATTCTCATGCCCTAAAACGAGATGTTAACATAGTATCGACTGCCATAAAAAAGTGCGAAGCTCACCTGCTGAGTGGGACCCTGCCGGGGTTTTGGCCATCTGCCGTCCTTCAAGAGCCGCCAGAGCTCCGCTGCTGTCGTTGTCGTATAAATTACTATACCGCAGATGCGAAGAGCGACGAGGTTGGTAAGTGGCTCGACCTCGAGATGTGGACTCCGATGAGCTAAGCCGCGACGGAATGATCTCAGCGGACACAGCTCGATCGAAGGACGAGCTAAGAGGCCTCGAGGAAGTACTAGACCTCGCCGGACTAGGGCCAAGGTTTTCGTGATGTGCAGGCTGCGGCATCTCCAGACGAGGAATATTGGAGGTGGAAACAGGCCGTCCTGAGGACGTACCATTCGTGCCAGATTTCAGTTCGGAAGACACAGATAACGCTGGGCTGCCCGGCACACTAGGACCAGGAGTGTTTGACCGTGAGATCCAAATACCATCTACCTCTATCCCGCTCTCGATAGCCCGAACCCCAAAAGGTATCTCACGAGCCCTTCGTTGCCTCACGCTTTCCGAATGCTGCATTTCTTTTCGCTGCGCTTCCTTGGTTGCTGCTATCGCTGTATATTTGCGGAGTCTCCAGCGACTGTACCCGAGTTTGACCCCTCCAAGAGCGATAACGCAGATCTGAGACTGTTAGCCGATAGGTTCCTCTAATTGCTACAGTTGGGAGCGTACAATGGAGGTCCCCAGGACCTAAGATTAACCTGGTCAGCATACTGAAATGTTTGTTGTGTATGCGCTCTGCTTGACTTACGAAGCACATCTTCTCCCACAGTTGCCATGAGTCCCAGAACGCCATATTAACGGTAGGTTCCTTCCTATTTGTGATGTATGAGGTTGAGTAATAGTTGAAGTCTAAGAGGTGTATCAAAGTATGGTGGGGTTCATGCTGAGAACGGTGGTGTTAGGAACGAGCGTCGTAGGTCAGGTAAAATACAAAGAAGGCTGAGGATGTAGAGTGAATGACAGGGAAAAGGGAACGATGACGAGAGCGGAAGGGCAGTTGCTGGTGAAGTTTGTGAAGACCTGGTTGTTTCTTTTGCCTGGGGGTGTTTCACTTGAGTGTCACGTGGGTGTCGCGCCGGTGGGTGTCGATCTCAAACGTCGCATCAAACGTCGCACTACCGTGTAGACTTGCCTGTACCGTACGGAGTACCTTACCTGTCAAACGCCACAATGAAGTCATCAAGCCACACGATCTTGGACGTTCTTGGCAACCTTTAGGTTGAAAAAAGAACGTTCGAAGGTACGGGATAAAGTATATGTACGTTACTAGGGAGAAGGATGGAGGAGGAGGAGGAGGAGGATTGGAGTTGCGTATCCACTTTTTCGTGTCAATCGTGTTCTCATCCATGCCTTTCGTTTGTGTAACGTACCTTGCTTGGCATCGTGGCATCTTCCCTGTCCAGTGTTACACGCACCAGATCTCACTTTCACAAATCGAGATTGACCACCTTTGGACAGTAGCAGCAAGGGATCCACTTTCAGGACGTGAAGCGCTCCATGGGAATGCTGGAAAATCCACCTGCCACCTGATGATGTCCGTTTTCCCAATTGGGCTCCCTCGCAAGCTTCTGGGTGCTGCGGCTGTGGGATTGTTAGATGCGACGTTACCAAAATCCTATTCTACTGCCCTTGGATTAATGCCGCGCCAATGCGGCTCAGGCTTTCCCATGATCGAATGGTGGATCCCGAGCATGTCCTCTCGCCAACTTTGTGCTTGACGGCTCGTTAACCAAGACCACTACTGTACCTTGTGTTCCCTGATCTTGCATGGCGCAAGTACGGGTGTACTACAGTATAGCAGGAATCAGCCGGCCAACCTGAACCCCAACTATTCGCCCCTCAAGAGTCCAAACCATGGGTCTGGATGATATTGACAGAAACTTGTTCGTGAGATCTTCTTGAAAACATGGAAATCAAAGCAATCCCGCCCGTTCCCCACAATCCCGACGCCCTCGGTGTTTCATCGATACGCTAATGCGTGATGGCGATTGTCCGGGACCCAGCACACAGGGGGTGCGAAAAGTCACAATACCTTACCATAAGCGGCCGAGGCTTCCCGACCCCCATCAAAAACATCAATTTAATCGAAATATCACCATAGATTCGACTTAATGAGCTTGCCACCAGATTTAAAGTAGCTGTTCGTATCGCCAGATCGTCTCCCTGATTCTAGACCGTAATTCCTTCAGTTTAGTCCGGTCTCATTCCTCGAGAATGATTTCCTTCAGCCTCTGACCGCTTATGGTATCGTGACTTTTCGCACCGACTGGTGCAGGGCAGGGCAATAATTACCTCAGTGGAGATTCCTTCCGAGGCCTATATATAGGTATGTAGACCTTGCAATATGTTGGAAATAGGGGAGTTGGTAACCTCCGCTTCATAGGGCTGGCTGGGGCCCGCTAGTAGAGTTTTCACCTTCTGGGCATATTCTGTTAGAAGGCTATCTCATATGACCTCGTTCCAACACAACAATGGCCTGGCGGGCCTAAGGTAGCAACGATTGTTTTTTGAACTAATGTATAGATACAATGCGCTGTGCAGTGCTTAAACCGAGTTGTATGTCTCTAACAGGTCTTTTCGGACGATTTGCAGGAGTCCGCAATGAATCCTAGATGTGACGCCTCTTTTGCGGCGTTGAATCCTTCAATTACAGCCCTGTCCCAGCTTTCATGCCTGTCAACGACTTTGCCATGCCATGCACCATAATTCTAAGGCTTGATGGCTCGAATGGCAAGTTTGTAGGCGGTTGATCAAAAGGCCACCAAGAAGTGCCCGCAAGACCACGATGCGCCAGCCAACATGTCGGATGCGTCTCCCTTCACCATACGGAGTACTTGCTCGGCTGTGTTTCGATACTCCGTCGTTGGAGAAGTGACTACTCGTATTGAACAGACACTTCCCTTACCTTTACACCCCCGAGGATAGACTCAAAGTTACCTCCTTATGCAGCTTACACTTATCGTTATCGTTATGCATTGTACGCATTTACTCACTCCAGTAGTTCTCGCCCAGCCCTACGGATGTGCACTAAGGATGGAGGTCAATCCTTGTCGATTGGATACCACCGACTTCCGGCTTCCGAGCGTTACTTGGATCTCAACAAACAATGCTCTACTCCCATGCGCAACAATTACTTCGTATCAATTCCTTGGCAGTCTCCATACCTTAATTGTATACTATTGGTACAGCTTCCACAATGCCACCTTTCCGCAACCTATTCGTCAAGAAACCACCGGTTGTCAATGGCGGTCCAAACGAAACCCTACGGCCAAATGCGTCCGAGGGGACCGAAACGGGATCTCAGAGGTCGGAACATGCAGACTCAAGAGCATCGTCGTCGTTGAGCATCCAGGGCAGAAAAGAAGAGCCGAGCGAATACAAGCTCAGTGGTACGTTCGTTACAGTGGCAGTACCGCGTACCTGCATAGAAGGTCAAGTCTTTCTGACCTCAAGTAGTGGTCAATGACAATGGCGTCTACCTTCCTGTGCATTATCTGTCACCAGTTCCAAGGCACTCGAAAGCGCTAATACCACGATAGCCTTCACCTCCTGAAAGGAAAAGCTTCTGGCAGAGGACATCTTCATCTACCAGCTCATCAAATCACCGGAGTATGCTGAATGAGAACGAACCTTTTTCAATCTCCCGAGAGTCGTTCGATTCATACCGCAGGTCATTCGTAAGGTCTTCCTTTCGGTCGTAACTGCGGTTACCGAAGGCCTGCTACTCACATAATCTGTATAGGATATTTCAGCACGCTCGCCAGTAAGCCAACATGACTCTACCACTCCACGGCAAAGTCTCGATTCGAGGATGGCACGCCCATCCCGTTCAGCGATCAAAGCAAATCAATTTGAGCGACCACAGCCGACGGATGAGGAAGCATTTGAGGATGTGGGACTCAACGACGAAGCAAAACAACCACCGAAGAAGCGAGGCATATTCTCACGCTTCGGCGACAACTCAGAAACTATGGCTACCAGCGACACTTCAAGACCAAGCTCAAGCCACAGAGGCTTTCATCTTCCTGGCAGGAAACGTGGGCAAAGCGGCCAGGGGGCGGAATTAGGCAACATTGATCGATCCGCAAACGAAGGAAATGATGATGGTGTTATCAGATAATACATTGTACCAACCGCGGATTGTTACTGTCATTGCACAAGCTGGCTGATAGGGCTTTGCCAGCAACATACCAGCGAAGAGCAGGAAGGCGTTGGCCTAAGGAGGCATTGATTGCATGAGGGATGTTGGAGGGCATGGGCGTTGTTTGAATTCCTAGCATCGCTGCAGTATTAGGTTTATTTGGGCAAGACAGCACCAGGGCGTGTGTTCCATGAGTCCCGAGGCTTAATGGTGTCTTGTAGTAGTAATGAGCTTTTACTTTCGTAGGCTGGACAGATTAATAGGCCTCAGACTATCAGACATCTTCTCCCGGATCGGGATCGAAAAGCTTGACTACCCCTCCACGCCCTCGTACGTTTTGATATTGAACGGATAAGATCGGCACGATAAGATAAGATATTAATACAGTCTAAAGTAGGACTCTCGAAAATTACATCAACAGAAAACCGTTAAATTAATACTCGAAATAAAGAGCAATTTTCGACAATCGCACCATGGCCGGCCTGAAGCGCAAAGAGGCACCAATTACTAAAGCACACGCTAGTACTGTTCATAAAAGGTCCAAGAAAGAAGCTGCGCATGTCAAAACATCGAAGGTTGAGCCTTCGACATTGGAAGCAGAGACAGACTCGGACCCTATCGCTGAGTCCGATACTACCGACCATAGCGGCGACGATGATGGTGTCAGTTGGCCATCTGACGAAGAAGAGGATGTCAAAGACGAAACGCTCTTAACGCAGTCGGCAACGGACAATGGGTCTATCAAGGAAGCCACGGGTACCAATGATATCAATGCTTGTTAGCCGAACCGAAGAAGACTTTATGGAGAGATTTATCTAACTCAAGCAATAGCCAATTCGTCAAGAGAATCACATGCGAAGCAAAAGGCCCTAGCTCAGGAACGTAAAGCGGCCAAACCGAACGCGGATTCTATCGCTCGAACGAAGAAAATTTGGGAACGCCTACGCAGAAAGTCACACGTTCCTCCTGCAGAGCGGAAAGAATTGACAACAGAGTTATTCGGTATCATTACGGACCGCGTAAAGGACTTCGTTTTCAAACATGATTCTGTGCGAGTAATCCAAACGGCTATAAAGTATGGCAATTTGGACCAGCGCAAAATGATAGCAAGGGAACTCAAAGGAGATTACAGAGTGTTGGCTGAGAGCAGGTATGCAAAGTTTTTGATCGGCAAACTCCTCGTTCAATGTGATGAAGAGACCAGAGACATGGTAGTTCCGGAATTCTATGGCCATGTCCGGCGTATGCTCAAGCATCCTGAGGCTTCATGGATCTTGGACGATATATATCGCGGTATTGCGACGCCAACACAAAAAGCAATCATGTTACGAGAGTGGTATGGGGCTGAATATGCGCTCTTCAAGCCAGAGGGGTTGGGACCGCATTCCGCAGATCTACAGCAATTGTTGGAACAGAATCCGGAGAAGAAAACTCCAGTTATGCGCGCTTTACATGACCTAATCAATCAGCTTGTGCAAAAGAAGACGACAGGTTTTACCATGCTGCACGATGCCATGCTTCAATACTTCATGAATGTGCAGAATGGAAGCGAGGAAGTGTCTGAATTTATTGAATTATTGAAAGGTGACGAAGAGGGCGATCTTCTCAAAAATCTCGCATTCACCAAATCTGGAGCTCGCCTTGTCTGCTTAGCCTTCGCTTACGGCAATGCAAAGGACCGCAAGAACATGCTGAAAATGTACAAGAACACCATGCAGACTCTCGCGTATGATACGCATGGGCACAAGGTTCTGCTTGCGGTTTGTGATGTTGTAGACGACACGGTTTTGGTTTCGAAATCCGTGTTTCCCGAGCTACTCAGCAAGGCATCTCTGCCCGAGGGCCAACCACCTGGTCTTCTGACAGCCGCCTTAGATCTCAATGCACGGGTACCGCTACTCTATCTTTTCTGTGGCAAGGCAAGATCCATCCTACAAGAGGAAGACATAACCATTCTTAACGAAATCCAAAATATTCGAACGACGACGTCCAAAAAGGATCCCGAATTACGGCGCAAGGAGCTCTTGGCGTCTCTATCACCACCTCTACTATCCTTCATCTCGCAAAATGCAGATACTTTGGTTCAGACAAGCTTCGGATGTCAGTTCATCTCTGAAGTGATTCTAGGGGCCATTGGCGATCGTGAACCAGCCTTAATTGCTATAGCAGCCCTCGCCAATAGAAACCCAGAGGTCCAGGCGCTCCTGGAAACCCCTGCCGCAGGCAGAATGCTTAAGTCCCTGGTTGTAGGCGGACGATTCAACCCAAAATCAAAGGTGGTTGATCTGGTGGATCCACCCCTCAACTTCCATGACAAGTTGTATGCCACAATCGAAGACGATATAGTAAATTGGGCGACAGGCAACAATTCCTTCGTTGTGGTTGGTTTATTAGAAGCAACTGGTTTTCCGAAGCGGGAAGCACTGAGGAAGGCGCTGAAGAAGCACAGAGCACAGCTGATCAAAGCAGCAACTTCATCTGACGTGAAAGCTGGTGGGAATAAAGGTGCAAAACCTGCAGCTGTCGGCAACAAGGGGACGAAGATTCTCTTGGAGAAGCTTGATGATAAGTAGATATGCTGGGAAAGAAAGTCTGAACAAATTCTTTTCAGCATCTCAAGAAGAACTGTGCATCCTGTAGTCTCCTGCGCATGGTGCACCAAGTGAGTGCCCCCAAAGCTATTCTAATCACCTCAGCAAACTCGCCCAAAGTCTAAGCGTTCACAAATGCTTAACCTTAATGTTCACACCAGTGATTCCGCCAATAATTGGATAGGCAACAGCGGAGATTCTTCCATTCACCGCAACTCACCACAGAGCTCACCTGGTCATGAATGTAAGACGAACAGCACCATCTCTACCCTGTAATCGCTAGGGGGAATTCATCTTATATATACTGCGCCAGGAAACCTTTCTTCAACAACATCCAGCATCTAGCCTCGGCTCCACTAACCATTTGGGACGACGGGATGATTGACTTATACTATCCAATTCTCTACTTGTACCACTTGATCGAACGCTCTGTACAACTTTTGTTTGGTCATTGGGGGCTTGCACTTGACCGCTGATCCATCTGGAAACATTGTGCCATTCTTGATAGTCCTTCCCCTTTAAAAGTTAAACACCCTCTATCTGGATTTTTCTGTTCCTGGAATTCTTGAAGTTAATAACGAGTTTTAGCCACTCGGAAATCATCTACTTGGGTCTAGTTCACCTCGAACTTGTCTCACTTCAATTAGGGCATGTTCCCCCTGAAACTTCTCCATCTGGAATTTGCGGACCTTGACCGTTACTCTCTTCGCCTGATAACCATCCAATCGAATCCCTTCCAACTCGAAGTTTCTTATGCTTTGACCTGCCTATATCTCACATTGACTGTTATCTTTTCCACCTGGAATTCATCCACCTAGTCTTTTACTATCTTGAACCCTCTCACTTTTAATATATGATTCTCCACTGCGATTCACCTACTGACGAATAGCAGTGCCGAAAATCAACGAGAATTCGCCCTGCGGCACTTCTATCGTTCCCCTCACGTCGAACATCGCGCCTCGTTCGCTCTACTTCATGAAATCTTTCAACCTCGTGCCTTTATATACTTGGGAAGTGAACTTTGGCGCATAAGCAGAGCTGAGTGCTCGACTAATGCATAACAGCGACGAATAGTAGGGCGAAAACCCCGAGAAATTCAACACAACCCTCACGATGTCGTCTTACCTCACTTCCTAACTCTCCTACGTCGTATATTATCAGACATTCTACCATAGTTAAAGCTCTAGCATCGCCGAGCACCCCCATCAGACCTATGGGCATAGCCCAGACACATTGCGGTGATCCTTTACTAGCTCAGCTTGGGGTGCCCACCTCGAGTAGTACCATATCCTCACTCCGCCAGTCATACTCTGAGAACAACAGGACATATTGAGCAACGCTCGGACTGTTTCACCAACACAATAGGAGGAGAACAGTGGCGTAGTTTCCCAAACATTGATTTTCATCCTCGAGCTACACGCCTATATTAGAGTACTCGGCCACTTGGGTCTACGGCCAACGAAAGCTTAGGACAACGGGCTTCCTCATTGATGAGAGGAGTCAAAAAAAACATGAACATAAGGAGAGACAGCTGGCAGCTTCATATAAGAGCTACATTTCTCCGCGCAAAGGTCAACCCAGGGTTGATTACTTTCAAGTCAACACTTTTATCACTGCGCTCACAATCAGAAAAAACAACTTTCTTTTGCAAGCCACTTGTCTGTATCAGAGTACTTGGCTATCTAGGCACCACGATCGAGGGAAGCTCAGGACAATAAGCTTTTACGCAGATGAAGGGAGGAACAAATTTAAGCGCATTGGCCGGATTCGAAAGCCATAGTGAAGCCCCTGACGGAAGTGGCTCATGGTATTTCAACGGGAAGTTGATAATTCTCATGTCAACATTCCAGTCGCTGCGCTCTTCTGCGCCCATAAACAGCTGGTTTTAAAGCGATAGCCACCGCAACGAGCTTAGACTTCTCTAGCTCAAGGAAGAAATAGAGAGAGCTCGAACGGCCAATGGAGTGTCCTGCGGAGAGCTTCGCTCGTGGCTTTCAACTTTGGTAACTCGTATCTCAACCGAGAGCTGACTACTTTCATATCAGCACTTCAACCTTGCTAGTATCGAGACTCCTAGGAAGTCATACCGAGCTGAGATGGCTCTCGCTCTACGAACAGAGTGCGAGACCACACGAGTAGACGAATCGCTTTCGTTTAAGGGTCCGCGATGGCTTTCAACTTCGGCAATTCGTAGTTCGACCCAGAGTCGACTACTTTCATGTCAATACTTCAACAATGTTTTCATCAAAACTTACAAGGTGTCTCGCATTGCTCCGAAAAGCTCTCAACCACCGATTCACCAATCTGAGTCGAAAAGCCGCTAGAGCACGGTCGTTTTCCTCGCGATCGCCGTACTTTGTTGCCGTTAGGTTCCTTACCCTTTATTGGTGTGGGAAGAAGATATGGAAAAGGCATACAATCGGCAAGGATTCCAAAAGGATTGAATTCAAATGGAAGAGATCGACCTCAATTAGATCGTTGACCGGTGGACACACCTTGAATTCGACGTCTAAAGACAACGTGTCTCTAGTACTTCTGAAAAGACGGTTTTCTGTGGCAAATGCCTCTCGGAGATCCACTTTGAAGAAGACGGCCTGTGTCAACTGCTTCAGGAGAGGAAAGAGATAATACTTACGCCTTGCAATTCGATCGTGGAGTTCAGTTGCAGATCTTCAAGACCAAGAATCGGCAATGAGATACATACCCCTGGCTGCATAGTACAGATGCTGCAGCATAATCCAACTCGAGAATCAACCCAAACAGCTACGGCTTTTGCAGACTGGCAGGGCTAAGAACGTCGACACATCTTCTCACGATTTGCCTAGGCTTTTCGTCCTTCTGATTACTTAAGAATCGGGCAATCCTTCGTTTGGCTCAGACACTGAGGAAACCAAAAGCTTTTCAGAAGAAAGACGATTTATTGATTGAAATTCCTTGACTACTCCGCTACACAACAGCGCGACTCCCCCGGGATAGGTATCCCATAAGCCGTTCTATGGAACTATCCGTCTCCTCACTCTCCTCGTTCAGCGCCTTGCTTTCTAGGCTGATTCCAAGCATAGATTCTTTCGACAGAAAAGCACGGGAGTATATATATAGTTGTGATTATAGGGGTTACTGCAATTGCCTTGACAGAACATTGCACACAAGACTGTAAAGAGAACTTGCTGGCTTCTCTCGAGGAACCTTTCAAACCTGAGTCCTTCGTGGGTGAAGATACCCCTACCCAGAGGGCCTTGATCTCTACCAAACTCCACGTACTCAATCTTATAGCAAACCAATTCAAGGCATCGTTCACTCCATCGCGGATTACATGAGACTCTTCCGACAGCCCCATTCACCCACGGACGTCCACTTCTCCGGCACCTCGTCCGAACGGCAGCCACCAGACCAAAATCGCCATGTTTGCTGCTATGGTTGCGAACGGACCACTCCAGTCCTTGATCTCTTTTTTCTAGGCTCCCCGAGTTATCCTTCGGGCTCGTTCCTTTCGTACTCCTCCTCTACTACGATGGATTGGTACCACATCACCAATTCAAGTCGGTGTGGGAGCATTTTTAGCAATGCTCAGGTCTTATGAGCAAAACGCGACGACGACAATACTATGTGAGGCCCCGTCCTACGAATTTCCCGGAGTCGCTATGTATCATGGAATTGCCCGTGGTCACGGGCATTCAAGAGTGTCCACAAAGCGCTTCACCGACTCTTGTATGGTATAACTTCGCGGGTTTAATCAAAGATTGGACCTCATCATACGACTGTTGATGAAGAACAATTGCGATTAGATTCCAATTGACAAAGCTGAAGCCTGATTTTCAAACTTCTCCTGAAGTTAGACACACTTAATGTGTACCTTGAAAAGCCATCTCCCCCGGGAGTACAGCAAGGCACGACATCAAAGATTGACTCGACAGCCTCAAATGGCGATTCCAAGTTACCATCATGCACTGGATAGACGAGAACTCAATAACGGATGTAGGGAATTGCTAGGTATCGGGATGCTACTCAGTTTGAGTCGATATTCGGTCAGGCCTTGTGAGCCGGACCGGTGGACTCGATGTCTTGCAGTATGCAATGTAGCTTGTTGGTGTACAGCAAATCCGATCTATAGCTCTGTCGAGAGACAGTGAGATAGATCCGAAGCAGATTTCCGAGGTTCAACCGTCTACATGAGTCCGCATGAAAGAGCTGGGGTTTCTAGATTGATGATTGGTAATGCAGGATAGGCTGGACATACGGGGAGATCGGATGGAAGCAGGAGATAGAAAAGGAGACGGGCGCAAAAAGTTTGGATGACGGTCAAGTGCTTGGGGATGATCTTATGGGGAAACAGGAAGAAGAGATACTCAATCAGGTGGAATGTGCAGAACGGAAGCAAACAACAAATGTCTTAGATTAGCACCACAATAACATGAGACATGCGGAGAACATCTCATCAACCTAATTTGAACCTTACGCAGCGAAGCAGGCTGCCCATGTGTTATGATGTGTACCTCGTGGATCACGCAGTGTTGCTGATGGATGTCTTGTAGGAAACCTTCACTGTCTGTTGCTCTTTGCTTCAGTCTTTTGCCGTTTTTGCTGGGGTTCTGAAAAATGTACAGGCGCAGCACCAAGAAGGACTTGCAGTTTATCATATGGTCCGAGTACCAATAACTCTCTGCGGACATGATGATAAGGTCGGATGGGAGAAACGGCTCGACCTGCATATTCACCAATAGAAGTTGCAAGGATGCATCGGCGCGGGGCCTCCAATTTCGGAATTAGATGCGGTGGTGTGCTTGCAGCTTCTCTCGACTACTGTGCGCAAAACAATAAAAACAATTCACTTGTCGCAAAGCGAACGGAGCACGGTCGTCTCTCTTGGACAGCAGATCTGTTCCTGTCTGTCCTAGCGATCGACTCCCTCCCATCATTCCCCTTCTTATCCCCCGCCCTCATTGGCTCTTTCTCCAAGATGCGCTGAGACTCGCACTTTTGCTGGGAGCCTTGCACAGACATTCCTCCAACCAACGCCCCGGTTGCGCTTCTCTCAAACGCACCATGCGCCTGTGACCTGCAGATCCAGATGCGAAAAGCCGTTGGGCAAGAAACAAGCCGTTCGCCATGCAAGTCCTCTCCGCTTCCCACATGGCATCCGATCATCTACCCTCGCCGACTCTCACCAATCCTGACATGATCCTCCCTTTCGACTCCGATTTTTCGGATGCCACATCCTCTCCTCCCAGAAACTACCAGCTTCCGCCTTCTCCACATTCCTATCCTCCTTCGGATGGCCCAGCACCAATGCGGAAGGCGGTACTTAATCTGTTCGGGAATGGCCATCGATCACGAGATAAGGAGCCCGACATGACAATGCTGAGGGGTGGGGATACCAACTCTAGGGCGGATGGAGAACGCTCCAGGCAAAGTCAGCGGACAAGCATGAGCTCAGCTCTAGCATCTTCCCCAACTTTACACGATGAATACGATCTCACAAGTGCAAGCGACGTCGTGTCGGACGGTGCTGACGAGGAGACATGGGAAGGCTTTGATGGGCCCTCAAATGGTGAGATTACGAGTCAATATCAAGATTTCAAGGGCAATGGCTTCGTAGCAAACGGGGCGTGGGAGGACAAGATCGTAATGTCTAACGGGGCTACTCACGCAGGGCCAGACGGCGATATGAACGAATCCTATTCAAGTGCCGCAATGTCTATACGGGCAGAACAGATTCTAGCAAACGCCAAGAAGAGGCTTACTGTAAGCTGCCTTGCACGAATTCCATACTACTCTCGACGTTGCTGACTTGTCCTAGAATATGGAGGGTAATCTCAGCCGCGCTCGAAGTGGCCTCAATTCGAGACCTTCATCCTCGATGTCATCGTTCGCAAGTCGGAATACTGAGGGAATTTCACTGTACAGGATACCAGGAAGTAGTAACGGAGGCTTCGCGCCCCAAAAATCCATTCAGCCGAATCCGACGCTATCCTCTGCCAACAGCAAAGGCCACTTGAGGGTGTCCAGTGAGACTGCTGTCCCTTCATCGTCATTGCATGCCCGCGCCGAAGAGCTAAAAAGAGATGGTGTGCGAGCCTCGAGCGCATTGGGTTCGAATGGCACGGGGTCTGATTTCAATGAAGCATCTGAAGAGCAAGGTCCAGGAGCCTCTCGTAATTGGTTTTGGACTGGTTTGACGCGTAACGGGAGCTACGCTGGGCATTACAATAACTCGCTGGAACCTCTTCATGAAGATGGACCTGCTCCTGCTTCATTTGAATCGCCAGCTTCTCGAGGAATAACCCCACCATCAGACGAGAAGTCTGATAATGCTTCGAGTGGCCAGAAAGCTTCAGACGTGGCGACATTTGATGCCGAAAATCCTCCCGCTAACGGACTTACTAGAGCACGTTCGACTAACCAAATGCGTGATTTGCGGGATCAAATGCAGGATTTAAAAGGAAAAATATCGAGTCTGAAACAGCGAGCTCGTCACGACAGCATGAGAAGACGAAGCCTACAGAGCTTGCGAACACCAAGTCCTTTTACCGCAGCCGAGCAGTTCTACACTGGATCTCTGGGCCGTCGAGAGATTCAAGCAGCGCGGGGGTCGAGCGTGCCGCCTTCGAGTCGACTACCACAAGCCCAAGGCGACACGCTAAGACCAGGATCGCAAGAGCAACAGTTGGTGCGAAGCACAGAGCACAGTCAAGAGCCGACAATCATTGAGGAAAGCTCCGAAGATGGTAGCTTGTTGCATCCTCGGCAACACGACGTCGATGTAGATCAAGTGTTTCAGGAACACATCAAGCCTGATGTCGATCCTCCAGCCGAGGAAGGATTTGAGTTCCGCCAAGCGGATTCCGAGTCAATCGATATTATCACAGTCGAAGAGGAAAAAGACAGCTTGTATGGCGATCAAGACTACCATGAGTCTCTTCCTACGCCTGTTGGCGAAAGACACGAAGACCGTCCAGATGCCTTTGACTATGAACACTTCTTCCTCCACAGCGGCATCGGCGCTGTCAGTCGAGGCAATCTTAGCCGAAGTAGCAGTAATAGCTCAATGTACTCGGTCGAAACAACCAAACCTGCTACCGCCGCGGTCGAGGAACCACAAAAGATTGAAGACAGCGCTAACGGGACTCCGAAGGTAGGACAAGGGAATGATTCATATAATCCGAACGGTCATTACAGGAAAGATTCTGCTGGGTCGATATCGACGGTCGCTACTTTTGCAACAGCTACGGAAGGGAGAGCATCGGAGGCAGACGAGGATGAATGGATCCATCAACGTCCCAGAGCAGGAGTATTCGAGCCAGATTTTTCCGTTCCTCACCAGCTTGCTACGAGTCCGGTCGAAGCTCCTCCAGCAGAAGTTCCACGGAGGATTCGAAGTATGCGGGGAGCTACCGTCAGGAGATTCCCAGTAAATGTGTCTCCTACACCATCGTCTACAATTCCCGGACGATCCAATTCCCTGTCCGAGCCATCAAAGAACATCGGCTGTGCCATTTCGCCATTCCCTTCAGCTGAACTGTTTTCGATTCTTACTGCCACAAGCCCCTTGAATCAAGGTGAACAGCTCCAACTCAGCGGTAGCGACAAGGAACTCGTGGAACGGCTGGTAACGAGCTTGTCGAATGTCTGCAGTCATCTTCATTCTGCGGGTATCGAGGGGAGCAAGTATGAAGGAAGGGCGTGGCGAAGACGACTTGATGCGGCACGGCGAGTCCTGGACGGTGAGATTAACGGGGAGGCTTTTTGAGCAACAGCTCCATGATGCGATGATTTTGGGATTCTTGAATATCTCGAGATTAAAACTGGCTCCTTCAGACCAACAACGACAAGGCGTTCATTTGGTTCGAGGAGGGGTATGGGTGATGACATTTTTTGTATCTATATACCCTTTTCTGTTACGTTTCCCGACACTCCACAAAGGGAGTTTTGAATCTCTATCTGTTTGCGATTTCAAGCTAATACATGTTTGCTTTTGCCATTTACCACCATATGCAACCGAAAGGTCTATTTCTTGATGGTGTACAATAATATACTCTCTTATAATTATATGGTCCTGGACATTGCTTAAGCGTTGCCGGGCTTGTTCAGGTATAGCTGGCTTACGCTCTCATACAAATAATCCTTGTTAAGAGGCTTTTTGCTAATGCAATGTCCAGCCCGCTGCAGGAAGGACCTGTACGTCAACCTGTTATGCACCTGCTATGTAGAATAGCGCACAGAGCGAGCATGTACTGCACACTGATAATGGCCGAATAAAATAATGGTATTTTGTGTTACCTTAAACGCGGCCGTTATGCATACTTTTATGCAAGGCTGAGGGTAGCAGGAAGATCATCCGAATCGCCCCCTGAAATTAAGCGAATCTCTTCCGATCGCCGATCGTCCCGCGCACACGGCTGAAGTAACCAGTTCCGGTTGCAGCTTGAAACCCAAGCACGTTGTCGCTCAAATTGATTGCGCATCTTTCGCGATCGATCTATAAACGATGCACAACACACCACCGCAAGGGAAATCATTGCCGCAAACCAATCGGTGGGGCCACTGGCCTTCAGCTGCGCCATTCGTCGATATTATAATATAGAGTAATACCTTGACCATGGCCTTGTGCAAATCCAGGGTGACCGAAATTGGCATGATGGATGCTGGTGCCGGGATAACCCGCAGGAAGGGGGTGGCCACGATAGTCCCAGATGCCGGAGAGACACCCGTAGACCTGGTTATGGAATGGACCGTGATTAACCATGATAATATCTCGAGCTTTGTCGCAATGAAGAAATATACGTATCGCGCGAGTAATCTGGCCAATAGTAATCGCGCGATGATTTCCGACAGTGGCTTCTACTGTATATCATTTGAGGAATTCAGAAGTACTTTGCCTTGGCTTTATCCATCAAATTGCATGGCGCACATTTCAGATTTGAGATTTCAGATGCAGGGCTGAATAAGGTATTCTAGGTAAAGTAGTCTGGGATTTGGATTTGGATTTTGGTGCCACGCTTGCCCCTCGTGGTACTAGGGTCGTGGGAGGCTTTGCATTACTGTGTACTACTCGTAAGAGTCTAAGAGAGTCGTCGATGAGCTCCAGATATCGAATCGTCATCATGAATTCATAATATCTACTCTCCAAGGTTACCTTCATTGACGATATGGCTCTTTATTCAGTACTCTCGTACCCACCAGAGAATGATATCGTACACTAGTCTGGCCATGCTTCTTTGTGTCATGATTGAGCTTGCGCCCCCATCCCACATCTTATCCAACGATTCTCTCGCGTCGGTGACTTGAGCTTCCGATTTATTGGCAAGAAGCGTTCATCAGTATTATTGACAGATGCCTCATGCTGCTGCATAGTCTCTACTTCTAGGTTCTCCACACACCACCTTGATCTCTCTTTGTATTTCCCGGGACCCCGTTCCTTGCATCTCATCTCAAATCTCACGCTGGGCCGCCCTCTAGCCGTCGCCTGTCCCTACCAGGCTACCTTCCCTCCGCCTCCGGTGCCAGTTTGCCGGAATCCCCATTGGCCGTGTCTGGCATTGGTTGTCTCATGCACCATACTTTATGAATGACTCCCCAAGTGATTCCCATGACTTTTCGTTAATCTTCGATCGCGTCTTCTCCTCCACGGCCAGCAGCCCTGCCATGTCGCGCAGAGTCTTTGACGTCGGACTCGATATGGGACGAATAAAGAATGGACTCAAGATTTCCAAATCGGAAAAATCGGAAAAGTCGGACTCGTCCAAGCGCTCCAAAAGCCACCGGTCGGCATCGACTTCCAACACCTACACCGATGAGTCGGCCTACCAGAACCTGAACCAGCAAGTTGCTGTGGTGCCACGGCTGCCGGCCAAAAAGAGCAGCCCGACGGTGCGACCGATTGATTACCAGACCCAAGATCAAACACCTCTCAACGATACTGTCGTCCTACCTTCGACAGGGTCGCCCATGAGCGCAGAATTTCCAATTCCCCCGTCGCCCCTCCCACGTCCATCCGTGCTTGACCGTGAGCACTCTTCGCCCGACACTCATCACCGTATGGGTTATCCTTCGCCTGGCGACCATGCCCAGAACTTCGATCTCCGCCCTCCGCCTCCCAACAAACCGGTCAAAATGCTCGATTCATTGTCAGAACGGCTCTTCTCGGCCGAACACCTAGAAGTGATACTGCGCGACCCAGCTTTCTTCCTCCGATTTACTACCTTTATTAATCGCTACAAACCATCTTCCGCTCCCGTACTCGTACGTTATCTAGACGCCCAGAAAGCGATAAAGGCGGTAGATTATGCGAATGCGTTGGCCGAGTCAATAAAACCGCTTCCGGGCGAGCACTCAAGTCAGATACCTTGCGCCGCCGCCACAATTGACGCACGATTTGAAGCCCGGGCAGAAAGAGCTCTTGATAGTCTGGTTCATGACGCCCTACCTGCATACATCACGTTTGGGTTGGTCAAGGTGGTTACGGAGACAATTGTAAGAGAGATTACCGGGACAGCTATGCCAGTGATGCGCGAACTTGTTGCAGGGTCCGCCGAGGTCTTTTGCTTGTCAGATCCGAACCAGAAGGATAACCCGATTGTTTATGCTAGCGAAGGTACGAGCCTCCGACAATATGAACATATCTATGGCAGAGGGCAATGGCTGACTTTCATGCAATGGATCAGAGTTCTACCGAACAACACAATATGGAAGAGACTATGTTATAGGCAAAAACTGCCGTTTCCTACAAGGTCCAAAAACGGATCGAGCATGCATCGCAAGAATAAAGGCGGCAGTGCAGTCCGGACAAGAAGTTTTTGAAACAGTGCTCAATTAGTGAGTCTGAACTACACCAAGCTCAGCACATAGTTTATCTGACATGTTCTTAAATAGTCGAAGAGACGGCTCCCCCTTCATGAACCTCGTAATGGTTGCTCCACTCTACGACAATCGCGGTATAGTCCGCTACTTCATCGGCGCCCAAATCGACATCTCCGGCCTCATCGAAGACGGCCGTGGTCTCGATTCCTTTGAACGCACTTTACAAGAAGGCAAATCTCGCCAGCACAACCAAGATAGCTCCGGAACCGACGAAGATCTATCTAGAAAACCGCTAAGAGCGCTCAACGAGTTTGGACAAATGCTTTCGGTGGAGGAGAGTTCGGCATTGGGGGGGCATAGCAGGAGTAGTTCGATGCAGAGCAGTGTGCAGCAGTCTGTGAGAGGGGCGACCGGGAGGAGAGATCCCAGCGTCAGGCATCCGAGAAGGGTAGTACTAGGGGCCGAGGAGGACGAGGAGGGAAATGAGCGCCATCATGCCTGGGCTCAACCTTCGCTAGGACCCTCGGGGAAACTGCCCGGGGTATATCAAAACGTAATCTTCCCTATGAACCTGCCCACTCCCAAGACTCAGCCGCTAACCCGGCCATTATAGTACCTCCTTGTCCGCCCCTACCCCTCCCTCCGCATCATCTTCGTCTCCTCCGCCCTCCGCATCCCCGGCCTCCTCCAATCCCCATTCCTCTCCCGCATCGGCGGTCCCGCCCATGTCCGTGATGGCCTCAGTGATGCCTTTGAAAAAGGCGACTCCGTCACTGCAAAAGTCATGTGGCTGCCTCAAGGTCGTAACGACAACAACGAAAACGACAACGCCAGTTCTCGCCCCTCGAGTCGCCACGCGAACGCTCATAGCAGCAGTGCTGTAGCAGCCTCAAGGGCGAGGTACATATCCTGCACCCCCCTGCTCGGCTCCGATGACCAGGTCGGCGTCTGGATGATCGTCATGGTCGAGAACGAACAAGTCACTGGTAGCTTACCCTCCCGCGAGCGCGCGTTTGCGCAATATAATCAGCACCACCAGAACCCAGTCGTTCTGGCCACACCAAGCTACTATGAACGCGAAGATCTGGGCGACGGTGGTGGGGGCGGGAAGGCGTTGCATGCGAGGCAGAACGGGAGCGGGACGATGTATGCCGAGTGGATGAAGAACTCGAGGGGCGGGGGGGTGGTTGAGGAGGAGGACGGTGGGTTTGTGGGGGATGAGGTTGGAGGGTTGGATCTAGGTGAGGGTAAGGGATTCTAAAATTTCGCGCATACTACTTGCTTCCCTCACAAATCTGTGGATAATTCTTCCCATGGATACTTTTTCGCTCCTCCTCGTTCTTTTCCGGCGAGGAACATTGCACATAAGCGCTTGCTGCTTGCTCCTTTGTACATAAATGGAACAGAACGGCATGTTGATTACCTTGTGTGTCAGGCCCCTCCTCGCCGCCCGTGACCCCGCCTTCTCCCCCTCCGTTGTCCACCCGCAGACCCCGTATCTCGCCTCCCTCCACCACCACCAACTCCCCTCCTACCAACCCTCCCTCCCCCTCCCCCCGAATCCAAGAACTGCCCCCCACGCCCGCCGCGGAGAAGACGCAGCCGTCCCCGCCGCTCGCGTCCGGTTCCGAACCTAAACCCCCGTCTTCGCCTCGAATCACCACAACACCCGCCCAGCCACCGCCTCCGCAGCCCTCCCAAGACCTCTCCCCGCCCACCACCACCACCACCTCAGAACAAGCATCCGCCGCTGCTGCTGTTTCACCGGTTCCAGATTGCAAAAAAAAGGGAAATTCGGGTCGGGTTGGGTTTCCGGCGCAGGCGGTGCTGGTTAAGCGGGCGAGTGTGGTGTGGATTACGCATGCGGGTGGGGGTGGGAGTGGGCATAGGGGGGGTGTGAGTGTTGCGACGATTTAGCGGGAAAGGGAATGTGGGGGTGGGGGAATGGGGGAAGGGGGGAAGGGGAAAAGATGGAGGAATGGAATGCTGCGTTCTTTTTTTAAAGGGGGGGGAGGAGAAGATGGGAGGGGGAGAGGTAGTAGTGGGGAGGTTTGTGTTTTGGATCTGATAGTGGTGGTTTTGCTGTTGGGTTTAGAGCGTTTAGAAGGTTTAGAGCGGTTTGGGGTTTGAGGATAGATATGGGGGAGGGGATAGATGGCGTAATGAAAGGGGCGATGAGGGGTGGGGTGGTGTTGGTAATATTGATGATGATAATGATGATGATAACGATGACGGGGGGTTTGGGGAAATGGTTACCCGGGTACAAGGGCATTTAATTAAAATGAAAAAGGAATAGATTTTAGATTTTAGAAAAGGGATGAACGCATGCATTTACATACAGTATGTAGAAAGGAAAATGGATTGAAATTGAAAACCAATATTTGCACACCCAGTTTCCATACAATGCACGCCCAATTTCACTACCTACATAAACACCCATCCAAATTAGGATTACATAGTTACTGATACCTCGGTCGATTTAGAAATACCTTTATTTGTACGAGTGCCCCACCAAGAATCAAGTACCTGCAGGCAACTACCGTCATTCTTCATCAAAAACATCTAGCATATTAATCGTGGCCACCGCGGGGCCGATATCTAATCCACCCATCTACCTTTCCTCCTAACTCTCTACCTCCCTCCTACCAATGGATCTCACGCCGCCGCCGGTAGGGGCGCTCTACACCAGTCGTGAAAAGCTCGTTCTCGCTGTCAACAACCACGCCGGCCCCGTCGTAACTAACTAGGGTGAGATAGAGGGAGGGAGGGGCAGAGGACGAGGTAGGTAGGGGGGATGACAAAGGTTCAGCTATTGTATGTACAAGAGCAGATTCCGGAGTTTCGGGAGCAAGCGCCAGGTGGTGAAGGCTTTTGTGATCAATTTCAGGTGTGTAAATTAGCTTGGAAATAACAGTGGGGCACTCGTACTAATAAAGGTATTTCTGGGCGATCGAGGTATGTAAGGTACTCTATCGGTAACTAATTCTAATTTGAATGGGGTGTTTATGTAGTGAAATTGGGCGTGCATTGTATGGAAACTGGCTGTGCAAATACTGGTTCCCTTGAAATTTTAGATGAGCCCTTTGTTCGCTTTTGATTTAAAAAAAACCTCGCTATTTGCAACAACACACACACAAGAAAAAGAAGAAAAAAACATACTCAGGCCGCCGTCCCGATCTGTAAACGAGTATGATAATAACAACCACTACTAGAGAGATTCCCCCCGACCTCGGCAAAATCTCCTCCGCTCGCGTCTACTGGGTGCGCGCGTACTGTAAGGTAGGTAGGTACGGAAGTACTGTATTCTATTTCTTTAGCTAACCGAGTATCGCAGAAAATCTAGAGATCAGCAAGTTCACCCGAAATTCACAACCAATGAAGCGCGAAAGAACAGAAATTCAGTAGCTCAACAACAAAATAGATGGCCGTGTGTCAGGTGCGAGCTCAAAGTCGACGGACCACATCCTCTGTCTGTACTGCCCGGAAGCCATCGACTTCAATACCGAAGAGGGTCTTTCATCGACACTGCCTCCAGGAATTACTTCGCTCGTCAGCGTATCATCCCTTTCAACTGGATCTTTATAGGAACCCTTACGGGTTTCAGCTGGCGAGGGATAGAAAAAGTTGAGCCGGGTCGGAAAAAAGACTTGACTATGCGAAGAATATGCTAAGACCATTAAGCGAGGCCTCAACAAGATTCACGTCGGGTCACCGAAGGCCTCGACAGTGCATATGCGCAGCATCAACTGAGCATAAAAAAACATCGACGAAAGCATGGACGCTGAAAAACGGGCGGATGAGATAACAGGTCGGCTAAATGGTTTGAATGTGAGAGTCGCAGCCGGCATATGCCGCGCATATACTAAAAAGAAACTCCGCTGACGGCTCGCCAGCTGTAACCCCGAATTTCTGATCCCGAAATCTTACTTTCGAAAGTAGAATAGGCCGCGCTAAGCGCACGGACCAACTCGAAGACATATAATCAGGCCCCATTGCCCACCTCGAAAGGAGAGTTTTCTTGCTCTCAGACTCTCAGTACCATAAATTATAATCAACTGAATTCCAGACCCTCTTGGAGCCTCGTCGTACATGCAATGGATGACATAATCCGTACCGCTCAGGTTCTCGGCCTGACCTCGTCCATCTTCCTCTCTGGAATTAACATTGGCGCGTCTTATCTCACACTTCCAATCCTCTACACACGCTCTCCTTCCATCAGCACACCCTTTTTCAACGAGTTCTATACCCGAGGTGCTGTGACTCTGGTTCCCCTCGGTCTCTTCTCGGCGTCCTGTTCGGCGTTAGTCGCCTACCTCCTTCCTTCTCAGCGAACCCTCTGGTCTGTTGCTGGTGTGGCTACATTTGCGCAGTTGCCTTGGACACTGCTTTTTATGATGAAGACGATCACTCGGCTGGGGGCTATTGCTGCTAGTAAAGATGAGCAGGTGAAGGCGAGTGGAGCGGAAGTCGTAGCCCTGTTGCGGCAGTGGGCGTGGATGAACATTGTGAGAGGACTTTTGGCTATGGTTGGGGGATTGGCTGGTGTGTGGGCTGTAGTAGAGGGTCAGAACTAAGTCGCCAATGTCCTGCCGCTGCAAAGGTGCCCGGTATATGGACGCAGAGAGCAACGAGATGCAATGTGTAATTCAAGGGCACGTTCCGAACGCAACGAATTAGGCAAATGGACGCGCTTGAAACCTTCACGAGTTTGTGAGAACATGAGACCGGCGCAAGAGGGCAAATGCAACGGCCTTGATATAGATATCAGAAAATCTTCCACCTTCCCTCTCTCCCCCCAAGGCATCATCATACCATTAGCAACCAGCCATCTATCTGCCTGAAGGACTAAATTTGGGCATCTTGAATCGCCAAGTCTTGAGAATTCTGCCCTGGCCTCAGCCCTCTTGAAGTGTAGGGTGAGTGCCGCTTTACTTATGCGCCGCCACCCGATTGCTCGTCGCTTGTCCCCAGATGATCGCCTTATTGTGCTTTCACAGAGTTCGTGCGCCGTCATTCTTGAAGACGAAAAATCTCGACCTATGTTCACAAAAGACTACGGTTGAACCCAAAGTTAAAGAGGTGGCGAAATGATCTCAAGGTCCAAGAAATTATTCGATCAACGTTGACAGAAAAGAACAGACGGAATATACGTCTGAACTGATGGATGATTGCTGCCCTTCAAAAAGTTGCTAACGCAATCATTCTTCCAGGTTTCAGTGGGTTGTCTATCAGTTTGACGCATTACGATATTGTTTCAATCCCTCAACTTTGCGTATAGCTTTAGTTACTTTATCAAAGAACCTTGACGAGACGTACGAGAGGATCCTGTGCCGTATTCCCGAAGAGTTCGGCGACTACGCTCTAAGAATCTTGCAATGGCTCGCGTACTCGATGAATTCATTGACTCTTCGGGAACTTGAAGAAGTGATTGCTATACCCCTCGAAGACGATTCTTGATATGATCCTACTGCACGCTTTCCAGATCCGAAAGACCTACTGACAATCTGCTCGGGCCTGGTTGAGATTGGTAGCAATCCTAACGACAAAAACCTCGAGTTCTATATATCGGACTAGTACACTTCTCCGTCAAAGATTACCTCGTATCTGATAGAATCCGAGCTCCAAAGACCGCGAAATATTCAATACAAGAGATACAATTACACCAATATATCTTTGCCGTCTGCCTAGCTTTTCTTTTACAACTGGCTATGGTACTGCTCTTCAAGCAGCCTGCGCTGGCTACGATGAAGTGTATCATTTGATAGCAAAGTGGTACACAACGCGCAGCGATAAGTGGGGGGTCTATCTTTTAATGTGATACGAGAAGGAATATGGTCAAGAAGCAGCTAGTCTGCTGCTGGAGAAAGGAGCTGACGCGAGAATCACAGGCGGCCGACATGGCAACGCACTTTATGCAGCATGCAACACAAAAAATTGGCGGATCGTGGATCTGCTCTTAAAGGCAGGTGCGAAGGTCAACCTGGGTACGAAATGGTCAGGCACATCAATACATGTTGCGTGTAATACAGGCACTATTAGAATGGTGGAGCTTCTGTTGACAGCTGCTGCGGATTCAAACGTACACGCTAACACTTATGCCACTCCCTTAAGTTTGGTGTGCAGAAACATTGATCCAGGGATTGCCATAAGAACGGTGGAGTTTTGCTGAAATACGGGGCGGATCTCAACATACGTGATGATCACTGCGGCGCTCCCTTACATAGGCTGTGCCGAACGAGGCTAAGAGCATTGGACCCACGACTTGCTAGAACACTCTTAAAAGGCGGCGCGGATGCCAACTTGCGCGACAAAAACGGGATTTCTGCATTGAAGATGATAAGAAGTAAGAAGCGAGGGTTCTGGCGTGATCTTCACGAGCTGGAGCTGGAATTGCTGTCGCTCGAATACGGTGTAGAGGAGAGGCAGCAAGCTTGTCAAGCGATCATTCGGGATAGCTAGAGCAAATCAAGCCGAACTACGGCTGGTCGGATAGGGCGCAGAGGAAGGTGAAGCTGGTGTAAGCGGGGCCATAGAATCGATGTACTGCGCATAAGAGAAGAAGACGATGGTCAGTACAGTAGACATATTCAACATGGGAGAGCTGATAGTAAGGTCAAAAGCTTCTTTCAAATGATCAGCTGTAGAATTACTACTCCAGGAAGTAGAATACTCCTTTTACATCGATTCTAGAAGTAGTGGTATTACAGTCAATTTTTGTCGTGAACAGACCTCAGAAAGCATCATAAAGGAAGCCTGCATATCTGCAGGCTTCATGACGTGGTGAACCGGAGTGAAGTTTTCTCCAGCTCCGCATGTGACATCAGTTACATTCGTGCATCCTCTAAATATGGCCCCTACTCATGGCCCGCCAAATCTGGCTACGCCAAGAGCGATTAACAACGAAAGCAAGGAAAGACGTAAGGTAAACAAGGAAGCCTCAGAGTTATAGAAAGAAGCAGAGAGCGAAAGAGAAGGAACGAAGGAAAAGAGTGACCGAGCAAAACCCCTTCACCGGGCCAGGCGCCATCGGGGATTTATCGTATCGCTTCGCTCTGCGCGAATCTAACCAGAATGCTGTAAGCATGGAAGGATTGACCAGAAGTATAAGAAGAGCAAAAGACAGAGGCGTATTCACGGTGAGCATCTAAGAGTCGTGGCAGCAGCCAAGACCTGAAGAGGATACATAAGGTACTCGTAGCAGCAGAAATTTGAGGGCGGCGAGGTGGCGGCTAGCCGGACGCGGCACGCTTTCACGCAAGAGGTACTAGTAATTCACCTGCACACTAACTACGCGGCTATCTTAAGGTGCGTCCTTATCGATAAGCCTTACGAGCATGTAAGCTCAGTTCTCACCGTACTTTTGTAACGAAGTAACAATGAGATTGAATAAGAGTGGTTTCGGCACGATGCTTGCTCCACTCGCTGCACAAGCACTAGCGCTATCATCTAAATAGCTGTGGGCCAGCTGTTTCCGATTATGGGCAGGAAACCAAATCAGCTCGTCCTAGAGTTTTTTGACCGCGGGGCCAAACTTCCTGATGGCAGCAATCGCTACGAACACACATGCAAAGCTTGTGGAGAGCGTTTTCCAAAAGGGAGAATTGAAAGTCTGATGTCTCATCTAAAGACAAAATGTCACGCCGTTGCACCAGAAGACCGGCATCGAGCCCTACTACAATCGAATGAGCGGCCAGACTCAGAGCCACATGATGCTGAGAGATATTCTGGACCGGCAGCGGCTATTAAGGGGCACCGATACACTACAAAACTACCCATCAGTGGAAGCCGCAAACTCACGGGTCTAGAAGCCCTTGCGGAGGCAAGCAGACAAATTGAGCACCCGCGAAAACAAGGGCACAATGGCATGGAGAAAATTGACATGATAGATCCGAGTTTGCGAAACATCTGGGAATATGAAATGTCCCTTGATGATCCTCAAGAAGGACGGAATGGAGTTGGTACATTCACCATCTATGTTTACTGGAGTTGGATCCTACCCCATCGCTAATTGCTCTGTCGCTTAGTCTCTACGTCGGCTCCTTTTAATAGTAGTACTTTTAGCCTGCCGTCAACTTCGCAGGAGCTGTCTACTTCACCATACGCACTTCGACTTGCCTCCCCACCTCAAACGGCCGATCACTCCTCTACGCTCTCCATGATCGCGGCATCTGCGAGCAGCCTTGAGGCCATGATGCCTTGCAGTGAGGGTCTGAATCAGAATGATATCAATGGTAGCAGTGGTACACGTATTGATGCCGAAGGTCTGCATTCTATTGACCATGCGTACGATACAATACCCATGTCTACGCAACAATCGCTACAGGCTTACGTTAACGGGATAGAGAGGGAAATCCCGGATGAAATTGCCGCCCAAGCATCGTCCTTTCTCCGGCCTATCGCGATGAATCTTGGTCGTATTCCTAGGTCTTCTCCAGTGGAACATGTTTCTTCCAGTAGCCGGGCACAGAAAATACGAGGGAAATTGAGTAGCTCAAGGCGTCAAGAAGTACAGAGCATGAGGAAGCAAGGGGCATGTATTCGATGCCGGATGTTAAGAAAGACCGTATGTTGTTTCCCAGGCGCTTCTCCTGCGATGTTCTGGTAGCTGAAGCTTGTCAGTGCAGTGGAGATAACCCCTGCAAAACCTGCGCCGCTGTCACCAGCGCACGGGTATGGAAGCTCGATTGCATACGGACAAGCATCGTGAAAGAATTCGAACTATACCATACGAGTACGCGTTGCCAATCTCCGTTTTACTTTGCATTACTGACGCAGTGTCAGACCTACTTACATCTCTGGCAAACCAAAACCTTGATGTCGCCATGGGTCAAGTGAGATTTGAGCAATATCCAGGCTTTCTGAGCGTATTCCACGACATCAGTAACGACAAACCTATGAGATACTCAGTCTTGACGGGAATTCCTGAAAACCAAGAAACTGAGAGCGAACAAAATGGAGCTCTCGACTACACTAGGTCTTCTGAGACAATTACAATTTTAGACGAGGATGGTGAGGATGTACCGGCAAAGTTTCAATGCTATGCCGGGACCATGGCCCATAAAACATACGATGAGGAACAATCAGTGTTCATGAAGCATACCCTGACATTAGCATCGGAGCTATCTCTTCGAAAACATGTCAGTAAACGCCATGAGTACTCTGGTTATAGGCTCTAAAAAAAGGCTCACCCAATTTACCAGGATAAACTCTTAGCACAGGTACTCGAGTTGTGGACCATAACGCATATTATTGTCGATAACGAGATGCATTGGCAAGTCTGGCTACACCCAGCGCAAGCATCGCCAAAGGCATATCCCAAATTTGCAATGCTCAACGAACCAGTTCGAATCAACGAAACGAATAATCCACAATCGTACCAGTTGATTTGTTCTCAATTGCGATCCGCGGCTGAGAAACTAGCTGCAACGATCAGCAAGACGGTATTGAACGAGTTAGAGAAACGCTTGGAGCGTCGTGACAAGTGCCGTGGATTCGAAACTTTCTTGGTCGGTATCGTACTGTTGAGTTGTGTGGAGAAAATGAGCTGGTACTACAAGACCTTTGATGACGTAAAATGGTCTGCAGAGGTTCGCCTACCACAGTAACAGCTTTGACAACCATTGACAAATACCAGTGGCCTCTGGATCAACCGCCAAACTCTTACTACGAGCGCGGTGATTATTTCTCCAACTTCATCTCTAAGCTGTTCAAGATGCGAGGAATCCTTTTCCATATTCATACGAGCCAAGTCGATGGCCTTTTGCATGCCCACGATCCCAGCGACCCACTCGCTAGTCAGTGGCTTGACGCTGTCCGTCTTTCAGGTAAGGCACTGTACTCATGGTGGTTTTCGGTCATGGTGCCATCACTGATAATAGTATGTTCGACAGAACAGCATCTCGAAGTCTGCCAAGCTGCTGAGTTCGACTATACGAATTCTCGGAGCCTCGACCTGAAGTTTTCGTCGAAGCTGCTCCTGGCCCCGGAGTAGAGTACCCCACAAGTTCTTTGTAGTCAAGCTATCCAGGAATTAAACCCCTCTTGATGAGCTTCTTCGATTGACCTAATAGTGAATGAATTTACCCCAGAACCTAGTCACTCTGTCCCTCTAGGAAAGGTTTTATCAAACATCGACCTCCTGGTTTGTTCGTTGCTAGTCTCGTCTTTAATCAAAAAAGTCGACACGCATGGAATCGAACAAATCATACATCATCGCTAAATCTTCCCAATCCTGGTACGTATCTTCTTCATTCATCCTCTCCTCCGCTCCCCTTCGATACCAAAATCCCAAATCCTCCAAAATAATCCCTAACCTCCACCGTAAAAACAGGTCGCTACCAACCAACCAACACGTCTGTTTGGTGGAAGCCTCACGACTTTGACTGATTCCAATCAGTCAAAACACCTTATTTTCGATAACCTGAAGATACTCGTACGTCGAATATTGAATAGAACAGCACGATTCTCGTGGGGATTTGTCTACTGGTTAGGGCTATTGTAGCGCAGCGTGTTGTTCGGGTTTATCGTGTGGGATCCATGCTGGCAAAGCCTACTTGCAGACATGAATGACATACCTACGGACCTGACTTCTATGATGACCGGCTTGCCAAGCAACATTGGTGCCTGAAGCTAACGAGCTCCAAGGTTTGGTCTCGATGGCCCAATAATAGTCAGCTATGATCCCCACTGAGCGCACTCCTCCCTCCATGCGGTACTTTCAACCGGAGTCCGTGGCTGCCAAATGATGCTATGCTGCTATCTGCACAGCTAGTGCTGATAGGGTTTGGCCATGGTCAACGGAAGATGCATTCAGGCCCATCATGGCTTTCGTTGTCTTCTTTTCATCTGTTGGGGTTTTTCTCTTCTTCACTCTAATCTATTACTAGCCTAGGCAGGTCGGGGTTGATTGGCTTGATTCATGATTGGCTTGATATTGACGAGATTTGGCGAACTTCAGCCCCGCTAGCAACTCTCGTCAATCAGATTGTCAGATTACATAGAGAGTCAGCCAAGCGACGATCAGTGTTTTAGATTAAATGCTGGCGCTTAGGAACACCCTCGAATTACCTACGGATTCGCGACTACGACGTTGCTCTTCCCACAACGAATTTCACATAAGTGTGTGAAAAAACATCATGGTACTAGCAAAGGCGATCCAGACAGGAAACTGTCTCAAGGACTATTTCATCATGAAGAGGATAGCATAATACATAGCTGAATATCTTACCGCAAGGGTGGACTCTACTGTTTAGAATCGGCAAAGTCATCCAATCCTTCAGACACGGCACGTTTTTCAGCCTCTGCTAGTGCTGACGTTTCAGTTCTGCCTTTCTCACGGACGTACTGTGCCTCGAACATGCAGGCGATATAGAACATGAATCGAATTAATATTTATTGATTAAATCTGTCTTGCATTTTCCTGTACGCTGCCGTGTATTCTTCTCTATTGGGCAAACATATTTGGTTCGATACAATATCTCCAAGGTGTCCGTTGCTCTATAGCAAGCATACCTGGATTTCTATGAATCATGATCTTCCGTAAAGGAAAAATAGATCCCACCGACCACGCCAAATTACTTACTTCGACGGAAGCTGAACCGCAGAAGCACAAGGCTACAAGGGGTAATGGCAGACTTCGCGCTCTATTGCGCAACGGGGGCCTGAAAGCCGTCGCCGTCACTAAAGATGCCATCGTTGGCGAAGAGGAGGAGACGCCTAAGGTTGTTGTCACCAAGGACCTGTGGACGGCTTTGTTTCGCTGCGCGGTCCATCTTGTACCGCTGAGCGTGACCGTCGTTCTGGCATACCTCAACCTGGCTAGCTACTATATCGGAGGAGAGCTCCAGGGGCTCAGCGGTCCCCTCTTCAACGCATTGGACAACCTTTGCCTACAAGTCGCGGCGAAACTGGCTGTACGTGCTCCATCATCTTGCTCAATCAATGCCGGCTTTAAGAACCCGCTAACCAACCTTCTGCACCTGGCAGGAACTTGCGGTTATGGGCTCCGTTGGCACCATTGTCATGGATGTACTGAGGAACGAGTTACTTTATGGCAAAGACGGTCTGCCACTTGGCATGCTGAGCGGCAAATCGAGATTCTCGGAATTGAGCTACTTCTGGTCCCCAGAATTTTGGTACGGCCGCAGGGGCTTTTCGTCGAGAAGCCGAAATTGGCTCATTCCGGCAGTCTTATTTGCCGCAGGCTTGTTCGCCGTTCTCACAGGTCCCGCGGCTGCATTGCTGCTGATCCCGACAATGCGCGAGGATTGGCCTGCGGGATCTGCAAACTTTTGGCTCAATGGAACTGATCAGACGCTGTGGCCTACAACCTTGGATGCCTCCGCCGTCGGCGGGCCCGAATGTCTTCTTCCCAGCGTCGAAACGGTAATGTCGAACGTCGGGAATTCGTCAGCGTGCATCTGGGGTGGACACGAGTATCTCACCCAGTATTATCGGCAATGGCGGTTTAGAGGGTTTTTCTCTAATGTAACCATGGACGAAGGTCAATTTAGGCGTGATTTGCGATGCGGTCTTAGGGGCAATAGCTCGAGAGAGACGTGGACTTTAGGAAGCAGCCTCGCCGTGGGCGCGTTTGCTCAGAAAATTCAAATTGCATGGGGTGACGCTCTTGCCTTGGCTCCGAAGACCCAACCTGGCAAGATGTATGCAACTTTCAACGCCCGGCCCCAGGATGGCACGGTGTCCACCATCGAAAGTCGCATTCCAGCCGTACGCACTCAATGCAGCTGGTATCCCCTCAAGTTTGTCTCAGACCAGCAAACACTTGGCGTAAGCATTTTCTGATAGTCGCGATTGGCCTATGCTGATGATATCCGATAGTATCCCTACCTTCCAGAATATGACTACAGTTCCTATTCAGCCGACAGCTTCAACATCGACCTTATGGGGTATGCACTCTCGGAAGTCTACCCACCCTCATCCAACATTTCCAGCCGCTGGCTCCCTATTCCTGTTACCCCGGCGCTCCTCAAGTTTGCAGGTAACGGCACCGTTAATCATACCGACTTCCTTCCTTCCGCGTTCCTGGGTATTCAAATCCCCGCTTTAGATCCATCTCCAGCGTCCGGTACCGTCTTTGCCTGCTCGATCGACGCCCGCTGGGCGCCTGGAAAGAGTATCGCTACGGACGGAGGCCCCTTTTCCCGCTTCACCCAGCATAGCGAAATCACCAACTTCCGCGAGCCCCAAGAAATCCATCCTGCGTCCCGCGACGGCTTCCTCCCCAAAAACGACGGCTCCTGGACAACGGTCCGGATCGATCCCGCCTGGCTCAATACCCTCACCCCGTCGCTCTCCACCACTGCCCCCGGCTTCACCACGCTCTCCGCCTTTCTCGAAAGCATCGACGCCCGCAACGCCACCGGCTGGATGAAAAGCTATAACGACATCGTCGCTGGCGTCGAGGGTATCCTCGCTACCCTCGTCGCCGACGGCATGTCCCGCATCGGCTACACCGCCAACGCCGCGCCGGAATCCATGCGCTGGAACGGCGACATCTTCGCCTCTCCCTCCCCCTACAACAACATCTTTCCCCACTCCACCGCCAACGCCTTCCTACCACCCCCGGACACGCCACCCGCCTCCCTCATCCAGCTGTCCTGGTCCGTCACCATTGCCGGCTACGCCTACGGCGCCGACAGCCTCGCCTACTACCTTGCGCTAGCGGTGCTATTCTCGCACGCCGCGCTGGCGCTGGCGCACGTCGCATACCGAATTTACACGCGGCGCTCGGCCGAGTGCTGGGACTCGTGGGAGGAGCTGCTGGTGCTAGCGTGGATGTCGAAGCCGCCGTTGGAGCGGGAGGGTGGGCCGCTAAGGAATACTTGCGCGGGAATCGGCAGCGCAAGGACGATGCGGACGCGGATGAGGGTGAGGGTGGCGGATGAGAAGGGTGGGGGGGAAGGCGTGGAGATGGTGGTTGCGGGTGGGGAGGGGGAGGAGGGGGGAGAAGGGGAGGGGTGGGGAACGGGGGAGGTGGTGGAGAATGTGAGGTACGGGGCGATTTAAGGTATGATGTGGGTCAAGCCGTTTGTGTCGAGGGATTTCCTTGCAAGCTAGAACGGACGCTAAGCGTGATCACGATCGAAAGGTGTATCGAAGTTCGGCATGAGAGCTTTCGGGAAAAGGAGAGCCGGGCCAGGGGGGGGAGTGGGAGGGTTTGTCAGAGTGAATAGGGGATTGCTGGGGGTGGGGAAGGTCAGGTTGGCGTAATGAGGTGAAGTAATTAGAACTTGCTAGGACTTGATAGAGGGGATATGGGGATAAGATATTGACACCACCCCCATCGACCCAACCCTCCCCCCTCCCCCAACGCCCACCCCACTCCGATCAACTCAACACCCATCACTACCCTAACCAGCTCGCCTAGAATCCCGTCTTGCACCTCACTCCCTCGCCCCATCCCATTTCATACCTTCTCCACTGCCTCCATGGTCCAACCCCATCCCCACACCTCCTCTTCCCCCATCACATACCTCCACCACCTCCACCCATAATCCTACCTACCAATCCTACCAATCCTACCTAACAACCTACCCATCATTCACTCCATCATTCCCCCAGCCAGCAGCAGTAACTAAGAGGCACAAATCCTACAAGGCAGATATCACTGCACCTGCTTCAGCTATCGTGAAAGGGGGGATTTGAGAGTGTGGGTTTGGTGAGGTTGGGGGGGAGATGGGCTTGGAGAGAATGAGGGTGGAGTGTGTGGGGAAAGAAGTGAGATTTCGGTCATTCCCGCAGCGTTTTGACATTGTTCGAGGAATTTTTTGGCATTTTTGAAAAAGGGTACGACTAGGCACTGCAGGGCTTTATTTTACTATAATGAAAGTAGGGTATGACAAGAAAATGTTCGAATAGTAGCGCATTGAATGGGTGTTTTTCTGTCGCTTGTTTGAGCGGGTCGATGAGTCCTGCGATTCGTGTTGAAGCGGGGTTGGATCAACGGTTTGCTGATTGAGAGCAATGATGCTACTGGAATACTCATCTTAATATGCGCATGAGCTGAGTTGCTGAGATGGATATAGAGGGGTCAGCAAGTAGGGAGGCCTTGCAACCTTCGCCTTTAGAAAATGTTGCGGACGGCAAGGACAACGGTAGATTCGTTACGGGCGACGAGTTGACGGGCAGATTCTAAGCCCATGCCTGCGCTGGCACCGGTGATGATGATGGTCTTCCCTTTAAAGGTCGATGCCCGTGGGAAAAGGGGTGACTTTAACCTGCGAAAGAATACCTATTGTAGGGGGGAAGAGAGGCTGATTGGAACCAGATATTGTGGGTGGAGATTAAGAAAAGGAGTTAATAATAAGGGCAAGAGTGTATGTCAACGGACTTTTGAATTTTTGGATGAGAAGGATGAGAATGCACGGAAAAAGCAAGATGCAATAAAGCAGGACACGGAACACTCTGTTAATATAGGTTCACATGGACCAGTTTTAGATGAGCTAAGCCAAATATTCGTACGCGAAGAGACTGCTCCTCGTCTCATTGATTGCAGTGCTGAGAAATCAAAGATGTCGATTGGTTTGAACAATGGCTCCAAGCTTGGAATTTTAAGGGTTTAAGCTATAGCAGTGAGCGGTCTGCCCTCTGGCGACTTGCCATTATCCAATGAACAGATCTGTGTTCTTCAAGATGGCAGTCCTAAGTGAACATGAGCCCTTGCTTCTTAAAAGTCTGAGTGTTTATCGTGCGACGCTAAGCTAAAATAGGAATTCGACCGAGCATTACTCGGCCAAGACACTTTATTCGGTGCCGTTGAAGTTCGTTATATACATATATCCTTATAGAAGACATGTTGCAAATAGGGGTACAGATATGTCCAAAGATTGATCGATTTCGATGTGGGAGAGAGGCACAAGAGACCACAAGTCTTACCAACCCTGGATATTTCTCATTCAAAACCTTCGTGTAAGACTCAGACTCCGTCTCCGTAATCTGTAAGCTATTCCATAGGTTGTGCGTAGTGATATCATATACCTCGTGCGGCTTCATGCGTATTCAAACGTTGCCGAGTATATCTGTTGTGCGTGCTATTTCCAACTTGCTCCCCTGGATTTGAGACGATGGGCAATCATGACAATTTGGGCCGAGACACAATGTGAAAGGTAAACCCAAAAATTACTCACAGACTTCACCCTCCTCTCCAATCCGCATGAAGGTCGAAATCGAACGTGATGAAGTCTCTTTCAAACGCTCTACCTTGCTCTTTCGCATCCTGCCCCTTAGGTTGGGCATAGTTATGCCAGTGATACTTAGCACGCCATCGCTTGAGCTCAATATTCTGTGAGCGCTGACTGACTTCACTTCATCTCGGTTATCATAGTCAGTCGAGCGTTGCACCAAAGCCTATGAATATATCCCACTCGAGAAAAGGATTGGCTACCTCAGTAAGGCCATCAACAATATCTTGACCCGTGTGAAGTACTCATCGAGGTTTCGAGTCAACGATGAAGACCATGCAGCCAAATCAGAAATATCGAGAACATCGTCCTTATCAATATTACCAACTCGGCCCTCATCATGGTTATGCATGATTGAAGGCTCGGCTGACTGGGGGTGATGTCCGTTCAAGGCGGAGTGCGATATCAAACTGCCGTTTGGCGCCGGCTCTGCTCCCCTGATTAAGGGATCAGTGACAGTCTTACTTGTAGAGAGCGACATTGTACGCAGTGCTATTCCTGGCGGAAGTTTTTCACACCTTATTGGTACTGCAGGCTTGAACAGTTGTGGATTGGCGCCAGGTGGTAGGTCAAGCCTTTTGCGAAGCGCTACGAGCATTCTCCATGCCAGCGATATCTGTTTGGCGGATGGCGCAGTATCCGATAAAGCAGGGTCATGTTCCCCTCGGTGGCCAGCACTCAGTTTAGTATCAAAACCGAAGATATCGATTACTTCATCAACCAAGTAGCGTAAGGTATGTCTGTTCTCCAAATTTGGGTTGCATTGCAAATACGTGAGGCAAAGGAAAATACACTGAAGAGGAGCCAAAACCATGAATAGGGCGCAAATGCATCGATGCGTAGAAGTTGCACAAAGCTACGTAGGTACGTGATGCAAAGCTGGATAATACTATTTGCTCGTTCAGTCAGCCGTAGTTTCCAACAGCATTATTTCTTCCTGTCCATAATTCATAATCAAAGAATTCGAAGACCGACAACGAACGTGGGACGCCGTAATGTCTCAATAGAGAGCTAAATAGAAATCTCAAAATGAAGAAGCGTCCACATACCTACTTCACATTTTCTGCTGCTACTCTGTCTTACTATCAGCGCGACCCAGGAATGGCTTTTGTACTAATATTCCGGCCTCTGTCTTCAGTATGTTGAGCATGTTTCTTACCCAGGAACTCCAAACGGTCGGCTGACTTGGGTCAACGCCGTAATAGCCTTGGTGTGTCACAGGTGACGCACTGGCTAACCGAGAAGGAACGAAGCCTGTCTCAGGGTTGCTTTGATCTAGTATCCTCTTGACTAACCTATCTAGCTTCGCTTGGAGGCTTTTCGCGGCGCTGATACATTCATCTAATCGAGCCTGCCCCAAAATGTGGCTGTCATATAGGCTACTAATTAGCAAGTGTTTGAATCGTGCACTTTCAAAGCGGCCTATTGCTAGAAGCATGGTAATGGAAGTTGCACCAGATGATGAGGATAGAGATCTTGAGAGACGATGTTGATTCATTAATGGAAAATCCTCATCGCGTATATTAGTGACCATCCTGGAATTTCTCAGTTCCTCACTACTATCACAGCATGTCCGCGATCCATGAACTATACTTGCTTGCACATCAAGCCATACAATATGCCACCAGACACGACGGCGCAACTCACAGGTAACGGGGTCCAGGCCGAATAAGGAGCCATCAAGATGCAGTCCCATGCTTTGTGCAATCCGCACTACAGAGCTTAAAAATCTCAACTCCTCCAAGAATTCGATATCTGGTTTGGGACAGCTGTAAGCCAACAATGACGAAACCAAGGTAGAAAGAGTAGGGTATCGTAGATGTTGACACACATCAAGACATGCGGAATGTGAGCATTGTAGTTGTTCGACAATTTTCTCTTTTATCACTCCCTCTAGACTGCCTGCCATCCAAGTTGCAGGCAAAGCTGTCTTTGCACCGCAATACAGAACCGAGAATAGAAGGTATAGAAAATTAGGATCGCCAGTCCAACGGAGTCGATGTGAGGTTGAGGCACGTTGTCAGGAATAACGTCTAACTCGCCCAGGAGGGTCTCACAGAGCGACTCCTATCGATGAATTAGTAGCTTTTAGTATGAAGAGATAACCTGCATTGATTTGCAGGCTTACGTGACCAGTGACAAGTTCCCAAAATCCATTGCCGACATGGTGGACCTGGCCTCCGCTCCGTATACTAAGGTAACCCGAAGGGCGAGCGTCAAACTCTCTTAGAGCGGCATTTTCATTATCGGCAGACGTTCCAGCTCCTATTTCCTCGTTCACGGATTTAGGCTGCACAGCCTTTGGGCTATTGGTAAATTCCTGTAATGGCGTGAGACCGTTCGACGTGCGAAGGCGCTTTCGAGATGCGTCAGACCCAAGATTTACAGTAGTACTATTCGTGATCGATGGCGTGGTCATTTGAATTGCACGTTCAGAGTCTTCTGGGGATCCCAAGTTTTCCCCGGCACGAGGTGTGGGTTGCCCTTGCGAGTTACCTGTGGTGTTGACAGGTCGCGATTGTCGGCGTCGTATTGACAAGCCTCTTGGATCCTGACGCAGTTACTGCAAGCTGGCTGTTCCCTCCCGCAACGGACCTTTCTTCCTCGACATATTGCACAACTCAACGATGGACGAGGTCGTGTAATGTGTCCGCGACGTCTGGTTTTGGCTGGCGGCATTTCCAGTGATCCCTAGTACATCTTAAGGGACAACAACTTCCATGTCCGGCTTAGAGAAAGCAAGCTCATGACCTCACGTGGGTTTATAATTAAAGGACTCCGCAAGTCGAAGTACCTCAAGCCAAAGCTATTGCCCTTTTACCCAGGGAATCTACCTTTGAATAAGATCACGAGTGTTGCTTGATGCGAAGTCAAGTTCACCAGCAATAGGAATGAAGCTACACTGTCTCATCGTCTTTTCCAGGATTCCATACTCAGGGATAAGCAAGATACCGCATCATTGCCCTCCATCATGGTGTTTGTCGCCCTAACTTCACGTTTGTAGTTCTGTCGGTCGTCACTAAAGTTAAAAGGCGTGAAGCGAAAAAACACACATCCCTTGCAGATCACATGATCGCGTGTTATGGTGGCGCACGTCTGCCTTCATCGTTCCTTCAGCATGCCAAAGTCAATTATCATACTATCCTAGATTACCCGACGTACCCATGGATCGCTGTGAATATTTAGCCCTCTGGAGCCAATGGAGAAGACCTCGGTTCAGAAAGAAATCTTCTTCAACGAGCTTTACAGGCTCGATGATTCCGACGAAGAGCAAGACACGAGCGAGGCCGCTTTAATTCTACGGCAGAGTAAAGATACATTCCATCAGAGGGAGGATCCCTCGACACCGCTGCCTAAACGTCGGCTGATTCATACCTCATGTGCAACTCAGCCATTTGGACGGACCATATCAGAGCCCTTACTAACCTCGAGACCTGTGCTGGAGACCGTGGAACTTGTCAAGGACACACCACTACCTTCAGCAATGCCTCTAAAAGGAAATGGAATGCGAGAAGAAGAAGCCAATGCTACAACGCCATCCCTGACCGGTGCTTTTGCAAAACCCGATTCTTCCAAAAGAGGTCCAAAAGCCCGTGGGAAGAGAAAAAGGGGGCAGTCATTGGAAATCATGCCTGAGTCTCAGCAGCTCTTTAAGGGTTTTTCATTCTACTTTTTCCCGAACAATGACATTGCGCCGGCGCGACGAGCTCGAATCCGAAAGGCTATGGAATGGGGTGCTGTTTGGGTGAAAGAGTGGAAGGATGGCATCACTCATGTTATTGTCGATGACAATCTATGCTACAATGACTTGCTCTCGTTCCTTAAGGTTTCTGTCTTACCGTCCGACATTACCTTGGTCAACGAAGTCTACCCTGCAGACTGCATAAAATATCGATTCGCTGTCAATCCTAAACAGATTATGTATCACGTCAAGGGTCATCAACAAGCGGCTGAGCCTCCTCAATCATCTATCCCTGCACCGTCCTCTGAAGACTCTTTGTCCTTGAAGCTAGGGAGAAGGGAAATGATCCAACAAGCGCAGACGCCGTCTGTGGCCGAAGAAGGTGAGCATAACCCTATGGCTTGGAAGCACGTAAGCGATGAGACGCGCGTCGATATCCAGAACACCGAAAAAACTTACACAAAGCCGGATGAAAATAATCACGATGCTCTGGACGAGGCCATTGAGGAAGCTCGGGTAGTCAAAGATCTACCGCTGGACCTTGACGAGGACGAGAGTCCTTCTAGTAGTGCAGTATCCGACGATTCTGACGGCAATAGTAGTGAGAAGGAGGCAAAGAAACCAAAACTTAGGAAAGGCTCTTTTGGCAAGTCATGGCAGCAGAAATTTAGCTGCATGCAGAAGCACGATGGTCTAGACAAGGCCGAAAATCCAAACGGCCGAACCATTGAGGTCCTGCAACAAATGGCCGATTATTATGAACGTACAAAGGATCACTGGAGGTTAACTGCCTACCGCCGAGCTATTGCTGCCTTGCGGAAAGAGACTCGAAGGATATTGACCAAAGAAGAAGCGTTCACAATTCCCTTCATTGGGGAAAGGCTCGCTGCCAAAATCGAAGAAATCGTCTGGACCAACCGACTCCGCCGATTAGAGAACGCAAACCTAGAACCCAACGACCTTGTCTTGCAGAAATTCATGAAAATCTACGGCGTAGGCTATATCCAAGCCAGCCTCTGGGTCGACCAAGGCCACCGCACCCTGTCCGACCTCGCCAGCAAAGCCCCGCTCACGAAAAACCAGAAAATCGGCATCGACCACTACGACGACTTCCTCCAGCGAATCCCCCGCGCCGAAGTAGCCGAGCACGACACCCTCGTCCGCACCGCCATCCGCGCTCTCGACCCCACCATCCAAATCACCATCGGCGGCTCCTACCGCCGCGGCGCCCCCTCCTCCGGCGACATCGACTTCATCCTCACCAAACCGAACTGCACACCCGCCACCCTCCGCACCCTCGTCCTCGACACCATCATCCCCCACCTCTTCAGCACCGCCTACCTCCGCGCCGCCCTCGCCGTAACCTCCGCCTCCGACGGCTCCAAATGGCACGGCGCCGCCTGCCTCCCGCAGTCTCCCATCTGGCGCCGCATCGACTTCCTGCTCGTGCCCTGGGACGAGATGGGCGCGGCGCTGATCTATTTCACCGGCAACGATATTTTCAACCGCAGTATTAGGCTTTTGGCGAGCAAGCAGGGGATGCGGCTGAACCAGCGGGGGTTGTGGCGGGATGTGCTGAGAGGCCGGAATCGGGAGAGGGTTACGCAGGGGTCGTTGGTGGAGGGGAGGAGCGAGGAGAGGATTTTTGAGGTCTTGGGCGTGCCGTGGAGGAGGCCGGAGCATAGGATTTGCTAGCGGGGGGGTTCGGGAGATGGGGGAGGAGAGAGGGGGGTTATGGCGAAGACAGACTCTTTACAATTCTTTGGATAATCAAGGACTTGGTTTAGTTTCCCTGTAGGATATGACTAGCATCAGGCCCTTGCGTAGAAAAAAAATCATCCTCAACCAACTCCACAACTCCAACCGACCATACAGTATCTCTCGCTCGAAATCCCCCTGCTATCGAATCGCATGTTCCGGCATTCCCATATATATCAAAAATTTCCATTTAACCCACCTGCCCCGGCATCTGTTAAGAAACTCCCTTTCTTTCCACAAAACATCCCACCCCTTCTGTTGTGAGCCATCTACAAAAACGCGCATCACAACCGCTAATTTTTGCTTTCTGAAACCCTCGACTTAAAACGACAAACAAACAAACAAACAAACAAACAACATTTACACCACTTGCAAATTGTGATGCCAAATACCTTACGGAGTACTTTGCATACATTCTCCTGACGAAAGAGTCATGCCCCAAGACTATATATATTCTACAGTAGATACTGGATTCAGCCTAGGTATTCCGTTCCATTTCACGTGGACAGAAATGATAGCTTGATTAGAAGCGCAGGTCGTAAAGTGAAGCTAGACTGGGTGGGTTGGGAATGAGAATACCGACGCTAATTTTGAAGGCTTTGGTTGTTTAGGGGAATAGTCGTTGGGGTTCTTAGGGGATCGATATTTTTAAGGGGTTGGAGGAGATGATGGTTGGATTATGTGGTAGTAGACGGGGAAAGGGGGACGTGTGGGGAGTTGGGGGTGAAGGAAGCATTGCAAAGACTTGAGGACAAGACCGTTGGAGGCTTGAGCTGGGTGGGTAGGAAGACTGGTGATGTGTTTCTTCAACCATTGGGGCTGAAGATCTGATAGTTTGGTGTTCCTGTGAAGCCAGTAATGCAGGGCGTCGGTAGGGCTAGACTGACTTTGAGGAGCCAGGCAGAGAGTTTTTACATGATGGAATGAGTTGGCTTCGGCACCTTGGCTTCTTGTAGCAAGTTCTTTGTGCGGTAAATGTGTTCCACGTCTGGAGATTGACGGCTTGTTAGTGCAGACTGTCGTAGACAGAGCTGGAAGAGGAATGCCGTGGAGAAGACGATGGACGCAGATCTCACGTCCTTAATCATTGTTTCTTGCTTAGCGGAATCGTCGATGCTAACTTCATCAATGCAGACATTCTCGCTATGGTCAGAAGATTTTGTACAAACGAACAGCGTCTTCCAGTTAAGCCAAAAGGCCCGTCTCCTACCAAACGCCACGCCAGGTATAGCATTGCTGAAGAAGAAAATGGTTTCTGATATGCATCACCCGGCGGCGCCGGTAATTTGGTGCGGTTGTGATTGCGCTTGGAGTGCTGCGGCTACATCGGGCGCCTGCCGGTAGAGAACGATTTCAGATTGTTTGAAATATCTTCTCGCATCTAGATGGATGATTATTAGCAGTGTGACATAGTTTCTGAAGGGCAGAGGTCAGATTAATGATAGTGTGAAATAGGGTTGTGGGGAGTTATCAAGAGTGTAACAGACAACGGAATGAACCTTCACATGACATGCATAGACATGCTTGTGGGATCCGGCGCTGTGCCAACACAAGCAGATAGCACAATAAAAACAAGACGGGAATGAGATTTACTCACCTTCATCAATAAGTACAAGACTAAGATAGTATCGAGTGGAGTACTTCTTGTTTACTTCACGGAAAGTAGGGGTAAGATCGAAGCCGCCAAGGAACAATCGTATCGGTATGGTCTCCCCTGTCAATATACTGTCAGCTTTTCTCCGACGTGCATAAAGATACTGCCCAGCGAATGACGCAGCGGAAAATTTCTGCCGAGATGGTCAGGTTGCCATACCTCTTGAAGGCGAACCATCCATTATCTAGCACCTGTCAGTACCGTCCTTCCCCTCACGGATCCGTAGCATACACACCTCGAACCGCACTAGAGTTTCGCTCTCGTTATACTGATTCGGCGCTACTCCGGTGGTTTCTCTTCGAATGATGGACAGCTCCATATGCTTGATCTTTAACCGCACCAACAGAAAATATATTCGGCCAACAATCACATCTTTCAAATGATACTTTGATTTGGAGTACTCAAACTCTATGTGTAAACAATCTTCAATCCCCACGTCCATCTTGATTGAGCTGTTGGTCTCTGGCGGTATTCGGTAGGAGTATACCCAGATGTCTTTTTCCCGTATAACGTCCGCCATCCGCCTCGATACGGTGACTCGGACAAAGTACCGTAGTTTGACATTGATGCCGTTGTAGGATTCGTATTGCTTCTCCACGTTCTTGAAATTGAATTCAAAGGTCTGCGGGTGTTGCAGGTCACCTGGAGCAGCTAACTCTTGGCCGAGGGAGAGAAATTCGTAGTGGTTGCCTCGGTCGAAGAACATCTCTGCGTTCCCCTCAGTATTAGAACTGCATGCGGCGAGTCTAAGGCCTTGAGGTGGGTACCAATTGTGCCAATGAATTGTACTTTGATGCCCGTGTGCTCCAATCTCTTGCCGTCTTTGGGCCTGATCGTCACTGCTCCTTTAACAGACTCTCCATCCATGTATAGCGGTGCTTTTTCTCTCCGATTCTTGTCCAGCTTCATGTCTACCATGGCCTTCTCATCTGTGTCCTCTAGAACGATATCGATATCGACGGGGGTTGAGAAGAAGTACGACATGGCTGCAACTTCATCAATCTACGTCACCAACAATTGGGACTGCCCAATCTCCGAGTCTCAACCAGAGACAGGTGGAAAGAGTATTCTGGATGATTGAAATCCGTGAAAGGTGTACTTTAGCTTGTTGGGTGGAGAAGTAGTTCGCGCTGTTGCGCCAAGCTTTTACGTTCTAAGCGAGAGCAACTCAGCCCTGCTGCAGCTTTTTAAATACTCGTAGACAGGAATAATCAACACCCAAACTTATTATCATTGGCGAAGAGACTCTACTATGTCCGATGTTCCGAGTCGGATCAATCTGGACCAAATTTTCGAATATGAACTCAATAATCCGTGAGCTCAGTATCGCCCCTAGTATCATTGCTGTCTTTCATTTATCCTCATGCTTCGTTATTCTACCTATTCATCAGTCCCAGCATTCCTAACTCCAGATTTCCAGAGTTCACTTCTCTAGCCGCTGCCAACGCTTCACAGCTCGAACAGTAGTCATGATGGCAATCCCGCAAGGCGCTTGATTGTACCTTTCCATGTCTAATTGGATGTGCTTTTGACCATTTAGTTTGGCAATCCAATCGCGTGTCTAAATTAATTGAGAGACCTTCCGAGAGATTCAGAATCAAGCTTGATTGACATAGGCGGGTATGAACCTAAGACGATTTGGTACATACGGCTCCTGACCGCAACCGCGATTGCTTCGGTGCCGCAGCCTCTTACGTCTCCCTCAGTCAGTTGTGGCAACGTCAAAGATTCCTGCAGGAGATCGACAGGCCTAGGCGAGGCCATCGATTATCACTCCAGGTACAATGTACTCGCTCCTTTTTAAACGCGAAGCATCGGGCCAAGCAGCTCGCAGATTGGTCAGACGAATTCATGGTTATCGGTATCGTAGATCATGAGAGGCCACGATGCTGCACCCCAGATTCGTGGGTAAGGTTGGCGCTATACTCGAGGAGGTAGCGTGCAGCAGGACTGCATGCATTCAAGTACGTAGCGGCGTAGTATCTCCGGTAGAGTTTGCATTATTGCAGCAGTACCCAACGAAAGGGTCGCGGTTGGGGGAGAACGGAGACGTGGTGATCATGCGAGGTCGTCGATATAAAATTATTCTCCGACTGGTCCTCGAGCCCCCCAGACTGGTCCCCCACGCGGATGATACACTACCCACTGCTGCGCGCCATCCTGCTTGTAGTCTTTCCTAAACCGTCTTGTCCCACTGGTTATTTGAGGAAGCGGAAGGTCTGAGCTCGTCTCGGTTTACATGCCTACCTACCTTAGGTAGTAGAACTAGTAGTAGTAGTCCCGGGAATGAAAGTCGACCGAACTGGCAGCGCCATCAGTCATCACTCGCTCTTTCCAGGACGGCACGAGACAAAAGCGGGCACTGCATTCATAGGTAGGGCCCACTAGGGACACGTCGTCTGTCACCAAGCACCGATCCACGTCTCACCATGCCCTTGGTTCACGGTCTTGTCCACTTAGAGAGTGCGTCGTAGTAAGTGTTGCAGAAAAAGTCTCCACTGTGCGGTCCGGGGCTGAAGAGGGGTTGCTATTTGCTAGGTACTTTCGCCCGGCCCGCTGAAGCCCGCCAAAGCAAGAACACAAGCTGGAGCCAGGAGACCGTAGAACAGACCCGGCTTTTATCATACGTACTGCACTAGGGACAGTCGACTTTTTGTTGAAGTGGTACAGACGTCCGTACGGAGTAGATGGCGGGCGGGTCCTTGCTTACAACCCCTTCGCGTCGTGGCTGGCTCTCCCGTGATCCCGCTCTCGCAGCAGCTTTGTTATTCGAGGAGAACAACGGACATCTTCTTTTCATGCCGTCCATTCGGCCATTCGTGCTTCTGCGACACGTACGAAAACCTCACCCCGTAGCAGTCGCTCCTACTAGCATTGGGGGACGAGGGATCGAATCGAATCGAATCGGCCAAACATCAGGCACCAACACGGTCGACCTGATTGTGGTTTAGACTGGCCAATGATCCAGAATAACAACAACGATGATTCGTTCGTGTTTTGGCAGCAGGCATTCTGGACTATTCTACACACTTACTTTTTACAATTCCAGTTACAGCTTTATGTTCCTCTACCAACGGGACGCTCGCTACCTTACGGAATACAAGTTACGGAATACTACTACAGTACTTACGTCAACGCTCAGACCTCTTCTCAGCCAAGAAAACGGGCACTAATCTGCCGGTCTGCTCCCTCGACTCGCTAAGGTACACTGTTAAAGGTGCTGCCCCATTTTTGGCCCAATTCCCGAGCATGGATCACCTGAATTTATTATTGTTTTCTCCTTAACCCCATGCATCATTACTTCTCCCTCGTGTATTTTCGCGGTTTAGTGTCGTATGTGGTGTGGGGGTCATCTCCCCAGTCTTGTATGCTGATCGTCAGTTGATTCGCCGCATGCCTGTCTGTCTGCTTACGACGTGGTAAGAAGCACTATCTCCTGGACAAAACCTCATATCTTGGGGACTCCGCCCATTCCGGAGGACAAACATCTAGTGGAAATGAATAGCTTCTCCAATCTACCATTGCTTACTTGCTTTACCGCTGACATCGTGCAATTTGAATCTCTCATCCCACCATCCAGTGAACAAGTCCTTCCTCGACAGACACCGCTTTCAACATCATTTTCATGATGACAATGGCAGCAGTAAGCGGGAGACATAATCTTCCGACACCTCCATCACCCATGAACTACACGGCCGCGAATTCAGTCAAACAGATCAATGGCGCTCTCACCTCCCATCACCACCGTCACATGTGGATCATCACTGGTCCAGCAGGGTGCGGTAAAAGCACTGTTGCTCAATACCTAGCCAAGGAACTTTCCATACCTTACATCGAAGGCGATGATGTGAGTAGCATGGCACCTCCCTTCTGTCCGTGCCTCGTGTTCTCGCACTGATCAACCGCCCTTAGTACCACTCGGAATCCAACAAGCGGAAAATGTCCCAGAACATTCCTCTCACCGATATTGATCGCTGGGACTGGCTCATCTCCCTCCGCGAAGCTGCTGCAACTCGTCTTTCTCCCTCAGGGCGGTCAGCAACCAAACCCCATGATGGTGTTGTGGTCACGTGCTCAGCTTTGAAACGCAAATACCGCGACGTAATACGGATCGCAGCGTACAATAACCACAGCATCATGGTCCACTTTATCTACCTACGCGCAGACGAAGCGACATTGATGAACCGAGTACAAGGCAGGAAGGGGCATTATATGAAAAGCACAATGGTACATTCGCAGATGGAAATGCTAGAAGAGCCGGATGTTGAAGAGCAGGGGAGAGATGTGCTCGAGGTTGATTGTGCTGCAAGCTTGACGGAAGTGCAGAGAATGGTCGTAGGAACAGTGAGGGAAGCATTGGCAGACGACGTATGACAAAGGGCTCGAGGCAGAGCACGTTACGGTTGTACACCTTCCTTTTCTGTTCAAAACGGTGCATTCGCAGGCCAGGCCGCGATGTGGTGGGAACGAAACAAAATAAGATACTCGGCAGTTTTGTAATTCTCGGGAGTCAAATACAACATCTACAAATGACGGGGTAAGAAGGGCAAGAAGCGAAATAAGATTTCATTGGGGCGGACCGTGCGCTAATATTCAGAATATAAAAACATTGTTGCTCGTTGCTCTTCCACAACGCTCTTTCCGACCATCACTGGTACCGACTTTACTGAAGAGAAGAATTTCGGTCGACAGTATGATGCAAAAGAGATCTCGATGTCTTTACTGACTACTGCAGCCTCAACCCTGGTTCCGGTCATTCGGCTCTTTACTCGGTAATGATGACCCTGCATAAAGTGGGTGAGTGGTCATAATTCATAAATAATCCTGATGGCGTATCACAGTATCACATGCGCTCCGCAGAACCGATGTTACACAACCTTGGGTTAATATCCCTCTCGTTTTTGATCCTTCTAGGTAGAATGCTAAGACTAGTCACCGTATAGATGATTTACCAATCCGGTTGCTTTCAGAGTCTGTTTGCTTACCCTGAACGAATAGTAAAAGGCCCTCTCTCTCTGAAAGGATCTTAACACATCTTCTAACGCAATATTAGACAAGCCTACTAAAGCACACTTGCTGCAGCTAGGTTCACAGCGTTAGTATTTTCCTATTTGAAACAATCTATCTACTGATCCTTCGACTTGGTTCTGAAAGTTTCAATGGACAGAACAGCGAACTAGGTAGCATTTGTGCCTCGTCTGACATACCTAACTACACCATACGAACAGACGCTCCCCTCGTCTGCGCCATCGCATCACTGTGCTGAACCTACAAGGCTGGCCAATAACTTCAGAGGATCGAAGACTATGGCCCCATATATCGGAACAACGCACTAAATTAACCCTCGAAGCAGTTGTCGGGGAGCAAGCAAACCAGAATCGATCATGGATGTTGTGCTCTGCCTTCTCCAGCCCGAAGATCCCAATTTTGCCGAGTACCTTACCAGATCATGGCATGACTAAGGTATTTCTGGTCACGCATAAAAAGACTGCTTTTGATTGCGAGACTTCTGATACTGGATCATGGGGATAAAGCACAGCTTCACTGTTCATGAACACTGTGTACTATGAGCAATAAGTCGAACCCATACGCCTTGCCCTCGCTAAAACAACCTTGCCAGGCTCTGCCAACATACCGAAACCTACAGGATGAGTTGGACTCACGAGATCTACCCCTAGGCCTATTACTAACCATCCCACACATCCCACACATCCCACACCATCCTTGGACGTCTCCCACGAGCTCGCAGACCACAGATAACTGTTCTACTCATCACCCCACGGTTCTCATACGCATATAAGCGCTCAACTCGGATCTCCTTGTACCACTCGCCACATCCCTTGTGCGCGGCAGTCGACGCTGTTCCTGATTACCGAATCCTTCAGCTCGAAGGTACTTACGACTACCACTCCATCTGCTCACCCTACACATCCCATTATCCTCGTTTCACGTCTCCTTTCGTTCTAGCCTCCACATCCACATCACGCCCTTTGCCTCTCACCTACACACCCCACCCTCCATGCATATGCAAGAGTTCGCTGAATATCCCACGCAACTCAGCCTCTTAGACTCCCGCCTATCTGTTACCGTTATCTATGCCCTCACATCCCTCGCTTAATCAATCCAGGTGAGTATCAGAAGTTAGCGAATAAAGCTTTCAGGCGAATAGAAATTCGATAACATCTTCTGATGCTTCGTTACCATATACCTGTACCTCTGTCTCTGACGCTAGCCGCTATGGGGACTCCCGCCAACGCAGTTCATGGCCGGCGCTTCCACAGCGCAGGCAGTTCGATCGCTACAGGAAGTGAATAGCGCCACAAGGTATGCTCTGTCTTTGTAAATTTTAGCAGCAAATTGGCTCTGGGAGATGTGTAAATAGCCTTAGGCTAGCGTTCGGCCCTACGAACTACGCACCCGCCAATAGATGGAGTGCTGGTTCCTACCGAACCCAAGTGTGCTTCGGATGTCACCACTCTTAACGTTGTCGCGCGATGGGCCTTACGGGCTTCCGGCCCCGCTGGGTCCTGTGAGTTCATCATACTCCGGATCCAATTAGGAGATAGCTACACCTAGAAGTTAGCGGGCAATCGTTGATGTGATTGGGTCCTGAAGGCTAAGTTGGTGAAGGCGTTTTGACCTGCGTCGTGCACTTATAGAGTCAGGCATAATTAGTCCCACGCGATGAGTGGGGTAGTAGCCTGATAGGTCACTTCTACGGCAAGACAGAAAGTTGTTAAGCCCTCGAGAGCCTCGATTCTGCTTCTATGGGCCCGACTTCTACCTGACGCATCTATCTCCACGTCCTAAGTCGCCGGGATAGACCCAAGCATTCACCTATGAGCCGGCTGCATGTGCGGCTCTTCTCTTGTGAACCACATGAGGCTGAGACCACGTCCTCGCATCATCAACTGGAATTTTCTACCCAAGACAAGTATATTTTGTCCGGAATTGGGTCTCAAGAGAAATCGAGAATCAGACATAACTACAGTCATACCATCAACTACCCGCAGAGCCGAGATCTTCTAGTATTAGCTCAAACATAATAAAGCTCGTCAGAAAAGCTAAGGCATACGCATCACCGCCTTCGAAACTCCCACCTGTTGGCAAACTACTTCAGTATAGTTTCTCCCCAACCGCAAAGTATCAACACGAACTAGGTGATATGCGTCAACTTGAGTTTTCCGCGCCTCTGCGTAGGGTTTACAAATACGAGAGATTGCTAACAACGTGCCGATTTACAAGACTTGATCCGAATTATATAATAGAACCGCTCGAGCCTCGAAAGCATCGGCAGCGGCCCGAAGACTGCGAGGACTGCAACACTTTGACAGCTTGTAATGGTGTCTATGCGGCGTCTCAGATACTGCCTTGAGGGAGTCCCCACAGCGGGTTCGCAGGACCATCAAATAGACCGATGGATGCTTACGGTCCGCCGCAAGGGTCAATGATTGGTTGGGGCTCGTTCGAGGAAGGCGGAAGACACGATGAGAATGTGGAACAGGGACCTCTGAACTGCTTCAACGTATCACCATATCGGTTTCATAATCACGGAACGGGGCAACTTGAGTTCTTGTCCTGGAGCCTGTTGTACCTGCATTGAGGGGTTGGATTTCCGAACGTGTATGTCAGAGCAGGCATAGGGAAAATTATGCCCTATTCTACAGTTTCTTTGCGGAAGGCATGAAAGAAAGGCCTATTATGCTGTTTAATAAATAATTGTGAAGTTCGAATGTCTTGTTATAGTTCCACTAGTTATAATTACACACACGTTTATGCTTTGGTTATTCTGAAGAGAAAACGGATGTTTTTATATTCTTGTTTGACTAGTTGAGTCCTTCACAAATTCATCCAGTCCTGCGTGAAAGGACTCGGCTACCATCGGCTGCTTTATGCACTTTCAATTTACTTCATATGGACAAATATATTGAATGGAGAAGAAGATGATTGTATTAGACTACAATGTAGTTGAGAATGGTTATTCCCAAGCAATGCATTCGAATATGCCGCCATGTTCCAAAGTCTACATATCACCCAAGACATCTTCGGCCCCACCGCAACTTTCATAGTTCTACCCCCCTAGCAGTCATCAAACCCTTCCTGTTACCTGACATTGGCGAAGGTGAACCTTGAAATGGCATCTCTAATATAGCACGCTGAATTTTATAGGGATCAAAGAAGTACAGATCATACAATGGTTCGTGGAACCCGAAGCACGCGTCGAGCAATTCGACAAGATCTGCGAGGTCCAATCGGACAAGGCAGCGGCTGAGGTACGCTGGCAACAAAGGGAACGCCTTAAAACAGGTCTGATGACGGCTAAATAGATAACGTCCCGATACGATGGCGTGATCAAAAAGCTACACTACGGTGCGGAGGATATGGCACAGGTTGGAAAGGTTAGGTTCTGCCCGAAGTAGAACGATTGGGGTACGGGCTGATGGGAGTCGGTAGCCGCTGTGCGATATTGATGTCCAGGGTGATGCTGGACTTGAGGCTGAGGCCGTCATAGCTCCCCCAACTCAACAACCAGGACCGCCATCTTCTCTACAGCAGCCACAGGAAGCTGCTGAACTTGTTCGGGATCAACCTGGAAATACACCCATCAGTGGAGATGCAAAAACAGCAGCATCTACGGAGAGACACGCAACGCTAGCTACACCGGCTGTCCGGGGCCTTCTCAAAGGTTTGGATATCAATATAGCAGATCTTACGGGCACAGGCAGAGATGGGCGAGTACTGAAAGACGATGTCCTCAAATATGCAGCAAACCGAAACCAAAGTCCTTGTCCTACACCCCAGCAGCGTTCGTCTCGGCCGTCTGGCAGTGTAACTGGATCTCAAATCGAAACCCCAACTACTTTCACACCAATCCAAAGTCACATGTTCCGGACTATGACCCGCTCACTCACCATACCCCATTTCCTGTACACCGATGAGATAGATCTAACACCTCTCTCTGCACTTCGCCGACGTTTGAACGTCCATCCCGCAATTTCCCAGAAGCTCTCCTACCTTCCCTTCATCATTAAAGCCGTATCTCTCGCTCTCAAAGACTTCCCCCTGATGAATGCTCGCGTCGAAGCGGGCAATGAACAGGAAGTTCCGCAGCTCATCATGCGCGAGAGACATAACATCGGCGTAGCTGTAGACACACCTCAAGGCCTCTTAGTTCCCAATATTAAAAACGTTTCCTCCCTCTCCATCCTCGACATCGCCTCCGAACTCGCCCGCCTCCAATCGCTCGCACGTGACGGCAAACTCTCCATTTCAGATTTGACAGGCGGTACCATCACTGTCAGCAACGTCGGTAGCATTGGTGGAACTTATGTTGCTCCTATACTTGTCCAGAGCGAGGTTGGAATTCTAGGAATTGGGAAGGCAAGAACTATCCCAGCGTTTGATCACCAGGATCAGGTGGTGAAGAAAGAAGTCATCAATTTCAGCTGGAGCGCTGATCACCGGGTTGTTGATGGAGCAACCATGGCGAGGATGGGGGAGAGGGTTAGGGGTTTTGTCGAGGAGCCAGGAATGATGGTTGCGAAACTAAGATGAAGGTACTCTGACCGCAGGCAAGAAATGGGTGATGGCACATACGGAGGTTTCGACAACCTGCCGCTTTAGGAAAGCCAAACGCCGGACTTGTTTCCGAGCGCTCCCCACAACAGCTGCAACGAGGCTTTGTACTGAATAAGCAAATCTAAGACGATATTTGAAAGTACGAAAAAAGCCTCAAAGATCCCAGCAGCCCATAAACCTGGGCAGTCTGGGCTTTCCTATCACAGTCAGCGTACGACCCTGGTCGTAAACTACGTGGAACGCAGTAATAGATGTCGATCATCGACAGTCCATCTCCCAAGATATGGGGCACAGGAAAAGCCACAATACCAGCGAAGCTCATGGAACCTGGCGTCAAAGAGGTAGTCGGCAAGGATGCTTTGGGGGTTACTAGCATTCCGAGACCGTAAAGTTACACAGAAAGCCCTTGATAAAGGGTAGGTACTTTGGTACACCCCTTCTTCTTACACATAGAAACAACCACGCATTTGGCGAAGACGGGAATTTCTACTGAACGCAATTCAGCTCCACACCAGGATTGAGTGGTAACACAAGTACAAATACAGAAAGTTCAGATATTTTTTGACCCACAATTTTGAAGCACATAAATGAGCTTGAAACAGTGGTTTTGGAACACCGGCTACAACTGATTTCTCACCGCTGTACCTATATGTGCAACGCTGCGGATATCTTCACTGTCCATCTCTGTTTTTATTTCTCCATCTCTCTTTCCCTCTCCTTTTTCTCCCTCCTAGAACAAGAGATTTGAGCGAGATGTGACGATAGCGAGGATTAAAGGGATATGATCTAATTTGCTGACGTGGCTCTGCGGACTAATTCCAGAGGCCCGGGGGTGTGCACGTAAGAAAAGGGGTTGGTACCAAAAGTCTACATGAAAATCAAGGCAGGAGGGAGAAAAGCTGTCAATGTGTACTGTCCATCTTCACCACTATACAAATCGATTCATTATATCTTCTCAAGTATAGCATATTAATAAAAATCAACGAAAAGCAGACAATACGCAATGATTTTGAACGTTGTCACAAACAAAGGAATAATAACTGGAAATAAGGGACGCATACTCATCGAGGACGGGAATGGTGTGGTAGCAGGCACCCGCTCTTTCTGAGAACTTGCGGTACTTGAACGTGTCCTGGAATTGGGATCCTTGGCTTTAGGGAGTTCGAGCCTTGCAATGGCGGTAGAATATTTCGAGGGTTTTCTTGGGGGGGTGTTTTTTTTTGGTATAGCCCGCCCTTTTTGGATGGACACATGCTTGCTATCTTAGTTGATATACTGAACTAGGCTCTGCTGACCTTGCTGTTTGCACTGGTTTTATCTTGTCAACACTCCCGTCGTCGTCGTCGTCGTTGCTCTGAGCAGCTGGGGAGAAAGGAGTGGAGGTGGGGGGAGGGGATGTATAAGGAAAAGGGGGGGAGGCTAGAGATCTTGTCCTCAAAAAGCCGTTATCCTTCACCACTCTAGATAAATAGCGAGTCATCTGCATGCGGCTGCCTGCAATAGCGTAGGTGATAGTGTGATGGGGATCTGTTTATAGAGGTGGAACGCCACAATGACAAGTTATACACCATGACATTCCAATCTCACCTCCCTCCTGCCTTCCAATCTACTCTCACAGTCTCAAACGTTCGTAGTTCACGCGCCTTTCCTTCAATGCAAGTCGACTGCAGCGCTCTCTGAATTAGGGGGGCTTCAGTCGAAGCATGTGATCGTGGAGAAAGTTGTAGGTATGATAATGTAAGATTCCATTGGCCTCAAGGCACTTGAAAGACTTGACTCTAAAGTACCAGAGATGTTGAAGTGTATGCACAATCAATTTCAGTCTTCTCGAGGCGGCTTACCTACCATGTCACTAGGGTCCTACACAAAGCGGAAAGATCTAGAATGCAAGCTCTGGGAAACTCCACGTGTGCCAGACGTCTGACCGATCCGCAGGAATTGATAGGATCTCTTGTGGTAAGAAAAAAAGGCCCCCTTGACATTGAGATTTAACTATGGGACATATCGGTAGGTCAGACCGCTCCATTAGGGCAAGGGCTTTATGAACCACGTGCACGCGTGTCTGCGCTAAAATCGCAGCTTCCACCTCTCCCTCCAACCAAGCCCTCCACCATCTCAATGCACAGACCTACAACTTTTCCCTTCCGAATCACGCACCTCCAATCCTCCCAACGGCTCTGCCTATCATGTCGACGCACCCGTCCTCAGCCGTGGCTCGTCCGCCAAACATTCACAACCACCACTTCCTCTTCCTCTTTCCCTTCCCCCAATCCGCCCGCCAAGCCAGCAAAAGATAACCACATCCCCCAACCACTCTCCCGCCCTTTAGGCCAACCTCGTCCGCCCAAGCCAGGCGAGAACAGCGGCATAGATCCCCGCACCTGGCGCCAGCGCCGCGATGACTTTTTCAACTTTGATAAGCATCTTGAAAGGCGGAAACAATTGTATGCCTCCGTCCCTTCTTCCCTCTATCCTTCTTCAAACCCTCAATCTCTCTAAGCTCAGCGAATTAATTCGCCGCTCCTTCACAATTTCAGGACGGCAGCCGTCAGCAAGCCCTACTTCCGCGAATGGACCAACATGAACTACTCCCAGGGCAAATCTTTCCTCGCACCACGAAAATTGTTCAAAGCGGACAAAGCGCTCTATTTCCCTAATATGAGGGGTTACACTCTGGAGAACGCAAGGGAGGTCAGGGATACGTCGAGAGTGCTTGCCGGCAGCGTCAGCGTCGTGACTGTATACTCGGGCACGTGGGCCGAACGGCAGTGTCGGACTTTTTTCGCGGGCCCCCGTGGCGAGGAACTGCAGGGGCTTATGAAGGAAGCGCGGGTGCAAAAGGTTGATATCAATATTGAAGAGGATTGGATGAAAGCGGGTCTGATCCGCCTCTTCTTGCCGAATACGAGGAAGAACCTGGAGAGGGAGGTGTGGGGGAGGTATTTTGTGGTTAGGAGGGGGTTCGGGGAGGAGATGCGACAGCAGTTGGGGATCGCGAATGGGAAGGTCGGATATGTATATCTGGTTGATGAGTCGTGGAAGATCAGGTGGGCTGGGAGTGGGGTTGCGGAAGAGGGCGAGAGGGAGGGGTTGCTGGCTGGAGTGAAGAGATTGACGGGGAGGGTCATGGCAGGGGGAAAGGGATTGCCCATCGCAGCGGTTAGATAGGTGTTGCTTCTTGTACATGTAGGTTGCGCTAGATACCCAGTTCCAAATAACACCCATTCCCACTAATAGAGCTCAAAACGCCCCCTGCATCCAGCTTGGCTCTGAAAAGGTATCATCTAAAATACAACAGCACCAGGAAACAGAAAGCGATAAAACCCCCCAGAATAATCCCATCCCTCCTCTTCTTCGCCCCAATCCTCCCAATCAACCCATTAATCCCCGGCACCTGCGCCGCCGCCCCCACAATCCTCCGATTCACACTCGCCAGCGTCTCCCGCTGCCGCCCAAACCCCTCATTAATCGCATACGCCTGGCCCAGCACGCTATCCACCACCCCATGACTGCTGTCGATCCTGCCCCGCTCGTCCAGCATGTAATCTGCTTCTGCGTCTGCGGGGTTTTGGCTGCTGGAGCGGTAGGCGCTGATGTCGTTGCGGACGGTACTGAGGAGGTTTGCGCGGGCGCGGGCGTCGGTGAGGGTGGAGCGGAGGCGGGCGAGCTCGCGGCGGTGGTCGAGGAGGATTTCGCGGTGGCGGGCGAGGTTGGTTTGTTTGAGGGCGGAGGCGGTGAGGGTGGATTCGGAGTCGAGGAGGCGGGAGAGTTGGGAGATGAGGGATTCGCGCTGTTTTGTGGGGTCAGATTATGGGGTTTGTTTTTTTGGGGGGGAGGTTGTTATTGATGGAAGGAGGGAAAGGTGTACTCTTTCTAGGATGTCTTGCAATTGGGCTTCGGTTTTTTGCTCGTCTTCTGTAGGTTTGGGAGGGACGTTTGGGGAGGATGAGAATTGGGAGTAGGTGTGGAAGAGGTTTTCGGTCTGCTATCAATCAACTTCGTCGTTGGAAGGAGAGTTGCCAGCGTTGCTGACCTGAGTTTCTAGGCTCCGGGCCTGCTGGCGGAGCTGTGCCCAACCCGCTCCTGTCGAGGTGGACATGTTTGCTCAAGGTGCGGTGCTGAGGGTTGCAAAGAATCGTGTGGAGAAGACCGCAATCCTTCTTTATAGCATCGCATTCTGGACTGCTTGTTCAATCGTTTGAGTCCAGCATGACGCGGAATTAGAGATCACGCGATTGGGCTTAGTGCCATCCTCTCGCTTGATCTTTGGCGTTCGGAAACCCTAGCGCCACACAATCCAGAACTTTGATGATAACGACACCTTGATCAGTTTCGACAACCTCCGACACACAATCAAGATGGTAAGGGTGTATGAAAGACTTATACTAGGGCTGTTTGCTGATTCCAATGACAGTCAACCTCCAAGGTCAAAGCCGGCCAGCTCTGGGGCAAGAGCAAAGAAGACCTCAAAAAACAACTCCTCGACCTTAAGACTGAGCTGGGCCAACTCCGCGTCCAGAAAATCGCTGGAGGCGCCGCCTCAAAACTCACAAAAATGTAACTCCTACGCTCTCCTCAGACTCTTTTAAACCTGCCCCGTTTTACCAGTCTACATATCTGGCTACGCACCCTAAAAATGCAACCACCAACCAGCTAATACTTTCCCTCTTTTTCGCAACACAGCCACGACCTCCGCAAATCCGTTGCTCGCGTCCTCACCGTCATCAACGCCAACCAGCGCTCTCAACTCCGCATCTTCTACAAGAACAAGAAATACCTGCCGCTGGACCTGCGCCCGAAGCAGACGAGGGCGATCCGGAGGCGCTTGACGAAGCACGAGGCCGGCATTAAGAGCGAGAAGCAGAAGAAGCGGGCGACGCATTTTCCGCAAAGGAAGTACGCTGTTAAGGTATGTTCCGAACATTTGGTTTCTGGAGGGGGGAGATGGTAGCGTAGTGACCAGAGGGGTTGTATAGTTGGGGAGAATTGTGAGGGCTGACTTGTGTGTAGGCGGAATAGTATACGGAGGTTTGGTTGGTTGCGGGAGGGGATGGTAGGGAATGGAGGGTGCGGCGTGTGTTTTCGCACAGATTGTGGCTAAATGAAGACATAAATCTGGCAAAAGAGTTTCACTATTGCCTGTTCAATCGCGAGGCTGTTGTGCGTAACATTGTGCTAACATACTCGGCCTACATCACAATACCCTCATTTTGCTTTGGAGGTTCGAATTGGGGAAGTGTCATGGAAGTGTTTCTGTACGGGATATACTGACTGACTTCATAGCTGCATTGTGTCCGCATTGCTATTGTCAGACGTTTTCAATGTTCATTTTACGGTGAGAAGAGTATCAGCAGTACCGAATTCTACGTCTTCTCTTCCACGGTCACCCAACAATTGACGATGTTCATCCACAACCATCTACAACAACTGAAAGTGGCGGCACATTGATACCTGGCTCTCAATAGAACTCGATCTTGTAACGTCTTGATATAACGCTGACATATTTCTATACTATATGTTTTTATATATGCAAATCCCTACTTCTTCCCCTCCAAATCCTTATAAAACTCCCACCCAAAGCTTCGCGATGGATCATTAAACCTCATCTTCTTATCAATCCCATCCAACTTCTTCACATCCTCCTCGCTCAATGTGAAGTCCCCCTCCAAATTCTCCTGAATCCGGCTCGGCGTCTTACTCTTCGGCAGCACCGAATGCCCATGTGCAATCCCCCACGCCAACGCCGTCTGCGCGCCGTTCTTGCCATACTTCTTGCCCACCTCAACCAGCGTCTCGTCGTCAATCAGCTTGCCCAGATGCTGCCCGCTGCTGTAGATTTCGTTCTGGTTGCCAAAGGGCGAGTACTGCGTCACGTGGATATCCTTGCTCTTGTTCCATTCGACAAAGTCGTGCTGTTGAAGCCAGGGGTGGAGCTCGAGCTGGTGTGCGGCGGGGACGACGGAGGTTTCGTTGAGGAGGCGCTCGACTTCGGCTTTGGAGAAGTTGGAGATGCCGATGGCTTTGGTTTTGCCGGATTTGAGGGTGGCTTCCATGGCTTTCCACGTGTCGACGTAGTCAGCCTCGCCGGGCTGGATCTTGCCGTTCGAGTCCTTGGGCATGAGGGTGTCGCTGCGGGCGAAGGGGGAGGGCCAGTGCATGAGGTACAGGTCGACGTAGGGGGTATCGAGGTCCTTGAGGGAAGCTTCTAGGGCTGGCATCACGTCATCGGGGTGGTGGCTGTTGTTCCATAGCTTGGTCGTGATGAAGAGTTTCTCGCGCGGGATGCCGCTTTTCTTGATTGCTCGTCCAACAGCAGGCTCGGTGCCGTAAATTCGGGCAGTATCAATATGGGTGTAGCCGGCCTTGAGGGCTTCGGTGACGGCAGCCTCCTGGGCGTCGGCGTCTTGCCATGTACCAAAACCGATGGCTGGGATTTGCGCGCCGGTGTTAAGTTTGCAGTGGGTGTGTTGTGTAGCCATGGTGCGTATTTGGGACAGTTTGCCTTGCGGTGATAGTTGAGATGACAATTGTGAGAGCCTAGAATTCGCAGATTTGACCGTACGAGAAAACATGAGGACAATTGGCTTTAATACGCGAATAGAAATGCAGTGTCTAGTAGCGATTGAAAATTTGAGTCTCAAGAAGAACTACCTTATCAACCTTGACGTCACGGTAAGGGAAGAAGATGTGCCGAGTGTGCCGACCTTCCCCGTTCAGCGAGGACTAGAGTCTCCATGTTTTGCGGAGAACGCACCGGAAGAGGCTGAAGCCCGTTGATTGGCAAAATTAGAGAGGCAAAGTGGTGAAGAAGATGTAAAGAGTAGAGATTTTCCCATGGCTGTCAGAAGATCTTTCGACTGTGTGAACAATGACGCCATGATTGTGGCGCATAGATCGCAAAGCCACAGCCGTCGCACACCAATATCAAGGAAATGCTAATATAACACTCTAACACTAGTTATGCCGCTCACACTGTCCTCAGCATTGCAAACATCTTTGTTGTTGTTGTTTTGAAGTTGAAATTGAAATTATAATTGAAATTGAAATAATCCCCATACTCTTCTATCCTCCGCGCATCATGCACAGGTTCATATTCGTGTTTCTCGCCCTCGCGGCTTCCTCAATCGCAGCTCCACAGCCAGAACATGAGAAGCGCCAGCAAAACCTCCCCGAATTACTCTCATTGTAAGCTCACTTACCGTCTCAACTCACCGTCACGCATGCTCATTCTAATCAGAGCCTCGATCGCCGGCCTAACCGCCCTCCCCACCGATCCAGCCGTCCTCCTCTCCCTTGGCGGCGTCGCCAACCAACTCGCCTCCGCCCTCCCCACCTCCTCCGTCCTCTCCGTTCTTGAAACCGCCGCTCCCCACTCCTTCATCAGTAATGTCGTCAACGACCCTTCCTACGCCAGCTCCTTTGAATCGGCCTTTAGCGCTGGCTCATCACCAAGCTGGTTTACCGCACTGCCGACGGACGTGAAGAGTTATCTGCATACGTATACGGGCTTTGCGGGGCTGGCATCTGCAGCGGCGGGGATTCAGAGCGTGACTGCTAATGAGACGACGACGGGAAGTGGGTCAAGCAGTGCGACGGGGACTAGTGGGGCATCGTCGACAGGCAGTGGAATGATGAGCACAACGAGCGGTCCTTCCTCATCTGGTGCGTCGGCGGCTAGTGCTACGAGCTCGAAAGCTACAACAGGCGGGGCTGTGAGGCCTACGGGAGCACTTGCTGCGGGTGCTGCTGGTGTGGTTGGGATCCTTGGTCTCGCGATTGCTTTGTAGGACGATGAGTGCATTGCAGAGGCGTATTGGGAGCTGGACGCTCTTGTCCGTAATTGAGGGATTCAAGGGCTGTAGTTTAGTATGCGAGCACATACCATTTGTTCTAGAAATCTGAATGTTGAATTTTCAAGTTTATGTTTCTACACAGTGATGGTTTCATTTTCAATCTATTTCTTTAATCGGGTCTCCGAGTCGTCAACGAATCCAATTCCCAAAAGCACACTTTTCATCCAACTCAGCTACTAGATAACTGGTTCGTCCAGTCTTCAGATCTCTCAATGCCGATTTACGAAGACAGTTTAATGATTGAGAAGTAGTAGATCGAATGTGTGTAAATGACAATCGATGATCAGACACGCCAGGTCAGCTATCAAACTAAGTGACAGTTTACATATGGAAACCCAAGATGATCCACGGAATCCACTCCATATGCTGTTTGGCCCTATTCTTCTTATCGCACAGGCTTTATAGTTGTGCGCCAGGGCCGGCAACGAGATTTACCTGTACGAGGTGCTGGCTACGAACCTTCTGCAAGCAATGCTTGTCAGAAGAGCTGAACAATCTCATCGACAGAGCAGTAACAGCGCTTTACCCCCGCGTTGAGCTCATATACAGTCGAAAATTCCACGTGGCTAGATGACCATCTGGCCAAACAGCGAACGGAAGCCCACGTCGAAGTGGCCAGCTTCCACAGACATATTCTAGACCAGAAGCCCACCTAGCCCGTTCAGCTAGGTGGCCAAACAGCAAAAGTTCTGCCAGCTAGGTGGCCAAACAACAGCCAAACAGTCAATCCGAAAGCCCACGTCGAAGTGGCCAGCTTCCACAATTTCGATCTGTCTATGTGACCACTTGGTTATATAGATAGTTCACGCGCTCGTATGCGCAATTTGTCGGTGTGACTGCTCAATGGGAAGATATTAAGCATCGATTTTGGCCATATTACATGTAATTTAACATACACACAGCGCCTAGATAGTGCCATAGCCATAGGCTGTATGCACTTAATGAAGAAATAAGAAAAAGAAAAAAAAGAAAAAAAGGTGAGCGCCAGTCAATGTTTATACAGTTCGAAGGAAAAGAGGAGTCTGTTTGTGCACTTGGATAATTTGATCGAGATCGACTACGATTTAATGAATCTGGACTTCCTCTGATGCTACCAGCGGTTCCCGACTAGAATAGTGGAGACGATTGTCACATCAGCACCAGCTATTTTCTCATACACTGACTCATCCGCTTTACAATTCGAATTCTCCATCGCTTCAACAATGTCCCTGTATGCTTCATCTCCGAAAACCCTGAACGACCAAGGCGTATGAATTGACCTTTTACTCCATCGGTGCTTGGCTTTGGCATCAACCTTTCAATTCCCCAGGTCCCAGATTTGAAGTGTTGACGCCGCAGCATCGGGAATTAGTTAAAATGGATATCTTGGAAAATGAACCTCAGACGCCAGATCTCGTACGTCCGCTGCTGATGCCAATTTGATTGCACCATTGACGGATGCCCAGGACCAGGATGGGTCCCGCCTAACTTCCTAATTTTCCCCCATTGACCTGCCAGCACAGCTATCGTTCAAGATTCCGCCTTCATAATCCGATCACATACTCGTCTCCGGTCTCCGCCTGAATAGAAACTACAAGGCCGGATATAGCGATCGGCTTATTACTTTCAAACGCCAATGTTACATTTCTGTACAGGTACACAGCATTAGACCAGATGAAATCTCGATGAGTTCGATCAAGGATGGAACGGTCTTGATCGTAAATATTTGGAAGCGGTTTTCGAATGGTCTCGCAAGCCAACCAATTTATGTTGGCATTCCCAAAAGAGCTGGGACGCAGAAAATTGTATGGTCCTCGGCTCTAGAAAACCGTTCTTGGAACGCCCACGATCTTTGGGCTAACGGAGTCTCGGCAACTTCGTTCTGGAACCGTGCTTTATTGAATACTACTGTTTGGTGTCCTATGGCAGCTTGAATCTGAGACCCTTGAGCTCGTTCGAAGTCTTGCTTCTCCCGATTGAAGAATACAACCCGCGGTACCATTCCGCGCGCTGCCTGCTGCGAGGTTCAAGCTCAAGCCTCTCTTTCATGCAAGATTTCTAAACGATCAGTGAATCATCGCCACTATACGTAGTCAGAAGACTTATGATGTGACTACTATACCGCTGATGAAACCCTTGTATGTCAATACACGTGATCTTATTACATATATCTGAATCAGAAAACAGCGAAAGATCAGAGATGAAGTGGAAGTAACTCAGAAGGGGGACGAAGATTTTCAGAGAACAAGTAATCCCGTTTTCTAACAAAATTCGTATCTCGCTTCGTTCAAGTTGACGATTGTTTCATTTCATCACTCGTATCAGGAACAATACAGAATGCCTTGTGCAGCAAAAGCGAGAACACCACGTTTCCCAAGAAGGAAATCGAGTCTGAAAAAAAAAGGGTCGATCAACTGCCGCGATATGTCACGCCGAACCAGGACCGATCATTTGAAAACACGCGTGGAACTTCTGATGAAGCTCAGCGAGACTATTCCCACGTTACGAGGCACAGTTGGCCAGGGATGTCGAGAACGATCCAAGACAAACCTAAGTTTTTCACGAGCGTCCTCACCAGTATGCTTCCATTCGCTGGCAAAGTTTTAGGAAAGCTGGAGGTGGCTGAAATTCGGGAGCAACTTTGTAAGCTGCGCCAGAACACCGTTCTTTGGAGGTCTAGGGCAGCTATACCTTGGCTCAGGCCAACTCCTACGATCGTTTGTCCCTAGAATATAAGATGACCGTAGAGCGAGGAATGGAGTTGTCAATAACTTTTGGTGTGAACATTCAGATAGTGAGATGGACTGGTCTTGACGGGCTCGATCTCGATGTGGAAGAAGCCCTATCGCTGGCAATCATCTTCTGACCTGTAGACCGCCCCAAATGAGGTTTCGGGCACGAATTCCTCCCCACTCTTGCACTGGTTGCTACTGCGATGAGAGGCCAACCGAATTTCTCAGTCCTCGACTATAAAGCTTTAGAGAAGGCATTTACTACCAAAATAGCCTGGTACAACACACAGTCCAACTGCGGCTGGAGGTACATGAAGAGCACGAGTGACTACGAATGAATAGCTGCGCGCGGGTAGCCGATTGAGAAGATTATCGTTGGACTTGTAACGAACCCTAATAACTGCGCGGGATGGGCAGCTAATAAGCCGCTTTGCGAGACTCTGACGGCGTTGAAGAAAAATTATCAATGGGTTTGGTGGAATCCTGGGGCGGAAATACTTCAACTCTATGACGGAGGAAGATATTCGTACGAAGCCATGGTGCTGGGCTCAGTTCATGAGTAGAGTCTTACGGTCATCTGATTCGAAGAAGACTGCTATCGAGGTCAACGATGTTGTCTGAATACCGCATGTGTGTTTGATACCTTTGCCTTGGTTCTTTGACGATTGGCCTAGGACGCCCTTTATTCAAGCAGATAATTCTGCACCTCCCTTGTGTCGAGTCAAGTTCAAGGCCCCATAGTAATCTGATAATTCTACAATTTTAAGAAATTTTGGCCTTCAGGTCCTAATGTTCTTTCTCGGAGTTACCCTTTCAAACCACAGCTTGGCAAATCAGCAAGTAACAAGAAGATCCTGCATACTGTATACCGCTTCAACCTGTATTTGAAAGTCGATATTGATGTTCCACTGCTGTCCCCACTTTTAGCCAAAAGTGTTTCATCATTAGTTATCCAACGATTGAACAGGAAGCTTCAACTTACCTTTTCTTTTCCACCATGGGTCTTCACATTTCCTATTCAACCTCTTTACGTCTCGGTTTTCTATTGCTCCTATCTTGCTCAATAGGTCAGCGGTCGCGAATTGATTTGCCTGTAGTGTCATATCCAACGGCATCGTGGGTTGGTCGGAGACAGGCGACTTCTCAGCGCCAGCCTCGATAAGCAGCTTCACAATTTCGATTTGCCATTTACTGGCAGCCCAATGTAAAGGAGCCCAATCATAATCGGTCTTGATTGAGGGATCGGTGCCGCTTCGGAGCAAAACTTTGACGCATTCTATATCACCTTCTGACGCTGCGTCATAGAGCTCGCTTATTCCTTGGTCACGTTTGGTATTTCGGTTGGCTCCCAATATCGAGAAGAATTCTCACATACAATTCGTTACAAGACCGAGCGTTTGCGTGGAAGTCTGTACGCTGTTTTTAATCCTTCAGGTCCACGGTCGCACCACTTTTCGCTAGAAGTCTCATCAATGCTTCGTTCTCACGTCGAGTTGCTTGGTGTAAGGGTGTTTGGCCTGTAGAATTTCTTGAATCCATATTCACACCAGCCACCAATAAACGGTCCACGGTTTCCAAGTGACCTCGCTCTACCGCGATGAACGGGGCACTTATACCAAGATCGCAATCTTCCTTTTTTCAAGTCGATGTTTGCGATCTACTGATCGTCGAACGGCCTTATCATCGCCATGATATGCAGCAAGTAGTAATTATAGCTCTTCCCGCGCAGCGCTGAATTGCTCTCCCGAGATCGTCAACTCAGCTCTTTGAACTAGAACTTCTGCAATAGTGTTCCAATCTCTTTTGATGACAAGTAGAAGTAACCTGACGTCCGTGACGTTGTCTCAAATCGACAGATGCGCCGCTTATTATAAGAAGATCGACAACTTTTTCAAATCCTCTTTACATAGCCACTGCCAAAGCTGTATTGCCAGTCTCATCCATGGCGTCAATGCTGGGATTTACTTTAAGCAGCATAGCGGCGACTTTTGCTAGTCCCAACAAGGCAGCGAGGCGTAATTTTAACCCTAAGTGAAACACAAGCTGCCTATCCAGCACGATGAGTGACTTTGCAGAGGCATTCGATTCGTATCCGAATGTAAGTCTTAACGTCACAGCAGAGGCTGATCTTGTCTTCGAGATAGTGGAGAAGTTAGAATGCGGTCTAGAATACAAGTTATAAGCGTTGAACCAATTTATATGTGCCGTGTGTCTCATATATTTTAGTTACTTTACCCTTCGCCTATAATCTGTCATGATGAAACCCTAAATTCGCGACTGGTGATTGGACATCTCCTGAAGAGGTGAAACAAGCGAATTCATCGCGGCAAAGCAGGCAATGATCAATAGTGAGTTATTGTCATCTTGTTCGAATCAGTATTCTTGACCTGTAGATTCGCGACGGCATCAGCTTTGGTAGTGTCGCCTACTCTAACGCTGCCGGGTGTGATATATGCGTTAAACTTTGCCGTTAGCTGCAAAAAGTCAACGACGACCCGCGACGCTTGCTTGTTCATACGGACAGCTGTCGCTCGGCCGCCAACAGTCCCCTGCATGTTGGTGCTGTCGTGCAGGCCTGCTGAGTATTCGAACTGACAGAGTTCCAGGCCTTATTGACTTGTTCGACGCAGTTCTGCTCGCACACGATCATGCCAGAACCATCAGACGGACCCAAAATAGGACTGTCCATGCCCATCTCCATGCCGTCATAGTAGAAGGTCACAGATCCCACGACGAGATTGAATTCGTGTATAGTTCCGCTACAGTTGCTGCCAGCCAGAAGCCCACGCCTGGATAAAATTCGACGATTCTTTCTCGGGTGACCATGACAGGATCACCATGATAGGTGTTGGGGAAATCCGCGTTAGTCTCCACGTTGATAGAGGCAATAATAGCCTAGCGAAATAGCTCAACAAAATGGCTCAACATTTGTTAGTCAGCCGAGCGGGGTTAAATACCCGCTCGTTCTGTTTAGAATAAACCACTCCTTTATCCAATAGAACCTGAACTGCCTGTTCAGTGTTTTTCAGATGGCGACCATGACCGTGATTGGTTCTTTGCTATAGGAACCAGACGCATCAGACGTACCTCTATACCGTAACGTATAGGAGTAGTCACTACGTTCAAAGGACCGAACGTAGATGAAAAGCTCAAGAACCGACCCCACACCCACACCGCCACCAACCCCTTCATATGCTCGATTCACTGCCAGTAGCAGAACTCGTCCAATAAAGTGGACTGCTAAGCTACCAGTTAGAATCAAAACTCCTACACCATCACCATCATCACCACCACCACTAGATTCGTCATCACCACTACTAGATTCTACCTCAACGGCAGGACATCCTACCTATTCAAACCCCGCCCCAGCTATTTCTAGCCTTCCCAGAACCACCAAGATGGGTGGAACTAAGATAAGATTCTTCAAAGAATTGAAGGACGGAAGAGAAGATCCTATCGAATATCTAGAGGATATAGAGTGAATCTACACACAGGACTTTTCATTCAATGAACCTACAGTTGCAGCTACGATTGAAGCCTATAGATTCAAGACATATCGCATTCTGTTTCGACAGAATCTAGAGCTTAAGGCACATGACTGGTATCGAGAACTTGATCCGGAAATCAAGAACAACTGAAATGATCTGACCAAGAAATTTCTAACCAACTACAAAGTCATCCTGAAGGACGCTCAGATCAAAAAGTTTGAGCTAAGAGTGCAATTGGGGAATCTAATGAAAAAGAATACTGAGAATATATTCGAATATCTCGATAGAGCTGATGATCTAGCCGTCAAGCTGCCAATTGACGATATCGACGTAGGTATGACGATACTAAAAGGAATGAGAGACGAAGGCAAGAAAGAAAGAGTCTCTTTCGAATGTCACAAGAATGCAAACTATTTCTATGACATAGTCAAGAAACTAATAAAAGCCGCCTATAGTCAAGTAGGAAAGATCAGCTCATTTGATCTCAGCTACAAGGAATTCATGCAGATCAGTCTACGAGATAGTGAAATCATCATCACAGACGAACTGCTAAGGCAGATTCTTATTAACATCAATGTCGCGTTCCCAACCCTTCTTCAAGGGATGAGATCACTAAACACAGCAGTAGCGTCAGATGTATCTATTGCAAAGTCGAAGATCACTACAGGAGCGAGTTATAGTGACAAGAGTCAGAAACAACGAAAGTATAAGAGCATCAATGACGTCGAGTGCTATGTCTGCGGGCAGAAAGATCACTATGCCAGTGCTCACAGAGAGAAGAAAGGTCAAAGCAACAAGATTCTCGCTCACGCTGTCATACCTGACCAATCGATGGTAAGCAGTAAGATGATTATAGTCGACGAAGAGTACGAGATATTATCGATGACAGCAGCTCAACCTCAGAGACCAGCTATAAAGCAAAGCCTCGCAGTCATAGAAAAGTCAGAGGTTAAGAAGATCGCAGCTACTGACAAACAGAAAGCTAGATTCGATTCCATCGTACTAGAAAGAGAAATTCATCAGAATGATGATGAAGAACGAGAGCTAGCAACTTCAAAAGATATGAAAGTAGAAGAGAACGAGTCAGTTCTGCAAGAATCTACTTTCAGATCAAATCAAATCAGGAAGAGACTGTCTCAGATCAAGGTCAGCAAGATCGAAAAGGTTCAGAATGTTAGGGGCCAGCATAGAGCGAGTCATATGGGTGTAATGTAACGAGTATATAAATGCTAAGGAAGGAAAGTATCTAGAAGGGAAGGACCGGCTATCTATATGGCTCAGGAGAACATAAGCTAACCCTGAATAGGGTTGGCTTCGGAACAACTCGATAGCCTAGTGACGAGCGATCGGCGATAGCCAGGAACATAGTCACCAACATAGCTACCAACATAGGTGCGTAGCTAGGATCGTAACACAGAAACTGATGATCTCAAAGAAACTCAAATCTACGAATTCAATCAGAGGCATGCAGAGTTGTGATAGATTCAATATCGATAGAATTCTTGATCTATCGCTAGAACTAACTGTCGAGAAACTATTAAATTGATTTGATATTACTATCAAGGATCTAGCATTTAACATGCAGAGATCAACTCTCAGATATAGAATCAAGAGGTCAACGATCAATGCTGAAGATGATGCTCAAGAAGTGAAAAACGTTTCAGTCAGTATGACTATCTCTGCAGCAGTTCTACCGTCGAAAGTCATTGTCAGAGCATACGAAGATGACGATTTAAGCAAATCACTGATGATTAACTTCTGAATAGAAATTCAGCGTCTATCAAAGTCACTGCTGAATGAAGATTCTCTGATGAAACTACTTAATCGAAAGATCTACAACAAAATAAAGCTCAAACCAAGAATTCGAACTGACGAATATATTCGAATTAGCTTGATCAATGATTTCGTCACTACACTACGGGAATATGTTTTGATTTCGATCAACGTAGAAGAAATTGAAGCTGTCATTAAAGCTTGGCTGATAGATGTAGAGGTATACGATTTACTACTAGAAGTTTTCTGACTTAGGCGGGTGCATTGCAATCAGAAGTACGGTCAGGGCAAAATCACAGTCATGGGGAATAATATGACAGTAAGGAAAGTATCAGCTCAACTGATGCCTGTATCTACGAACCTACCTGTGGTGAAATTGAATGAAGATGACGATTGAACGACGGATGAAGTCTGTCAGCATCTTCTAGAAGAACAGGAAAAAGCTCAGCTCTGAATTCTCTATCAGTGAGAGTTCGAAGTCGAAATTAATCAACTGAGATCACTATAGTCGCTATTGCATCAATGACTTTAGAAGCATCGAGCTATCACTCAATGCTTACTACTAGAGACTCGGCCTCAGAAGATCTGAAACCCTTGTCATCTACGAAATATGCATTGAGCAGAGAGAACGTCTTTCTCATCGAAAGACGTCTCAAAGTACGAGAGCTTAGTCAGAAAGAAAGAAAGATGATCAACGAATGGTTTGAATTAAGCAAAATCACGATAGAATCGAAGGCGGATACATTCGTCAGAATTGAGAAGACAAAGAGACTACTCTTTATCTGAAGAGAGTGTTTTGCTGAATCAGTACGAGATATTAAAGTCACAGACATAATCGAACATTTCATTGATCTGAAACCAAATGCAAAATCGGTCAAAGGAACATTACTCAAATATACAGCTCAGGAACGAGAGTTTGCTAATACCATTTTTTCGGCTATGAAAGATGCCGAAATAATAGTTAGAAGAAGCAGTGCTTGAAGAGCTCGAACGAAGTTCCCGTCCAAAAAGAAAGGATCTACCCAGCTACGAATGATACACAATTTCATACCAATCAATAGTCATACGATCAAATCACAGTATTCGATTCATAGACTGAAGAAAGTGATTGACATACTCATTAAACTCGAATTCACGATATATTTTACCAGTGACGCAGTCAATAGCTACTGAGAAATCTCAATGAGAATTACTGACATCAATAAAACTAAATTTCTAATTCTCAACGATCAATGAGTATATCTTCAAATGGGTCAAGAATTGAAGAAGACGACTCATATCTACTCTCAGTTCTCGAACCTAGTCTTCGATTCTCTATCAGCTAATGAAGTGAGAGTGAGAAGAATGCTCACTATTCTAGACATCAGGAAGGATACGGCCTTTTCGATCTACATGAATGATCACGTCGTCTCTGTCAGAATCTTTGATTCGATGTTTGAGTTTCTACATAAGCAATACTTTTCTCGGATCATCTTCGAATCGATGTATTTATTCGAGCATAAGACAGTGATAATGAGCGATAATCTAGATCTTCTAGAATTTCAAGGCACGTCAGAAGAATTGAGATTCTCACTGAAGCACAGAGAGAAGATTATAAACTGATCTACTCTCACTAATCGAGCAAAACTAGATGCGTTTCTATGACTCACTTCGTTCCTAAGAATCTTTATTTCAGAGCGAGCAGAACATGTTCTCAAGCTGAAAGAAGTCTATCTGATAGAGGTTTTGATCGAATCTAAATCAAAGAAGTCTCATGATGATGAGATAGAGAAGTGTGACAAGAATCTAATCAAAAAGAGATTGATCGCTCGCTCAAAGAAGTTTACTATTCAAAGAAAATGAGCGAAGAAAGACACGTTTGACTGAAGCTCTAGTCAAGAAGAATCATTCAGCCACATCAAGAAATCAATCACAAACAACGCAATGACTGAAGCGAATTCGGCTGCACAGTATCATCTAGTCATCGATGCTAGTAAGAGAGATGTGAGCGAAGTTCTCTTTCAATTGAAAGAAGTATTCATAGAAACAGAAGCAACTCTCAAGCTTCTATTAAACGAAAGAATTGTTATGTTTCTATCGTTTAGGCTTGAGAATGCAGAAATCAGATATTTCAATTCGGAACGCAAGTGCCTAGCAGTGATAAAGTGTCTAGCAGAGATAAAGTGGTTGATAATTGAGAATGATCACTCAGTATTGATCTATTCGGATCATGAAGCACTAAAGTCTATCTTCGTCATCGAAAACACTGATCAGATCAGAATCGTCGGTTGAATGAATAGATTAGAAGAATACGACCTAAAGCTGACATATCGTTCACCAAGAGATCAGCACATAGAAATTGCAGATGAACTCAGTAGAATGTCTACTAGATTGACGTCTATTATCAGAACTCATGATGCAGAGAGATTGATGATGACGACGTCTATTCAGAAATCAGGCCAGCGACATAGATCACATACATCGTCTATAGATATACTGATCTCTACAGAGAACTCTAGAATCGATAAATATCGATCGTCGTTTATGTATGAAAGATTAGTTGAGTTTTTGCAAAAGAGAGTCTTCGCTCTAGAAGGATTAGATCGAAATCGACGTCGACAAATTATTCGAAAAAGCAAGAAGTTTATTTTGACCTCAACCTCGAAAATATCAGCTTTGAAGTACGAGGAAAACAACGAGTCTTTTAGTCTATGCATTATAGAGTCCGAAGTTCTCAGATTTCTAAAAGCGACTCATGAGAATCACGATCATTACGCAGCAGCATTGACTCTGAATTTCCTGATAGGCAGAGCTTACTGATCAAATAGAGTGAAAGATGTATACAATTGATGTCAAACCTGCCATGCATGTCAAATGAAAGCTCACAGATCTATCAAAGTCGATGTTCAGTCAATTCAGATCTTTGAATCTATGACAATAATTGAAATGAATTGGTTGAAATCTGTTATTCTCGTCGATCTGAGAATCGAAGCTGTCTATGTACTTCTGATAGTTGACTATTTTTCTAGATTTGTATGAGCAAAAGTCTATCAGTTTCACACAGCTACGAAGGTAGTGAATATGTTTCAAAATCACATTGCTTCTATCTTTGAGATATCTGCTACTGTATATTCGAATAATGGTTCACATTTCGTGAACAAAGACGTAAGAGGACTCTTTAGAGAGCACGAAGTCGTGCATTACATCGATTCTATAACATCGTCATCATTCACAGAACTGCTCGAACGAGCAGTTCAAGAAATGATTGAATATTTACGAATCAGAAGCGTGAAGAAAGGAAACACATACATCTGAAATGCAGATGTGAAAGATGAAACGTTTTTCATGAATACTAAATCAGTCAGGATTCACGAATACTCTTCTTCGGAACTGATGCTGAGGTACGAGCCTCAGAAGCTTCACTTCGACATCAAACTAATAGCTCAACCGATCACAGAATCGAAAGAAATTCAACGAATGGAAATAGAAGAAGCTTCTGCACATCAGAGGCAGATATACCTAGCACTAAGGAATGAGAGGAGGCAAACGGCTAGGGAACTCACCTCTTATGTAGCCTATCACCACTCCAGAAGGAACAGATTGCAGCGGCTACTCAAAGAAGGGGACCTGGTAATCGTACGACATCACGCCGTCGATAACCAGAGAGGTAGAAAACTGGAACCAAGATGGTTGGGATCTCGCCTTTTAGTCAAACTAACCCCTTCAGGAAACTCGGGACACATGCAGGAATTGCACGGAGACGGGGTCACTAAAAGATATCATTTGAATGATATCTTACTATACAAGGAGAGAGGGACCTTCCAAAAGGAGGGAATGACTTTCGAACCGAGTCCCAGAGGGACTCGGCCGATGATAATCAATGGAAGGGGGTCAGGGAATCCGGGGGCGAGAGCTGTTCTGCTATCTATTTACCCCTATTAAACGGCCCAACTGGGGTTCGTTCGGTTGCTTGTTCGTTCTGTTGCTTCATCCTTTACTTGTTTTCTTCGCTTTGATGGAACCAGCTGGGGACAGCTGGTCATTTCTATATCACCGAGAGCTGATAGAGGCAATAATAGCCTAGCGAAATAGCTCAACAAAATGGCTCAACATTTGTTAGTCAGCCGAGCGGGGTTAAATACCCGCTCGTTCTGTTTAGAATAAACCACTCCTTTATCCAATAGAACCTGAACTGCCTGTTCAGTGTTTTTCAACGTAGGACAGCGGCTAATTATGTACGCCGGCGGCTATTTAAGCGGTGGCAGAAGTAGAGAGAACAATAAGCGGATATAGCAACGAGGAACGCATGGTCATCAGCCACCTGATTAGAAGAGTGTTTAAATAAAAGAATAAAAAGCTGATGAGCGAGGACCAGCTCGCACGTTAGAAAATAAGGTCGAGGGAAAGATCGTGCAGAGAATTGGCTGTATGCGAACGTGACGGTCGATGATGTTTGTTCCCTTGAAGGCACTCGACAGATTTGTTCTTGGCAGCGGTCTCACACAGGTGTCCCAAAAGGCTCGAACGCTATGGATGAAGCATGCATCTTTATACACACTAGAGGCAGCATATCCGCTATCCTTGACATCCGTAAAGGGTTGTACATAATCAGAAGTGGGGTTGATACAGGATTGGCGACCAATTTTGGACGGAGGGACCACAAGGGGACCGGAGACAGATATTTCATGGAAGGACTGCAACAAGACCGGGAGCTGACATAGGATAAGAGAACTCAAAAGGCATTAGGCCACTCAATAACCGCAAAGGGCCAAGCTGGAAGGCAGATTGAATCAACAAGCTTTATCCCAACGACAAAACAAGTCTTCGCTTTTCATCGTGCAGAAGAATGCTCGATAGAAAATCTGGGTGGGGTATCAAGACGTGAGTTCGACCGTCAGTGAGCGGATCCCATCACGTATGCCGGAGAGCATTTTCAGTCCTTTTGCAGTCACATGAGAATTAATCGGATTATTTGCAGCGCCAGCTTCAAGAGTACAAAAGTTAAAGATACAGGGAATAGGCTGACGAATCTTCACCATCGTGGACAGTCAATATAGCATTGGTACCTCTCAACTCAAGTATGAACGGCAACTTTGACTACTCGACAGAGCAAGGCCGAGTCTCGCACAATCCACTTGGAACACTAGAGCCGGCAGCGCAGGCGCAACGAATCTCAATTAAGTCATTGTTACAGACGATAGACAATTATCAGTGGACGGAGCAATTGAGAACCCTCTTTAGACTGGAGTAAGAGAACACGATCTTGCAAAAACAGATCACGTGCTATTAAAGATCTTGGCATACAACCCTGGATCTGCTGCAAGAGGCATTTAAGGCCGCCCTGCTTATTCGAAGCGCTTTGGAAGATTGTGATGGCAAAGTTGACTATTTTCCGCCGCCGATATGGACCAAACTCGCGAACTGAGCTCCCTTGCGATTTTTCTACAATAGAAACTTGAAAGGCATCCTTTCCCAATTTTTTACCTCTATATAAGAGAATTGGTGGAGGTCCTGGAAGCAGGCGGTGATGATTGCGACTGACGACTCAACTTCCTGTTCTTACACACCGTCATCGGTCAAGTGCAGCAGTGGCCAAAGAACACAAGATGTTATCTACAGCACGTACGACCAGAAATAAGACTGTATTCATCGCATTGGTAGGCCCTATAGATCCCGTTTCAGATACCATGCGCCAGCTCATTGTTTGAGACAAACATTCCAAACAGCCTTTCTCGTCAGACCTCTAAGAGTGCTACGCTAAATTATGGAAGAGTACTGCTTCCGAGGCTAGAATCTTATTCGAACGGACGACTAAAGGAGTTTTAAATCTAGCAAGGAGAATTGACGATTAGGACAACGGGTTACAGACTCAGCGCAACACGCCCCAGCGTCGCCCAAATTCTCACAAGTCCAAGAATTCAGAAGGAAGCGACGCTATGGCTAAGTGACAAGCTGGGCCTAATGTGGGATCCAAGTGCTTGGGTCATTAGAGTGTAGATCACCTGGTTTCGGTAATAACACTCGTGTCTTGCTTCAATTTGTCACAACGGGGGTTCCAAACATACACGATTTATCCTACTCTCTCATTTGATCCTGGGATCTCTCTAGTGCACCACATGGTCCAATTTTTTCTTGTATCCAGCAGCTTGGTAGTCATTAGCGTGGGTTGGGACACAGCACGTACATCTGACCCAATTATTCGCTCAAAAGCCTTCAAACCAGCTATGTGCCAATGGCTCCTCGCCTTCCGCGAGCTCGTCTTCGCCGATGGCGAAAATGACTCGTCTAAGCAAGGCGTAAATGCACTGCGAGAACAGTAGTGAGCAGTCACTTCAAGACTCAAGGGGCTGTAGTGAGCTTAGCAACTTACAACGACACCGGAAGAGAACATATCGGAGGGTTTGTTTACGCGACCCTGCGTATGCGCTTCTGGACTACGCCAAATTCAGTTGCCTACCTGTTTATCGAAGATGTTGTATTCAGGAGGCACACGTGCAGCATCTTCAATATCAGTAAGCTGGACCTGCACAATTTTAATTCCCTTATAGTCCTCCCATTCGATTAAAATATTGTTCGCCTTAATATCTACAGCATATCAGCCATGGCTCTAGAGCCCTCCAAACAAAAGAGGTCTAGTTTACCGGTATGAACAGCTGCGCAGAAGTTCAGAGATCAAACTTCACCTGAAAATCTGAAGAATTCACAAATCGATGAGCAGTACGATGTTTCGAATGAAGTTTACACTCGTCTTCAAAACTACGTCCTTAGTCAAGGCTTCGCCGTCGTCACTGACTTCTGTGACAACAAGATTAAAGCGGGCCATAAAACAGAAAATTAGATGGGAGTCGGCCCCTTCAATACTGTTGGTTGACGAATCGACCAAAATGTGAACACACTTTCAAATACGTCGATCTCGTGATCTCACATTGAATGCTGCTTCGCAGCCTACTAGGAAGAGATCTAAAATTATCTGATATATGCTGAGAAGATGAAGGAAAGGAAGTCACAACAGCGAAGGATTATAAATGCGGCGTTTATAGTCGATTAGATTGATGGCACCGAAGGTCAACTATCAACTACCTCGCTTTTGATGAGGTCTCCTAATCTAAATTAAGTACCCCGCAGTAAGTGTGCGCTCCGCAATCCATTTAAGCCAGCTGAGAACGACAACGTATTCGCAAAATCTATGAGGCTAAGACGAGAGCTCGAGTTACCTCAGTTAACAACGCCGCGAAAGCGGTTTGCAAAGGGTGGAGGCCTGCAACCGAGGAATGCTATCGAAAGGCTGCTGGAAAGGTTGGCCTTCGGACAGCGCTCGAGAGAGCAATTCTGAATTGGGACATCCGAGTGAGCTATCCGCACAAGAACCCTTCATCGCACCTGCTGATACCGCTTAGGAAAGCGATCCTCAGGTCCTTGAGCACTTCACGCAAAATCTGTTATTCCTTTACATCATTGGAAGGCTATTATCCTTCTTAACGAGGCCGACGTGTTTGTGCAGGCACGCTCATTCATCAACCCAAACAAGCATTACGGTATTCAACACCTATACGACTGCTGTAATGCAGCTACGCAGTAGCGTTGACGTTTGATGAACCCACTCAGATGAGTGTAGAGGAGCATTTGGTGAGAGTCGCATACCAAGATATCCGGCATTCATTCAATTGACGATAGATGCCAGTATTTAAGATACTTTATGTGGCTGTATGGCATAAATCTTTATAATCCGCTGCATCTGGCCTTCAATCCATTGCCGCTGCCCAAGTCTCAAAGGCACTCTTGGTGAGAGAAGCTCCGAAAGCCGTGCAGCAAGAAACCAACCCCCGAGCGCAGCTGCTCCTACATAATGATCATCAGGTACTAAGAGCCCTGCAATGTGCGGATATTGCACAGTCTTATCATCGATGCGGCCGGTCATCATTCTATCTCCTAGAAAATATGGTATACTGGCACACACGGTGTCGGCCAACTCTTGAGTAATCTCCAATGCTGTCACCGATGCTGTGTCGAGATTATCACTTTTGAGATGCTTAAGGCAGGCGAGGATCGTCAGCTGGAGTTTAATGCGCGAACAGCAGTGTGATATAAATATATTGGCGATGAAGATGGTTTTATAGATATCGCAATGGTCTTGGTAGAGTCCTGCGTCGCGCACACTCTGTAAGATGCACTCTGGGCCAGAGAATCGTGTAGGGGCCCAGTCATCGGGAACAGTACTTGTCCAGGCTAACAATCGCTGATCAAGCTCGGTAGCCTTTCTCAAAATGCCCAAGACAGGAAGGTCCTGGGCTGTAGTGTCTGAACTAAGTCGTGAGGCCAAGGCCTGAAGATTTGCTACCTCGAGGTTGAGGTCGTCAAACCGGAATCCCGGCGTCTTCGGGACATCCTGGGTCCTGTCGGCCCACGTGGAAACATTTAATGGTACAGGTTCCGTGTTGCTCAGTGCTCTTCCCACAATTTGGTTCCGGGCTCCGAGTAGGACTCTCTGGGATGTCTCGCTGGCGAATGGCAGTCGTCTCCGGTATTCGACCAATGCCGTGGTTCCGCTCACGTGAGGGCTATTGTTAGGTTTCGACATCAAGAACGAGCGTACCCCCTCGTACATGTCTAACATAAGGGCTGCCATGAGAACGTCATCGCCTATGTCTTCGGTGCTCTGCAGACTCTTCCTTAAGGATGCAAGCCCTTTCAGGTACTGTGACCGGGAGAGTGATAGAGGTAGATCTGGTTTCAGTTGCGACCACGCCTCGAGAAGGCACAAAGCCACCGCAGCAACAGCTGGTCTCAATGGCGACGTAGGATCTGTCTGTACCCAGACTGGAAACAGGCAATCCAAAAAGCCTCGTCGGACCTCCAGATCCATTGGCAGAATGACGTATGATGAGAGAAAGAAGCTAACAGCATAACCCTCATAGTCTTGTGATAGGACTCTGGGAACACTCGACGAAGAGAGTTTCGCTAAATGTTTTCCTGCTATCCGTTCACGATCGGCCTTCTCGATGGCATTCTTTCGGCGTTGGACGCTCTTCGCTGCCACGAGATTTTGATCTCTCCGAGCAGTATCAAATTGAGACTTGTAGCCAGGACATGTAACTTGCTTCTTCAAGCAATATGAGCAACTAGGCATAGCCTCATCACACTATACCTATATCAGTCTTTCCTCCTCGGATCAGGTGAGAAGAACTTACCTTGATACGACGTTTGCGACAGATATCACAACCCCTACTTGGCTTTCCGTGATAAACCATTGTGTAAGAAGACTTGTGCTTTATTCTTTTGGTGAAGGAGATGCCTCATTCCCTCTGTACGAATACAAACATGCTAAGTAAGGTAGCAATACACGTGCGCTGCGATGTTCAAGTTGAAATAAGGATACCCTGCCTGCTTGGCTGTCGTCATCCGTTCACAGCCACCCTACGTGTGCGCGGCATCGCAACAACTTGCCAACGAAGCTGCGTATGCTGATCGAATTGATAGTGGGGATCAGATGAAAAATGGCAGTTGTTGAAGAACTGTATTGTTCCTTCGAACAAGAGGCCGTAATTCGTGCCGCACAACTCGCTCGAAGAGGCTTAGTGGCGCAAACATGACCCGAAGAGGACTAAGTAGGTGTCTTCTATACCTTATTGCCCTCCTATTTCGAGTATCAAGAGTTCTACGTTATATATGAGTCTATTTCCCCTTCACGATGGAGTCAATCACTTTCAGCATCACTTGGTCTTCTGTATTCTTTCTCTTCCCTGCCTCAGCCCCAGCATCCTCTCAACCTTTACAATGTATCCAATTACGTCCGTCAATATGCAGCGAACCACAAATCCACCTCCCTCAACGAATGCCCAAGAGGAGAAGACTCCTAACAAGTTCGTGACATTCTGGCGAAAAGTCTACCGTCCTCTCGGTTTCCAGAAGGGGTACAACTTCCCACTCTGTAAGTGCAATCCACTGATCTCTTCCTCATCCTGCTAACTTTCCCAGTCATCATCTTCGCAGGCGCAATGATGGGCTTCACTTTGGCGCGTCTCTCCTACCTCAACATCGCAGGCACCGCCAAAAGCAGCTTCGCCAATAGCGCTTCACCCAGCGAGTGGTACTGGTACAACACAGGCATCCATCGAATCGGCATCACCCTCCACCTCAGCGCCATCCTGCCAGCCGGCTTCCTCATGGTCTGGCAATTCGTTCCCGTCATCCGACACAAACTGCTCATCTTCCACCGCATCAACGGCTACGTTATCATTCTCCTCGTCTTCGTTGCCAACGCCGGTGCCCTCATGATCTGCCGACGATCCTTTGGTGGGACACTCGCAACTCAAGCGGGAGTCGGCTTGCTCGTAATCATTACAACTACCAGCATGTGCCTCGCATACTATAACATCAAGTGCCTCCAAATCGACCAGCATCGCGCTTGGATGCTGAGAGCGATGTTCTATCTCGGGGCTATCATCACGCTCCGTCTGATCATGGTCACCTCTGCGGTCATCATCACAATGCTCAATTCCTACTACACCACCAAGTCTTGCGACGAGATCATCTTCACGTACGCCTCCAGCAATCCAGTGAAGAAATTCTACCCCCAGTGCAGCAGTCCCAACTCTACAGTCGACCATCGCGTCGTAGTGCACGCGAACTTTCGGAGCGGACGACCGGAGCAGATTGGTGCGAGCTTGGGCATGAGCTTTGGCATGGCAATGTGGCTGGCCACGTTTATGCATCTTGTTGGCGTGGAGGTATATCTAGCTTTGACGCCGAGGGAGAGCAATAGATTGAGACAAGTAAGCTACGAGAGGCAGATGGAGAGGGGGTTTAAGAATCCGGGGAGTGCGGGCTTGACGAGTGATCGGTGGGGAGATGCTGAGGCGTGGAGGCCGACGAGGGAAGTTATGTTGGCGATTGAGACCGAGAAGTAAGTATGCCATGCGAAGGTGGTTTATGACAGCAAGGAGAAAAGATGGGGCGTCATTTAAAAGGTAGAAGATGCGTCTGGTATTGCAAAACTTGCATAGAATGTGTTGTCACCTCGGAACGTCTTTAAATCTCTTTACAATCACCTCTAGAGCGCGCGATCCTGTTTCAGTATCAAGTTTTAACCCTTCAAGTACTTCATCCAGGCCATGAACATGACTGAAGGAGCTGTGTAGGACGGTAAAGCATGCTCTTCTTTGTTGGAATACGAGGTCATATGGGCAATATAGTATATGGGGTTGAAGCTATCTAGGTAGGAACTCCGGAGGAAGGAAAAGGTGGGAGGAAGGTCAAATACCCTGAATCCCCTGAATCCACTAGCGCCGGATGAATGCGGCGCCGGATGGATGCGGAGATTACCAATCAAATCACACCTGAAATTCCAACATTCTTCACACTAAGCGGTACCAAATCTTCAGCGCGCACCCGAGCCATACCACCCTGGTCATAGAATCCCATAATACGTACCCTTTAACTCTTCCACGCTCACACTATATCAAAGTGATCCGTTTATCGAAGTTGAGTTCTTTTAGTTTAAGATGATCTGTGACAAGAAAAGTAGTGTCATTAAGCAGCAGTACTTTAGACAGCTATTCTAGACAGTTTTGAAAATTATCATCAGGTACTATTAGATCGATTTCTCATTTTCGAATGCTATATATAAATAACAAGTGAGAATATCGTCGAAAACGAACAGTAAGGCTAGCTCTATAGTCTTTGAGGAACTAACAATTAAATTTTCAACTTAATTTAAATTAACTTACTCGTATAAACGGGGTTCCCGCGCAAACGGGGTTTCTGCGCACGCTAACTAAAACTATTTATATTAGTGCCAATTTTAGCACGCTAAACCCGATACTATCTGTTGCTAACCTTTCTAGGTTAGAGTGCGCAGAAACCCCGTTTGCGCGGGAACCCCGTTTATACGAGTATCTAACATCAGATTAAAGCTGTGATCTAAATCTATTTGCATAATTTGCATCAAACTCTTTGTGATATGTAACTACCTATGCCAAGACCCCGATTCTTTGGCCCTTGTTTGCCAGCCAAACCACCCTGGTCGCCCAAAAACCATTATTCCCTTCCTCTCGTTCCTCGTTTTCAGGGCATTCTTCCATGCCTCGGCTTGAATTCATCTAAAGCGCAACGATGAGATCTCGAGCCTCAAAGATCTCTCCGTCTTTCCCCAAGCCTGAACGGTTCGTGATGATTGATTTGGAAATACCCCGATGGGATGCACTCTGCACATTGAAATCTACGCTTTCACCTTGGTTCCTTATACATCCTTTACACATCCTTACACATCTATAGGTGAGATTGTCTGTTGGGCATGTCTGCTGGTTCGTTTGCCTTTCACACGAAATTATCGTGTTTTGAATCATCAGCTGGCTACATGTGTCGAGAATTGCTCTCACACTCTGCTTGAAGGTCCAAAAGATGTTGCTCCCCAATCGTAGTGGGACTAAGTGATCTGGCGCTATTTGCTTACGTCTGAGGCTGATATTTGAGCTCGATCATATATAGAGCAGGCTACCGTGGTATCGAAGTCGATCACCGATATTTGTTCAACCTCTTAGTCCGTCAGATCCGAGAGACAGATGGCTCGCTGTGTGGCTCTGTTTTACTTGAGGGGCTGTCGGAAGAATAGGCTTACATGCGCTTTTCTAGGGTATATGCGAATGAGCACCGATTTGGTGGGTTTTACCTCCGACAAGCCATGGGATCTAATTTCTCGGTATCATCGTCGAAATGTCTCACTATATGATCTCTTTTGTCTGCAGTACTTCCCCGGTCTTTCCATCTCCTTTCTGTTCTTTCTAGTAGTAGAACTCTGATGCTCAAAGTAGAAGATGATGCCCCTTCTCTTCCTGCCACCTCCAGGCATATTCATCACTCTATGTCTCCTTTGTATCATGACACACGCATTCCCACCGAAGTTGGAGTCCGGGTCTCCACCCTCCGTGACTATTGTTAAGCGCGATATCTCTCCTGCCAAGGACTCCCACAACTTCGACCGGAGCATTCGGCCCGTCAATCCTGTCGAAGCCTCCATTGAATCCCTTGGACCGGACTGGCCAATAATGTGTATCAAACCGGGACGCCCATTCGATTTGCCACCAGTCAAAGCCGACTGCCAACATATCTCCACGGAAATAAAAAACAGTGTAGATGCCACTGCGTTTCGGGTGTACAAGCAAGCAGAAGGTGGCTTGAATTGGTCGCACGGAGGCTGCCTTGTCTCTCTTGCGAGCACGCAGACCGGGTCGACGGACGTCTTCCAGCCGGTTCTTATAGCTCGGGATATCATGCGCGTGGTGGTGTTCTGTGCGATGACAGAATCTGGAGGGGCAACCACTGTTGGTCCAAGGAAGAAGTTCACCTTGGTTGTGACAAATTCCAGAGTGGAATTCAACGGCACGGTCGCCGCTGAGTAGTTGTTTACTCTAAAATAGAAAGGAATATGTTTCATGGCTAGAAGGTATCAGCAGTGAAGTGATGGCGTAGTCAGCTTCCACCAGATCACATTCTCGTATGATTAATCGTATCGGCTGTCTTTCTTTGACTCTCGTGTCCAATCCTCAACCATATTTGGATTTTACAGAAAATGCCATATGAGGGTTTCGGTGCTGTTGCACGGCTCATACCATTGACTGGGCCATTGTGTCTCGCATCTAACCCTCAGTTTAGTAACAGGCGGAATGAGTCCACACCTCCTGGAAACAAAACATGAGTGCTTGTTCATCGAATAACGTCACCAACCCCCCTCCCCCTTAAATAAAAAGCTCACAAAGGTACTATTCAGCCGCACCACCGCGTCACAACAATCAATGCACTCTTTACCAGAACATTTTCTCCAATCTTCTCTGTTGCAGAAATCAATACTATCAAATACCAGAGGTTTTTCCAAACCCAGTAAACCGCCCTTCATTATTCAACTCAGTGACGGGTCAAGAATAAATATAATCAAGATTATTCAATCCCCCCTACCCCCTTCAAAGCCCTCTAAAAACCCCTCCGCTACGCAAATCTCGCTCGTAACAAATAAACCCCAGTATCAAAACCCCCCACCCACTCACCCACCCACCCACCTCCCTCCCATCCCAAGAATCCCCTTCCAACACCACCACCACCACCACCACCACCACAAACTTTTTTCCCGCTTCTCTCGAATACTACTTCGCGAAAAGACACTCGCAAACCATCTTCTTCAATATACATATCCCTTGAAATCTATCAATCTATCTACACCCAAGCTACTCTACACAACTCACCCTCTCTGCCCCCCCGCCCCCCCCCTCTCGATATCTCAAACACGTCATACCTGCCCCACGCTTGTGATGGGTTACTGGACACCCCCGCCGCCTACCTTAAGTCCCCAAGAGAGAGAGGGGGGGGGGGGGTTTACACTAGAATCACGGAAACTACTTACGTGCCGGAAACTAAATCACATCAACAGGTTGCATATCCGCACGTCTTGTCTTTTTCATGAACTCGATTGATAGATAGACAGACAGACAGACAGACAGACGGTCTTGCTGATGGATGTGACTGATAAAACACAAACTAAATCCGATTATCACATCGTGGAAGTAACAGCTGTGGTTTTTTAAAATGACGTTTGTGGGAAGGGGGGTATGGTGGGTGGGTGAGAGAGGTGGTGGTGGGGGACGTGAGCGAGGGAGGGAGGGGATGTTGTAGCATTGGAGTAGGTAGGGGGTGAACATGTCTGGGAATCTAGTTGGTGAGTGGATTCCTTGGGGAAAAGCGCCGTGTGCACGGAGTTCGCCCACCCACTAATAATGCCTTACCCCCGATCTATATCCTCCATCTTCATCCCTTTCTTCCTTCATTGCTCCCCACCAACCCCCTCCTCCAGCCCCCAACCCAACCCAACCCAACCAAAATCGCTCCCACCATCACCAAAGCCCAAACTTCACGTATCTTCCGACCCCCCCAACCCCCAACCTCACCCAACGAAATTCGCTCCCAAAGCCACGCGCGCCCCTCTCACCTACCCTCCCCCAATCGAAAACACAGCCAAACCAAAAAAACAAAAAACGCTTGATCTTCTTCAAGAGATATCATCAGCGGACGAGGTTGCACAGGAATTCGATTCAGGTTTATGGATGTTGACGGGAAGAAGAAAAAGTGTAGAGAAGCGAGCGTGTAAGAAATGAAGCAATGAGAAGAAAAACTAGGAAGGGGATGCTAACGTTTAGATTGGTGGGGGGGGGTTGATGCAAATTCGAGAGCATGGAGTCGTTGATGTTCTTGGGGTTTGGATTTTTCGGGCTTTCGGGCTTGGATGGTACAGTATCTAGGATGGTGGTGGGAGCTACGAGGGTTTAGAATAGAAGGTACATATTAGCTGCAAGGTTCTATGTTTTGCGTGACGGCTACTCGAGCACAGCCTCATGCTACATATCTCGGACTCAGATCTTTCGTGACTGCTGTTTTCTTTGGTTTCTTTTGGGGGGTTCCTGCCGTAGGGTGAAGGTGGGGAGAGAGCACGGTATGTAAGAGCAACAGATGCTGTGTTTTTGGTTTTTGGTTTTTGGCGGAAGGTCGTTGAGATTGTGAATAGGTATCTGAGGTTACTTGTACATATTCGAGATGGCAACGTGTATAGTGCCACGAGTCGCGAGTGTTGGCCCACCGGGGGGGGGGGTTGACATGGTTGTTTTTCAGGGTATGGTGATGGGTTATTGATGTTTTTTTTTCTTGCAATGGGTGTTGTTGTACTATGCATGACTTGGAAAGAAAGCTATCATTGCATTCTGTAGGAGGACAAGTCTGGTGATAAGGGACCGTTGCGCTGAAGTTTCTTTGTCTGTATCTTAGTCCTGGGCGCTCAGCTCTATCTCTTCTGAAAAACTACGGTTGCAGTTGAGGAAGTACATATCCTGCTATCGTTGATCCGTTGCTTCATTTTCTTGAGAATGTATGATATTATACAAACAAAGTCTTTGGCGCAGAAGCATCAATGTTGATATGCAACTGTTGCTTCGGCTACCTTTTGAGTATTAATCCGAGCCAATATCCCCGTCATCGTCGCTACCACCACCACCACCACCACCACCACCACCACCACCTATGAAAGTCGAAAGTCCCGAATTGGTCGGAGCAATTGAGTCAGCCAAGGGCTGTGGCACTGAACTGGGGGGTGGGATTTTCTGGTCTTGGGGCGAGGAAGGAGCTGGTTGAACGATTGGGGATTGTATTGGGGAATCGGGAGGCGAACTGGAATTGTCTTGGTCTTGGTTTTGATTTTGGTTCTGATCGTGGTTCCGAGACGACTTATGACGTGCGCTTGCTTTCCGATGATGTATATAATTCGAGGAAGGTTTCGCAAAAGCCAAAGACTGCCGGAAAGCGCTCGAGTGCCGTGCCGAAGATTGTTGCTGCAGATTCGGAGAGTGCTGCTGAGACGGTGACGAGGAGTGATGCACAGGTTCTGAGACCGACTTGCTGAGGTTCTGGAAAACCGACGTTGGGACCGGTTGAGCGGCGGCTGCAAGATCGTTGCGTCGGGAAATGACATTCGCGGCGAGGTACGCAGCTTGCAGGGTGTCATTTTTATCATCTGCGCCTTTACCCTTTAGTCGCCAGACGCTTTTGAATTGCTCCTTCTTCTGTTTTGGCGTGCTGGCCATGGCATGGGTCAGAAGTACCTGCACTTGTATTTTTGTAGCCTCTGGGATTGGCTCCCCGCTTGTCCGAAATGGCAACGCATGTGCCGTTTTGCCCTCGTCAGTGGTCGCATGGACGTATGCCTGTGAATCAAGTAGGAGTTGTACCATGGGTAGGGAACCGTTAAAAGCGGCATGATGAAGTGATCGTCAGCCTTCGAAGCATGCGACATCGACATCGGCACCCATGGAAATGAGGAAGCGAGCCATGTCGTCGCGCGCGTATTCTATAGCTAGATGCAAAGGCCGACTGCCGGGATAAGGCCACCGAGCTTCAGCCCAGTATCCACTCTCCAGTGTAGTGTGCGTGTCTTTCCTGGTGTATGAGGCCGTTCCCAGCTTCTCTTCGATATTGGCTCCTCGTGCAACTAATTGTTCCAGGATGTCTTTATGACCGTATGCTACTGCGATGTGCAATGGTCGCCATCCGAACTTGTTTTCGTTGTTGGTGGCCGCGTTGTGGGATATCATGATGTTCCAAATATCTTGGATGCCACCTCGAACAGCATGATGTATTAATTGTTGATCGTGTGAGTCTTTGGAACTAAGCTGCGATTCTCCCTTGCCTCTCAACAGAAGATCTATGGCTGCAAAATGACCCCCTTTCACTGCAAGATGTAGAGGTGTCTCTTTCTTCGAAGTGGTCTTTTCCAGTAGCGCCTCAACGATCGCCGCATGACCGTCGTCTGCAGCAAAATGTAATGATGTCCAGCCATTGTTGTCTTTGTCTTTAATGCGACATTTGTGTCTGATCATCAAATCTAACATTTCAACATTACCGCTTTTCGCTGCCAACGTCGCCGGTTTGTAAGAGTCATTCCCAAGGCTTTTCAAGGACAAGCCACTTGCGATACATCTCTCCGCTATTGGTATTTTCCCTGCCTCCACAGCAGCGAAGAATGTTGCGTTGAACGTCGAATCTTTGGGTTTGAGGTTCGAACGAGCGAGTAGTAAATCAAAAACGTCAAGACTTCCAGCTTCAGCAGCCAATGTCAGGGGTGTCTGGAGGTTGATGTCTCTACTATCGACTTGGCATCCATGATCTAGAAGGAGACTGCACATCTTCAAATCTCCATGCGATGCGCTGATGTGCAGGGCACAACGCTGGAATGCATCTTTCGCATTTATATTCGCATGCCGTTGAAGCAGCAGCATCACCATACTTGCGTAGGGCACTTCCGTGGCAAAGTGTAAGGGAGTCTTTTCCTGAGGACCTTTGGAATCGATTGTGGCTCCGTTTTCAAGAAGGTGCTTGGCTACCGCTATGTTGCCCCGTAGAGCCGCATAGTGTAACGAGGTTAAAGAATCTCCATCGGCATGATCCACAAGACATCCGTACTGTAAAAGAAGACCAACAATCTTCTCATGTCCGGTTGCTGCTGCTTCCACTAGTGCTGTGCGCTTTGTTCGAATATGTACTGCTTCGATATTTGCATTACTAGCAAGGAGCTTGACAACCATACTCTCTATGCCATCGCGAGCGGCGCGTACCAGTAATGGGTAACCGTCATCGCCAAGTTTTTCGATGTCAAATCCAGACGCTTGATTGGCTTGATCAGCCGATATGTTTGAGCTTTCAGATCGCTTCCGAATAACCATATTATCTGTCGCTCTCCTTGGAGCGATATTTGGATGTTTTGTATGTGCTAGATGTTGGGCTAATGGACTTGATGGTGCTGTCACTCCGGGACTGCTTAGTGGAGATTGCACCAATGGTATTTCTGTCTCATAATCTTTCGGATCTTTCGGAACATCATTTTCTGAGATGTTTTTCTCGAATGACGTAGGCAGACTGTTCTGAGATTTCGCGGAGCCAATGGGCTTTCTCCGTATCGATGGTGTAACAAGAGCACTTGGAGATAAAGTATCTCCACTCAGAGTTGAAGCTCTGCTGGAAATGTTTGAGGGCCATGTTGACGTCGAGATGCACTCAGATTGGCCTTCTGAGACTGTACTGGATCTAGTATGCTTTTCGTCGGAAACCGCAGTGTACGGACTTGGTCTCTCTGTAACTTTGTGATGATCGGCATAGTCACGGTCTGTGGGCAAACCGAGTACGCTCTTACGCTTAGGCAATGCTGGGTTCCTGATAAAATCGGCAGAGGCCTTGCTATTCGATACACTGGATATACTCTCCGAGTCTCCATCAATCGGGCTATCTAGATCATCTAGGTTTTCCTGCGATGCAAGGAACTCCTGGTACTCTGGAGGGAGATCCTTGGGCTCATCCATTTTTCGTGTGTTCCGGATTGTGTGAGTTTCCGCGTCTACTTTCCGAAACCCCTGATCCACCTCCTTCGGGGTAGGCCTGCGGTCCAGTCAGTATCACAGGGTCCTGCAATGACGGATTGATCCTAAAATCCTACAGTTGAAGCGCCGTAAGAATAAGTTGGATCAGAGTCGCGTGCTCTCGGAGTGCAGTGAGATGCTTTTTCAAGATATCCTCGCTCCATGAGTACTTGACCTTGATCCACTGCTCGGCCATACCCATTCGCGCGGCGCCTCCGCTGGCCGATATCTTTTCGATATCCTTGCTCAATCTTTTCATCGAGCCTTCAATCAGATCAAGGGCCTTCTTAAGGGTTTCCAAATGCAACAATTCATGCTCATTAGATTATTTAGCAGTCTTTTCCAACCAATCGCCAATGTAATTGACTTCTTTGCCGAAAACCTCGCAAAGCGCTACCACCGACATCAATGTGCTCTTCGACCCTTTATAGCTGACCTGGAGTGCATTCAGGTCTTTTGCTGTCTTATAGCAGAACCGGGCGAGCTTAGCAGAAGTGCTGATGGCAAAAAATGCCGAAAACGGATCCAACATGGTGAGTTATCGGATTGAATTCCGCAGGAGTCAATGACTGATAATGCCTAAAATACTTATCTCAACGTCGCAAGCGCATAACGAGGCTGGTGTTATTATGATGCTTTTCGACGAAAGACAGAGCCAAGATCCGTAGGGAGCAATGTCGAGGACTGCGTGCAGTACAGATCTACAGCAAAAAGCATGGCAATGACTTGAATTAAATAGACAGAGCCTCCAAACGCTGGACGGTGGGACCTGTTTTTCTGAAGAAAGGTTATAGTTCATCCAATCGGACATTGCTCTTATCGCTGTTCTAGACTTCCTACGGCCAATCCGAGGTCGAGTAGCATGTAGATTTGCCGCAAAGGATGCATGGCATCCACCTCGCAGCCTGCATTCACGTGCCGCAACCCTTCAAAAGCAAAGCTGTTCGCTCAGTACATGTAATGATGGTTATTGATTGTAGGTTATACAGAACGATACGAATATCATTGCCTGATAGTTAACTGAGATGATCGTTGTCTGAAAAGCTCGCAAACAACATTTTGAAACTCGTTAGATCGAAAAACTTTATATTTAATTTTAAGCGGTGCCAATACCCCCTTAGCCTTACATATACACCCCTTTAGAAAACGAACAAGACGTAGACATTGAGTAAACGTATCTTCACTTTCAATTCATCTCATCTCACAATCCCCCCCCCCCAAAAAAACCCATCCCGCATTACCAACATCACTACCCCTACTCAACACCCATACAATTCAACTTCCACCTTTATAAAAACCCCTCAAACAACAACAATCTTCTCACCCCTCCCCCCCTTCACTTTCCCCCCTCTCTTCGTCCGTAACCCAAAATCATCCACCAGCCCCCCCTCCCCAAACATCGCCCACTGCCAATTCCGCCTTCTCTCGCAGTAAGTACCCAGGTCTCAGCATTTGTCTGACCACGCGCAGTAGTGCCGCACAATGGGCGATAAGGGGGGAGGGAGGGTGGAGATGGCGAAAAGTGTAGGGGGGGTGGTAAAGGGTTGAATGGATACTGTAGGAGGATGGATGGCACGACCGCTGGACGGACGGGGGCAAGGAAGCTTTTTGTGAGGGACAAGGGTTTAGATGGGTTATACATATTGTTGGCTTGGTTTGGTGTTGAATGAAAGAATCCGCACGTTGCACGGCATCTCTAGTTCACATTTTGCAATGGCTCCTTCAATTAAAGAAAGACTGGTTTTTTTTTATATTTTCTACCCTAATTTAGAACCAACAGGCAAGCACACAGGCGTACAGGCACAGCTAAACACAGCATACGATTTCGCTCAAAAGCCACGCGTCAATCGACCTCTATCAAAAGAGGGAGACAATGCAGAACCGGCCTCGTCATCACAAACATCGCGTGCCCCCTATTTCCCTTAAAAACACAGAGCTAAGTAGAACGTTTCCACCCGCTAAAGAAAGCTGCAAGCGTGAAAAAGACGGGCATGCATGTTACACCAAGGAAAGCACAAAAGAAAGGACAGGTAAAATCAAATCATCAGGCCATTGGCAGCGAAGCACCACCCGCTTCCCGGAAGGTCGGCTGCTGCCAATGTCAAACATTTACCCAACCCCAGACATACACACATGAAAGGTGAAGCACAACCACACCACTACTCCTGGTGGCCCAACTCTATCGCTCTCAGCTTCCAGTAGTCACGTTGGCTCTTCATGTCCTCGACCTCAGCCTGCAGCTCATCGTGAACCTGGACGCGCTTCTGTCGAGATTTGCGTGCGGCCAAGGTATTTCGAGCCCGCTTGACTTTGACCGAATCAGTAGGGTCGTCAATGATGATGGCAGGCAGGGGCTTGTCCCTTCGCCTGGAGCTAACACCAGAAGTCCTGGAGTGACGACCTTGGTTGGAACTGCGAGTAGAAGACTGGCCGGGCGAAGAGGTATTACGAGACATTTGTGGTGCGGCAGGAAGATCTGGGAAATACTCGTCGAACGAGTGCTCTGCAGGGATGCCGCCCACGAACTCATCAGCGGGGAACAGCGGGTCCCACTTGTCGGATTCTGCTGGAAGATTGTTGTCAGCAGCAAAGATTGGTGATGTGTCGGTGCTGTGAGCGAATGGAGAATCAAAGGGGTCAGATCCTGGCGTCGTAAGGTTCGTGAAGGTGGTCGAAGCTGGCTCAGAGTTGTACTGGACGTCTTGTAGAGAGACGCACGGCGATGCATTTTCGTTGATCAAAGTCGGCATCGGTTGGGTGAAGCCTTCAAAGTTGGGAAGCGAGAATTCCACTTGGTTGAAGGAATTGTCCGAAAGCCGAACTTCCCGATCACGAGAATTGAACAATTCGTTGAACGCCTGGTCTTCCGCTACCATGCCTGATGATGAACCGGTTAGCATCGTTGAGAGGGTCAAACTCGGTCGATGGGAAAGGCTACCTTCCACGTGAGATGTGCGTCGAGACATATCTCCGGTACTCCTGCTGGAAAAGAGAGGGACTGGAGGCCGAGTACGAGGAGACTGCTGCTCCAAAGCGGCCGAAGAAGACGGGGCCGAAGAAGCGTAAAAGTTTTGTTGTTGTTGACCGGTAGGACTAAACTGTTGGGAAGACGTAGACAAGGTACCAGACCCGTTGCCTTGGATAATGTTGCTCACTCGCGGATTCTGGATAGGGGACACAGAAGAAGTGTTTTGTCGAGTCGAGTTGTTTACTTGAGAATGTTGATGACCGTTGTAGGCCGATCCAAGGCGGTAACTAGGGGCAGTCCGAGATGTCGCCGGCGCAGGCGTGGTTTGTCTGCGGACGGCGGTCGTGCTGGTCGTAGTTGTCGGGAAGAGAACAAAGTCGGTCTCCGGGTCGGGTCCAAATAGAGATGTTGACGGCGTGGGAAGCCTGGGTTGCTGGAGTCGGGTAGGCCATGTCTGCTGATGATCCGTGACGAACGACTGTGAGTCGTAAGGGGAAATGGTTGCAGTGAAGCGGGAACTGTGGCTGTTGCGTGAAGCCAAGCTTGAGTTCAGAATATCCTGGGGAGGAGATTCCGCGGTGAAGGGTTGAGTGGGGTGGGGGTTGACGTTTTGCGTGCTGGAACTTATCTTGTCGGTCGACGAGATAGTATATAAGAGTGAAGAGGGTCAAAAGGCAGCCATATCATAGGGGATATGGATGTCTTATGGGGTTTGGTTTCAGGATGTATTGGAAAGAGATGGTGAAGAAGAAAAGAAGAAACGATTTCAGGCAGCGGTGGGCAGTCAACCTTAAGTGCGACGGGAGACAGACAAGATGGGACGGGAAATCTCTCGCTGCGAGCCCTTACCAGAATAGGCCTAATCAATTAACATATGAGTCATTTCCTTCGCTCTCTTCTCTCATTGGCTCACTCCGCGAAACACGGGGGGTCACTAGTCGACTAGTACATGTTGGAGTTGGACTATTCCGGACTACTACTACTACGACGGAGTCCTGCGGGTACGACGACATCTAAGCAAGTTTATCACCAGGGCATCAAGGCCATCGTCTCACACATCTACCACTGATCAAACTGATCACCACAAACTCCCCGTGAAACACATCCACTCCTCCGCTCCCGACGTTCAAATTCACACGCTTCTCTCAAACATCACCATCCCCCCAAACCTCACCTTCCAAGGTACCATTCATTTACAGCTGAAGCTTTGTCAGTCTAGGCAACAGCAAGGCGGAGTATAGTGCTTGTCTCGATGTAGTCGGGCGTCCCTCCAGACTCCAACATGATTCGCCCTCGAAACGAACAGGAAGCGTCCCGAAACACGATTGGTGCGGGGAGTGGAGGAATCTCATGCACGCGAATCTGCATGTGCTGCTGCTTGATTGCGCCTTTTGTGACTCAACTTCGTAGCTTAGAAATCAACGCGCTCTCTCACCGCAACTCCAGCTTGCTGGTGGCCTGGCAAGAGTGGGAGTTGCCTGATTGCGGCGAGTTGTGGTGTTTTGAAACCAAGTTTGCTTAGTCACGTCGCCAGTTCCTGCAGTTGCCAAAGGACCCACTCAATCATAGCCGGTATAACCGAGCTTCAAACCCCCCACGAGGTTTCTGCCCTGTGAGCCTTGCGGGTTAAACGGGCCTGGCCCGTACGAACGTTGACTTGAGTCCCGCGCCCGTCATGAATGTAGAGGTCATCGCATGTGCGTGTGCATGGAAATCGAGACGGGCAATCCATTGCATTATTACTACGTGAACCGTTGTTGCCCTAATGGCCGAGCGCACTTCCTCCAATAAGAGCGTAACGCGGGGTATCGGATCAAAATCTGGGGGTATTGAGCGAGATCAAAAAAGCAGAGAGTGGTATCATTCTAGCCGCGAAGCACGCCAAAAGAGAAAACGAGAGTGGTGTCCAGTCTATGAAAAAGGAAAAAGGAGAGAGGAGAAAGGAGACCAGGAGAGCCATGATTCCTGCCCGGCAGTCGAGTGAAGTGCGTCGTGGTCGTGTGTAACAAGACCGTGACGGCGATGCACTGGGCCTAGGCGGAGGCTTGCACGGCCGGTGTTTGTTGAGGCTGGCTCGAAGAGGCGGCCTCAGTGCCAACATCTCCAAAGGACTTCTCGGCGGCTGGCATGTGGGGCTCTGCTGCAGTCTCGCCGTTGGTGTGCATCGTCTCCGTCGTGGTTGGAGCATCTTTGGCGATGGGCACCTGGGCCTCGGTCGTCTCCTTGGGCAGGGCTGGGATAGGCTCGGCGGCTTCGCTGGTAGACTTCCCACCCTGAGCGCGGCTCGGCTTACGAAACAGACCACCAAGCTTAGAAGACGTTGACTTCTTGCCTTCGCCGTCGGTGGCCTCGCCGTCAGAGATCGCCCCAGACTTCTTCTCCTTCTTGGTCCCAAGAGTACTGAAAAATGACTGGCGACGAGTATTCTTCCCATTCTCAGAGGTCGTGGCAGTGGCAGCCGGGGAAGCTACTGGGGAGGTTACCGGAGCAGAAGCCTCGGGGGTGGCTGTAGAAGCCGCCGCAGCAGGTGCAACGGTCTCGGTAGTGGCAACAGGGACAGATGAGCTTCCAGTCTCTGCTTTCTCTTCGGCCTTGATTTCCTTCTTCTCCTGGTTCAGATTAGTAAATGACCTTTGAAGCTCCTCATTGCAAGACTCACCTCAAGTTGCACTTCTTTTTGCTTCATGAAGCCGAAAATGCCTCCCTTCGACGCTGATGGAGACACATTCTGCTTCGTCGCAGGCGTCGAAGCGGCCGTAGTGTCAAGCTTACCCATTGTGGTCGCTGGTACGGTCTCAGTGGGTTGAGAAGCAGTATTGACGGGATCCTCGAGTTGGGGGGCTGTAGCAGATACGCCCGTTGGCTCTGCGTCTTTGACTGGAACCACTGGGGCTACATCCTCCTTGGTCGGGCTTGTAACATCCTTCTTGCCGAAGAAGCTACCAAAGATAGAGTTCCTCTTTGCTGGCCTTGGTGCAGTCTCGCGGGCAGGAGTTACTGCAGTAGGCAAGGCCTCACTGGTGGTTGTACCAGCAGTTGGCTCAATTGCAGCGGCTGAAGCGATCTCTCCAGCACCAGCAGTATTGACACCCTCAGTGGGTACGACTGGTTCGGCAACGACGCGGCTCGCTAGAAGGTATTAGCCAAATACTCTGAGGATTGAGATGAGAGAGCTGTTTACCAATAGCAGCAGCGTCCAACGGTGCAGCTGTGGAAACACCCTCATGCTTGAGCTCTTTCTTCTCTTCTTTCTCGGCCTTCTCTTCCATCTTGACGTCTTCTTTGGCAGCTTTTTCTTCAGCCTTCTCTTCCTTCTTCTCGTCTCTCTTCATATCATGTTCTTCCTTCTTTCCCAACAGAGTTCCAAAAATGCTGTTACGCTTACGAGATTGAGAGCGGCTCTTTTTCTCTGTTGTGGTTGTGGGTGCGGGCTTGGTCTCTTCGGCGGAAGAGCCATTTGCAGCAACGACCCCGCCAGCAACTGGTTCCTCTCTGAGTCTACCTTCTGTGCTCTTTTTCGGTCTCGACATTGACCTTGATGCAGCAGGAGCTGCGGCTAGTACACCGGCTCCACCTACGCATAAAGTAAGCTGATGCATTACAAGTGCGCTAAAAAATGACATACCAAATTTGTCAAGCGCGCTCTTGTAGCCGGCGCTGCTGACGATACCCTCACGGGATGCCTTCGCCTCAGTCGCTCTGGTCTCAATTGCTGCAATCCACGAATCACGCTCTGCGCGGCTTTGAGCTTGGAACGTGTGCTTGTGGCCGTGAAGCTTGAATGAGAAGTCATTAAAATCCACTCTGCTCACATCAGAGATCCCGGCCTAGAAAACCAAAGTTCTGTTAACAATGACTCGAGAAATCTCCTACGAGTGGTGAGTACGTACCAAATTGATGATACCAGCTGGGTGAGGCTTGTCTTCAGCACGCTTGGCGAAGAACAGTAGACCCTTCCCCGTCTGTGTAGCATGGGCCGCGTTGGGATGTGCGACGTCAGACTTCTCGTTGGACACATATCCAGAGAGGTGCTTATGTTCCACAGGCTCGTCGCTGAACCAGAAGAATTTCTTGGAGAAGATGAGGCTCCTAACGAAGGGACATCGTGTCAGTGTTGGGTATTAAAAATTAGGGGTGGATGTGTTACTTGACGAGACCCGGTGCTTTGTAGCCCAAGACACCCTCAGTCATCGGTTGAGCATCGACCGCACCGGCAGCTGTTGAAACCTTGTCACCACTTGTCTCCGTCTTTGGGGCTTCAGTGCCTGCGGCAGTTGCTGAGGCATCGGTACCGTTGACCAACTCTGATCGACTCTCAGGGCTCAACGCACTGGTTTCGGTTGGTCGAACGGGGTCGGTTGAGGCCTCAGGGGCTGTGGTGGTGATGGGCTCGGTGGCAGCAGAATCGACTGCTGAAGTCCCCATTACAGCTGGATGAACTTCAGACATGTTTCAGGGATGGGACGTTGATCTTCGATTGGACAACGTTGAAAAAACTACTTTGGCGGTTACGTGGATTCGCGTATTGTTTGTTAGAGTAAACAAAGCCCAAGCCTGTGTACCTTGTGAGTCACAAGATAAAGCACCTGTGAAATAGATAGCAATGCCAGGAAGTAGAAGAGGTAGAGGAGCAAAGAATTAGGCGCTCTGCTGCAGCTTGAAGAGAGAGGAGTATCAGGAGTTATCGAGAAGGAGGGTCTGTTTTAGGGAAATTTTTGAGATGAAGGGAGCAATACGCTAGTGCTTGAAGCAATATCGGGAATAGCCGTGTCCGCCTCCTTACTCGTCGCTTAGATAACGTGACTCGGAAACTTGGCAGTGGTAAGTGAGAACTTGGAAGGAGTAACTTCCCACTCTCTTCTACGAGTACAGTGGTGTCCACCTGAATGCGCATAACACACTCACAGAGAAATGCATTTATAGATATCCCACCGACTCCATGAGCGGGGAAGGATTCAGTAAGCGTTTACTACGTATCGGCTACTCTATCGCGCCGTTTCCTACCTATCGCAGCCAATTCCATATCGTCCTATAAGACGGCGCCCCAAGCTGTCGCATGACCTCCACTCCATGTGGCCTGCATTGCGCAGTTTTTATCATGTGCATTCGACAGCCAGGAACAAAGCCGCAAGGAATGCCGCATCACACCAGACTGACAGTCCTAACGTCAGGGTTGTTGTCAAATAAATACGCAGGTAAAGCGAGATCGACGATCACGTCGCCTGCCGGCTGATCACCATGACTTTGCACGATGCGCACTTCCTTGTAAATAGATAGTAGAATTCGACTGGCCAACCGCCATCTCTATTTAGATTCTGCCATGTTCCCGGACCTGGCCAAGTGCATCTGAACCGTGTCCTTGGCAAAACGAACCGTGTGGGTCCTGTACGTTTGGCATGATAGTCAAAGATCAAACGGATGCTTTTTCATGGGAGCGTATGATGTATCAACCCTCTGTGGGTTTTGTGATACCACTCATTCGATAGGTTGTGGAGAGGGTGCATCTAGAAATTGCCTGTTGTTCGTGATCATGTCTTAATGGGACATATCCGCTCCGAGGATTAATGTAGCAAGCATGTCTTTGTTGTGTCTTGAGAAACTCAATTCCCTTGGACCATTTGATGCTATCGATGCCCTAAAACATCCCATTGGTTAAAGATCTTTCTGACAGTATAATTACATTCTACAATTTATACAGTATCACCCACTCGTGAGCAACATATACTTGGTGATGGCATCCATTCTCTCGCTCGTGAGCTTGAGACTTATCTTCAACAGCTCCTGCGCAATATCAGGCTGGTTCTTCTGCAAGTCCTGCCATTTCTCTTCATTAAGCATCCAGACCACGCAGTCTCGATCTGCTGATGTAGTGGATGTCCTTTGAGTGCCTGAGAAAAAGGGGAGCTCGCCACATGTTGTACCGGCAACAATTAATTCGGTGAATTTGCCCTGCGGTAGCACATACTCTGCTTTTAAGATACCACTCTCGAGCAGGTAGAAGCCATCGGGAGGGTCACCGCGGTTATAGAGAATCGTTTCAGCCTCATAGGTTTTTCGAATGAAGAATGGTACTGTGCGGTACCAAAACTCTTCTGATTCGTCTGAGACTGTGATAAATGTCTGCAAGATCAGCTGCAATGGTTGCTGGTAGCCCTGCCACTTCGAAAGAGGCACGGATTCCTGTTCGGTTAGTGTCGTCGTAGCTACTCGATGCAGATGGTGCCTTCTTGGAGAGCTGAACATCGTTTCTGAAGAGAACGTGGGGGGGTTCTCTTTTGGAATGTCTATAAGGTGATCAGTCAAATTCCAAAAGCCCGTCAAACGTGCAACTCACCCAAGGTAGGGGTTGATTCTGGCTTTGATAACACATCTCTCTGCTGATAAAATGTCATTAGGAGCTTGTTCTCACAATCCTCTAATGCCGAGTTAAGGGTCTCAAAGTAGGGTTTTCCGTTGACCGCGTCGAATAGTCCTGCAATTTGGAGGCTCCTGCCAATATTTCCGTCCTTGGTGATGCCACATATTATAAGATGAACACGATCTTCACTCAGTAACCTCTTTATGCGTGTGAAAGCTTCTGTCGCCGAATAATCCACTCCATCCACGTTATGCAGGTCAAGCACTAAAAAGCGGATCGGAAGCGTTTGAGATTTGTCGAGCAACAAGGCCCCTATTTGCTTTTCGACGCCCACAATGGTACCAAAGAACAAATAGCCAGCAAGCTTCATGACATGTATTTGCTGCCCTGCCTCTTGCAGAAACCGATAGTGAACTGGGTGCCTCCGAACTGTCGAATTTGCGACGTCACCAGGCAGGGATCCTCGGATGGCCGAAATTTGGGACGTTTGGAGTACGAAGCTGATGCAGGCCAGGAGAATACCTACGAGAATACCGATGACAAAATCCCAAGCTCCCATTGTGACGACGATGATCACGATCTGTGGCTTGTCAGATAACGGATTCGAAACGAAAAGCAGAGAGATCTCACTGTAAGATACTCCAAGCGATGGACCTTACGCCAGGGATCCAACAAGCCCTCTTTCATTAATGAAAACCCAAGGTAAAATATTAAGGCAGAAACAACCATGATCGGGATGTAACCTATTATTACTGGACCAACGATAAGGATACCGAATGTAGCTACAGCAAGCATAACGCCTGCGACACGGCTGTTGCCGCCACTCCCGACGAACAGTACCGTATTCGTGTAGACAAGATAGTTCTGTAGCGAAGTGAGCGTCATGAAAGAAGTCAAAGAACACAGCTTGGAAGACTACCTGTATACTCCCGCAAAGCCCCGAAAGAGCATTCGACCATCCGTGGGCCCGGAGCTCGCGGTCAATATCTACATTATCTTCTCCTAGTGACAGACCTAAGGCAGGGACATTGATAGGTACATGGAGCACCCCAAAAAAGGTCAAAGCCAGCATTGCGGGTATAGTAGCCCCAAGCGCCTTCCAGTCGACAGCCCGGAAATCTGCTACTCATGAGCCACAAATTCACGTGTAAGACCGTGCCAACACTTACCGTATAGTGAATAGAAGTGGTAAAATGGTATACCTGCTTCTGGCGCATCAAAGACCCAGCCCTTAGCCCGAAGCTCAGGTAACTGAAGGTCTGGAATGGCAGCCACAAAAAAATAGAAGATCGCGATTATGGACAGAAAGTATGTAGCATCAGTCAGGGAATGCTTGAGCCATCGTTTGACAAATAGAAGAACAATAGCAAGAACCAGGGGTATCGTCCAAAGGAACAACGTGTCAACCTCGAAGAGTTTCCGCAGAGTTATCAGATTGTACTCCAGGTTGCCCTCGAGCCTTGCCGAAACCTCGAGGCCTGTAGCTACAAGAAACCAACCTACGCCACCAATACAACCCATCAATATATGTGAAGGGAAAAAGCCGATCAGAGCGCCGAGCTTGCATTTGCCCATTAAATAAAATACAGCACCTGTGAGAACAGAGCTCAGCGAGTAAGAGAAAATGGTGGTCGCGAGAACCGCATGTGGATTCTCTTCCCCAACCCGGACAAGAATGGTGAAAGCCATCTTATGAAAAAAAGGAACGACTTCGATCTGCTTACCGTTAGCCGAGTTCAGGATAAGAAGCAAAGGTGAGGTTTTACCATCTCCGAGCCTATGCCTCCTTTGAAGATACTCCCACCACACGAGTATACAAGTTGAGACACAATGCAGCTCACATAAAACATGGAGATGCCATCGGGTCCGAGGCTCGCGAAAATGGGTTGGCCCAGCGGAAACAGGATCATCCCTGTCTTAGATAAGCATACCAAAAATGAAGCGTCCCCCTGTTGCTCTCACCGTAGGATAACGCATCAAGAATGTTGAGGAGCAGTCCCAATATCACCGGGGGCACATAATTAGCAGGCCGGCGCAGTCCGTATTCCAATATGGCTTTTTGATTCCAAGATTTCGGATTGGTCATCCTCCGGATGAGATGTCCACCATGTTCTCCTGAGCAATGTAGTCTCCGCCGGACTTGGCTTATCCGCCCCTTACCAACCGCTGCTTGACCTTCGAGGTCTTGAACCGAACCATATTGATTATTATAGGCTACTTTTCTAAGCAGGAGGGTTGTTTGTTCGTCTGGCTGCGATATGATGCCCTCGTGAACGATCACGGGCTGTACACCAGATTTGTCAAGCATATCATTTTCTCGAGTCTCGGTGCTGCCTTCTTCCGTTGGAAGCGAATTTCTCACCATCTCTGTAAGAGCAGAAGTACCATGTGAAATGCGGGAAGAGTCAAAGGAGTCTGGCGATGTGGGCTCAGAAACCTCCTCGATGACACCAGGGCGGGAGGAGTCGGTCGACTCGTGGCGACTAAAGTCGTCCTGCTCTGTACGCTCAGCAAGATTTGTGTCGCTCTGAGAAGGCCTCTGGTTTGAGGAGGCTGAGCTCGTCTGATGCCGAGCGGGTGAATGACCACTTCGAATAGACGCTACATCCGAGAGCGCCCACGATGCGAGTTCGGCCGTGTCTTCTCGTACACCTTCCGAAGCATCTTGTGTTAAGTCCACCGGAGCTAACGCAACGAGTAAGTAAGTAATGTCTGTGAATCGCTGCCAAGGGTCACTCACTGCGTTGGTCATGAAACGAGCGATGAAAGTATGATCTGGCAGGAGTTTTCTGGTTCATCGAAGTGGAAAACGACAACCGTGACAGGGTCGATTCGGCTCGAGGGCGAAGTGTGCCATGTGTGCTACCCTCGATATCTCGAGCTCCGTCATTTTCATCGAGATCCCCAGAGGGAGAGGCTTGGCCATAGTGGGGTGCGTGTGATAGACGAGAACCGCTTCGATTTCTAGCGGTCTGAGGAACTGACATCTCCAAATGCAAGACCGGTCCTCAGCACTGCTGCAAAGACCCTAGATGGCGAAGGAACGTCTTATTGATGGGTATTTGAGAGCATGTTTTGAAAGGTCCAATTGGTCAATGGAAACACATGGCAGCTTAAAGGTGAGTATGTGCGGAGTCAAGGTGGGAAGGTCACAGGATGTATGAGAAGCAAAAGCCAAGATATGTACAAGATCGAACAAAGTATGTATACAAATAAAAAAGAAAAGCGAATATTCTCAGGCAATGAGGAAATCACGAGGAAAGGCGTGATCGAGAAGAAAGTTGCATGTGGTAGTGGGGCAAACAAGGTTGCCAAGCGAAGCGTTACTCTAGCATGTCTAGTACACTAGTACATACCTGTCGTTAGAGCTTTTTAAGTTTCAGTTAGCGGCATTTCGTGGCTCAGACGAGGGAAAGGCGAAAGGAAGCGGGCCGAAGGCATATCACAACCTCACAACCTCACAACCTAATGAAGGTGCGAGTGTGCTGGATCAAGTCAACTGTGATCACCAGCGATTGTCGTGATTCTACGTACTTACTTGCATTCGCGTGCTGCCATGATTGTACTCACAGACTCGCCATAGGTGATACTTTGTTGAAAAACTCAGTGCGCTAAAAGTATGGACCGGGAGACCCCTCCGACCCTTGGCTTGCGCCATCCTGTCAAAGCTACATACCCCGCAAAAACCGGATCTACTAGTACAGAGACAATCCCCCCTTGTTCCTATCGAAGTGCTCCACAGTCCTTGCTTAACATCTTCCTTCCTCGGAGGCATCCTCATCAGACATCCAGATTCAAGCCAGACTGCTTCTTGGCCTCATCCCATAGCCCTCGCTTTGGGCTTGTTCCATTCTTACAGCCAGTGTAACTTCAATGGCCTCCACACGGACATTCGGCACTCGTGTGCAAGACCAGCTTGGACTGACCAACTTGGTATGAGTAAGGCAAATCCGATTGAAGCTCGACCATGGCTGCAGCTTAGGTAGCCGCCCAATGTCGCAGAGGTATAACTGGCGATGCTTAGTGGCAACCGTCGGCAATGTATTCCTTAGGCTTTTGATCGTTTTTTTCTTTCTTTCGTTATCATAGTAGTGTACTCCGTACTGTCAACATCTCAAGCCAGTCTTTGCAGATATCCCTGAGCAATCAATCGCTCGACATCACTTTGCCTCACGAAGAACTGGCTGTTCTTTGTCAACGTGATCGCTCTGTGCGTTTGAAGTCAGTATCGATGCTCATACAAACCAATACTGCATAATGTTACCCGTATTCAGTCTGGATCTCCCCTGCATCCTTCAATACCCGTACGTCAATAAATAGATCCCTCGGAGGTTCCAGACTTCCTGTAAGATCGATATCCGTCCACTGCCCCTTGTATGCGGCAAGCATATCACTGTACTGCCTTACGTACTCTTCCTCTTCTGGACTCAACGAGCTGTGATTCCCCGCTTCCGAGCCTATGCCAGCTCTTGCTCCTCCGCCTGACGCTCCCGCCTGCTGTTGCTGCTCGATATCTAATACATCATTGCCGTTCCAGCACATCTCCTCGAGCTTGTCTGAGCGTACCCTGTGGTAGGCGAGCAAGCAACGTTTGTTCCGGCGCATGCAGAGGTGATTGACAAGGACAGAACAGGCCGTAGCTGGTTCAGCAGAAGGGTTGAAAGAGCCTTCAAATGGAGCCAGAATGTTCGAAACGTCTTTGTCTATATCGCAAACCTCACGCGTCATGGCTCGGACGATCTCGGTCTGATAGGGTGGCAGATGTGTCAATGCCTGGGTCCGTTTCGCATGTTGCACCTATGCACCAGTCTATTCAGGAACAATGTGCATCTGGAGGTATCGAAGTGTATACCAATTTGTAGCCTAGATCTCCATACATGTGTCGTTAGCAATCCCCTACTATTACTAGATCCTGGAGAGCATGACAATCAGGTAGACAATGGTCGAAAATAGTGATTGAGGGTAAGGTAGGAGATTGGTAGGTGTTACCTTAAGATGGGGGATGAGGCAACTCCCGCCGCTAGAGTGTGCTGGGCTGTAAGGTAAGTATCTAGGTGTAACAGAAACTAGCGTTGTACTGGAATCACACAATTCTTCCAGCCGCGCCAGGATTGCTCCTTTACCTATGTGTCTTCTGTTTCCCAGTACAGGTGTCGTCGATCGGGCCATGGCAGACTCGGGCGACTGCCTTATTGTCCTTTTGCACACAATATCACACATCACTGATTTGTCCTGCAATTACCCGCCAGTCACAGGGTGTATTATGACACTATCCGTTGACCACAGGGGCTATTATAATAATACAATGTCTTCACCATTGCTTCATTGTCTCTAAGGTTTGCATGTGTACTTTAGAACCGGCCATAGGTTTTCTTGAGTATAGGCCATGTCCATTGACCTGGCGCATAAGATACACATCTCATTCCCATGGGTATTTGCCTGAAAGAAACTGGTCGCAAGAACAACGGAGCGCCAGTTCGAAGGCTCAACAAGGAGGTCGTACGATAGGGAAAGAAACCATCCGACTAGAGGAAAGAATAGGAAAAATCGGTATCAACTCCATGCCAAAATGTAAATGCGTCCGAATGCAAGAGGACTCCTGGACGATTGGCTCCATCCATCGAACCACGATCGCAATATTTCCTCCAACGCCTTGCGGCATCTACACAGTTCACCTATTGTTATGCATACCCATGAACTCATCGAAATCATCTAACAGTCCGTCACTCTGGCCAGGAAGGCTTTCAAATTGCCACTGGTCGCTTTCTGGATGCATTGGCAACCCATCTTGGTGGCTGCTCATCTGCGGGTCTGTGCCAAACAGGCTTACTTGATCCTGATCATCCTGAATCTGCTGTGCTGCAACGAAATCGTTCTGGTGCCCGGGGTATTCGTTGTCATAAGCTAGCAACAAAGGATCGACTTGAGGATCGTTCAATGCTGCAGGACTGTGATCGAATATTTGATGATCGAGCAGCTCGTAATGATGAGCGCCAGGAAGGCCGACGAGAGGCTGTGCGGTAACATACTGCATGCTTGGCGTCTCTGTCTTCCGGATCACCACGTCCTCGACATTGGACCCCATTGAACTTGGGTAAGTGTTGGTTTGGTAGTATTGGTTGTAAAGAGCGTCGACATCTATCTGCTTTGGAGGAGGCTTGCCCGGGTTGGTGAATTGGTATGAAGACCTGTTCTGCCCTATATTGAGATCATAACCTCCCCTCCCAAGATCTTCATGTGATGTGCTGCTAGATGGATAACCGGGGTCTTGGCTAGAACCCTTAGTTCTCTTCGCCCTAGCCTTTTTTCCCGCCTTTGGTCGCCACCCATAGTCAGGATCGTCGAGATCACTCGGCTCTTCTTCGTCAACTTCTTCTGAGGCACCTTTCCGTTTCCTCCCAGACGTCTGAGACTTGCTAGGCGAGAATTTATACCCTGGGTGCGCTTTTGCATGATTCTCTCGCTCGACCCTTGCATATTCAGTATATCTGTCTCTTACCTCTGGTGGTTCCAGTGGCCAGCTCTCCCCAGACACAGACGAAACAACCTGATGGTTGTTTTGGAGGCACCATATTTTCGTCCTTTCAGCATACGCGGATCGATACAACATGAACGAGTTCATCGGACGAGCCACGTAACCCGAGCGCTTTGCCACCTCTGCTCGTCTGAGTTCTGCTGGCCTGGTCACCCATTCATGCATGTCCTTGACCGGAATATTATCCATATTCTTAGTCAATTCACTGAGCGGAGCGTCGATTTTTGGAATCTTAGCCTTCTCGCCTTTTTGTTTCGATGTCCTTTTGGCTTTAGGAGTATTGGAGCTGCGCGACCTTTCCTGGCTGTTTCCCCTCGCAACTTGGGTCGAACCATTCGGTACGACAAGCTGCCCAATTTTTGCTATCCGGGTTACTCCATTCCCTTGGTCTGAAGTCACTGGCGTCGGAGATTCGTAGGTGTAATAGCCCTGGTCAGGGTATTGCTGAAAATCCTTATGTCAGCGATATCACATACAGGTGCTGTCTTCATCGACTTACGGAGTGTTGCGGAGGAGGGTGACCATTGTAATCACTGCCAGGGTTGGAATAATACATTGGACTACCGTATCCAAGGCCCATGTCCTGCTGATCAGCATAAGTGTGATATTGGCTTCTTCCGTATGGATCGACCCCTAAATGGTTTGGTTCGGGGGAGCTAAATGTGGTGTTAGAGCCTGACTGAAAGTAAGTCCCATGATCCTGTGCATATGGGTCTGGGCGGTATTGCGTGGCAGCATTATGTTGCATCAAATTATTAAAACCTTGTTGAAGCTCTCTGCTTTCCGATAACGGAGGTGACGGGGGCCCATGTTTGATCATAGCCGACGAAGCCATCTAATCCACCAGAACAGGAAGGGTGCGAAAGCTGTTGGACCTTGAAGAATGGTTGTGCTGGTTGTGTGTCTACCAGGAAGTACTATTTAGGTTCACGAGTATATCGTCGATCTCTGACCGACGTATCTGGTGAAGCTGAACGTGGACCACGCTCTTGGTCTTTCTACAGGTAACCTTTAGGAGTGGCAGATAACCCGGCGTTGCCTGCAGAGGATAGCAATTCTACCAGCGTTCGCTGAGTCGGTCGGTCCTTTACACTTTTTGAGTATTTGCTATCATTGGTGAGGAGACTGAGGTACGCTATGGGCGACCTTTAATGGAGGCGAGAATCTCCTGGTAAGTGGCGTAAGGTATTAGGACTAGAAGCCTAAGACTTGTACAGCAAGCAAGAACTGCTTAGGCTCCGATGTGGTCAGATTTTCGCGTGCTCGACAAGCTTCTAGAAAGACTGAGGGGTCGGAGAGGCTGAAGATGTTGTCGATGGTCCATCTGAACTCGTGTGTCAGTTTGTGCAGCCTGGAAGGTGAAGATGGTTTGTCTTTTCTTGGGTGCAAGTGCAGACCATCCGACAGGACATGGGACGAACCTATTGCGGCTACATGCCTGCAGTCCGCATTTGAGTCAGCTCCATCAGTTTCCGGAAAACGGAAGAAGGCAAGCAGCTTCAGGTACCCAAGAACCGCCAATCACCTACGCTGGTGGAAGTAATGTAGGTCCTAATGCGGCCACACTCGACAACGTTGTTCTTTGTTTATGTTTATGAACCAAAGCTCAGAGGCACAGGATCAAGCGAGGGGAGCTCTTGTATCTAAAAGTCACCTTTGGCGAGATGTTATTGACGAGCGGATCATGGTTAATTGTTATAATATCCCGCAAGAATCTCGCTATTCTGACGCAGCCAGCAAATCCCAAGGCAGATTACCTGTTTTGTCGGTCAGGAGCTTCTAGCCCATACCACAGTTCCATGGAGCCTTCATTTGGGTTGGTTCTACTAGACTGGTGAACCCAAGGGAGTATGAACAGCTTTGATTGTTGCATGCAGCGGTGAAAAGACTATCTTGGTAGTTCTAGTATGCCCTGACGATGAACGCGGAGACGGGGACTTGCTCTACTAGTGTGGCGCTAATCGTCCAAGCTGTCTTACTCAGAGCCCATGTATTACAGGATCAGCTATCACCTCACATGGTCACGACTGCTACAGTTCAGCCCGCCCGTTCGCAGGTCGTTAGAGGTGTTGATAGTGCAGGATTAACAGGGTGCCTGGCCAGGCGGGCACTGCACGCAGCTTGGTGACACGAGGGTCTAGGGCTCAACATGGCTCGTGACAGTTAGCGAGCATCTGCAAATTCCTCGCTTCCAAATCCGGGGCCTCTCCTCCAAATCTCAGAGGCTCCAGATACGACAGAGGAAGCAAGCCGATACGCTTTTCTAGCCGCAAGATCTTCCGTAGTAGATGGGACGTACGAAGATTCCATCCCTGCAAACGCACTTTGGCGATTGAGACGATTTCAGACGGATAGATGCATCATCGACCCAACCGGTTGGGAAAGACCATACGCTGTTCGAACGTCATGCCTGGATCAATTGAGTACTCTCAGAAGGTAATCTCCTCGGCAGACCCAGGCCTGATGGTATCCTGAGGAGCAGAGAAGTAAATGGTAGATGTTCGCCTTGGTAGGCTAAGTCGTGCGGAAAAGGTTATGTGAAGAAGATCACCATGAGCAGCCATCGTAAATCGCGATGAGCCATTTCTAGGTTGGAAGTTAATCCTGACAGCTGCTCGGGCCTTCCGGTGAGGTCGGCCTGTTAAATTTCTGGAAGACTATTATCAAAGTAGTACCGTCGCCGTTGAAAAACTGGCGACTGACAAGGAATGCAGATTTCACGAAAATAGCGCCAACCGAATGCGTCAACCTTGTGCAACCAGTCGGATTCAGCTTCACGACGTCGACCTCACAGTCAGATTCAGGAAACGAAGGTGGGATTTTCTATCATCGGAACTTCGATCATCAATTACCGCATCAAATTTGAGCACCATTTGCTCTCAGTATGTTTCTGTTTTTGCTTGCTGCTCACGCTTCAAGCTGGCCGCAAGACCAGCGGACCAGATAGTGGAGCAATTCCGCTCCCGACCCATGGGACTCTTCGCCTTGCTCCGATTCGAGAACCACTTTTGCATCTTTTGCATCTTTTTCATCGTTGATGACCAATGCGGAGAAGAGTGTTGGATAGCAGTGATCCTCAATCGCTGTAGCCTTAATCGATTTAACATGCGAATCGAGCTCAAGTCATTTGTTTGCAATGCGAATGACTTGGATTGAAAGAAGCCCAGCGTCTCAGATTCGCGTTGGTGAGATCACAACTCATCATGGCTCAATCGAGTTCAACGACGACTGGGTGGTTGAGCGACATGTGCTTAACGTCAATAGTAATGGAATGTACAGCGTGAAGCTCCAGGTCTCCATACCCATGTAAAGTAAGTTTCAGACACTTGTCCTCAGGGTTACATCGCTCAATGTAATATTTCAATCATCACATATACTTTACCTATGTATGTTATTCCCCTTAGCTTAGCTAGCTGCCTTGCAAGTAAGTACCTTGAGAGTCACAATTCACACCTGCAACTGAAACTCCACAGTCGAATCGTTGGCATGTGATACACGCTAGATCCCTACAGGGCTACGGAACATCGCACGGCCCGAAGCCGCACCATGACGCCGAGTGTTGACAGGGGTACCAAAGCGTAAATGGGTCGATGTAGCAGCTGCTCATCAGCGCCTTCGACACTTTCCCTCTACAACCCTTATGCGTTTCGTTCCTGACTTCTTACTTCTAATGGACAGAGTGTTTAATACGTCCAGATCGGAAAGCTCTCCCATCAGGCCTTTAAACCTCCCAGCGGAGGTTCGCTTCTCCTAGAAGCCCACACCGGCCTTTGCGCGGTGCCCAGCCTCTTTTCAGAAAGTCCCGCGGTTTGCAAATATTCTCACCACGAATTGTGAACGACTCCGCCCCTTGCTAGGTGGCTACGAGTATATCAATCGTCCTTACCCATCAGGAATCTCTCAGCACCTCGACCTCTACAGCGTGGGTCACCATGGCTGCCCAAGCTGCCCTGATCGCCGAGACGATATCTGGCATGAAACGAGCCATTTCAGGCCACCAATACTGTATGTGCCTATGGTTAACTTGTTCTAGGAATTTGAAGCTAACGAATACCTCCTGCAGCATCTGATTCTGATGAAGCATATCTACAACCCACCAACCGCGGCAACAAGCTCAAGCGCAAAGCGCGATGCTTACAAGAAGGGCAATCGGGCGGGCTCGATGGTCCCGGTAGCTACAAAAGGGTGGGTACTCATCAAGCGAACAGTAGAAACCAAAATCACTGCTGACGTGGTTGAGCAGAAGGTTGAACACGCCGGCTATCACCGGTCTATAATCAAGAGGAACCCGAGGCGCTACGATGAAGATGGCGAAGAGCTCGATGACGATGATGACGACTCGCAAGCAGATGCTGAGGCAGCATTGCAAAACCCATATTCCGAGATCAAGCTGGAAGGTTGGAAGTCCTCACATGTTGTCCGCTTTGCGCCTCACCGACTGACGAATACCTTCTGTAGAGCTCCTTGTGCCCCTGACTACTGCCGCGGATCTGCCAAACCATCCTTCGTTGTCGATTCCTTATACGTCCACTATCCTTAGTGATATGGCGCAGCAAGCATGTGAGATGGTACATCGGGAGAGAAAGACGCTCTGGAGTGTCAAGCACTTGTTGACAAGGTTACGTGGAGACGATACCTGGATCCCTTGTGAGACTCTAGATGACCTGGATGTTGACGAGGCCATTTTCGGGACCGCATTTCTTTACAATGGGAGCACTACCGTTGCTTCACGTGGAGGCAATGTTCTAGACTCCGTGCTGTCGGGCAACAGCAAAGCGTCGACACACACTCGGAATGATCATACGATCGAGCTGGAGCCTGATGTATCGCACGATGTCCACGATGCGTCGCACGACATATCCCAGAAAGAATTCGAAGCGGTTCCCGAAATAGAGGCGGACCAGATTGTCATGGACAACTCCATAGCTCCGATTAACCACGAAATGACCCAAAAAGAGTTCGAAGCGGTTCCTCTGATCGAAGTAGACCAGATCATTATGGAGGACCCCACGGCTCCTAATAACATGAAATCAGGTACAACAGAAACTCTTGGCAAACCCACCGTTACCCGTAAAATTGATGTGGGTGTAGCAAAGACTCAGGCCGTTGGTCTTACTTCTGGCGAAGGCGATCCAGCAATGTCTCAACTCCATGATAAAGATATCGCCACTAACGAAGAGGGACTCGGCGTTGCCGAGGATGCAGGAGAAGCCAGCAACATGAAACAGCCCAGCGCATGGGAGACCAGCCAGCAGGAGCAGATTCCAAACTTCGCAAAAGCGGACGTTCTACCTCCACCTGCTGAACCAATCCAAGGACCCCCCATACCAAACGACCGTGCAGACGACCAAACAATGCCCGATCCCATGCCGCAAGAGCCCGACAACCTTTCCAGCGCCCCCAAGACCATAGCAGAAAACCCCCCCACCACCACAACCAACGGCGAGCCGCCACCCAAACCCGAACACCCCAAAGACCCGACCCCCACGCGCTCTGCTTCCCACTCCTCCGCCTCCCACCCACCGCCGCACCGCATGCTCACCCGCGCCCAAGCCGCCGCCTCCACGCCTGCCTCCCCCCACATCACCCCAACACCCACGCGCTCCCCCTCCCCACCCCCCTACATCCACCCCCTCTACCTGGCCCCTGCCTCCGCCCACCCGTCCCGCGACCTCGGCCTCCCCCCCACTGAAGCCGAAGAAACCCGCCGCATCTGCACGCTCTGGGTGCAAAAACAGGAAGAGGTCGTGCGCGGCGCCGAGAGCTTGTACGAGGGCTTGCTCAAGGCGGACCGGATGCGCAAGAGCGTGTGGAAGTGGTGTAAGGCTGAGGGGCATGTGGGCGAGATGAGCGATGGCGAGGATTGGTATGATCGCGAGGAGTGGGGGTTGGACGGGGAGTTGAGGAAGGGGAATTTGGAGGAGGAGGAGGAAGTGGGGGAGACGAGGGGGAAGAGGGGGAGGGGCCGGAGGGGGATTTAGATGGGGTGCGGTGGTAGGGGGTTGTTGTGAGTGGAGGAGGGACGTTGGGTGACTTTGATGAAGCCAGGGATACTACACCAACTAAGGGGTTTTACTGAAATTATGGATATTACTGAAATCATGGACACTAGGCAAAGGTGAAGTAGAGAAAGATGTGTACGAAATCAAGAGATGCCATGTCATCATATAAGATGATGCAACTGATGCTACCTATGCCCCCATGTCTCATTATACCACTAATGCCGTTCCGCGTCAATGTTGAATCGACGCTTTTACATCCCCACCACTACCCACATTCTTAGTGCAACCCCCAGCCCAACCCGTCCCCAACTTTTTCAACCTCCTCTATATCTATCTTATCTGTCTTCTCTTTGTCTACTCGACTTTCTTGCCCGCTCGTTCCCCGTCTCGTTTCGCGTAGATTTCATCTGTAAAGGGACTGTGCGGGTATGTGTTAGCATGTTCTCTTGGAGTGTGCAAATGCGGTTTCTCGTTGGGAGGGATTGAAGGGGGTAGGATGAGATAGTGCGGGAGTAATGTTGGTGAGTAATAGGATGGAGGAGACGGGGTGGGTGGTGCAGCCTGGAGAGGGGGTTATGGTGGGTTGGGTGGAGAGAAGGAATTTTTAAGGAAAGGATATCGAGAGAAAGGCTTGGAAGGAGTGGAGCTAGTGGGTCCTCTGAGAAGGTGAGGATGGGAGGCAGAGATAGTGATAAAGGATCGGAAAAGAAGAGCGAAGGTGGGGTAGGGTATTGTGTAAGGCCGCGAATCCGTAGAGGTGGCAAGAACCGCAGACAAGAAACAGTGACAGTCAAAAAGGGATGAACTCACTCCTCCCACCGCCTCGCCACCTCATAAGCCCCCAGCACCAACCCACTCAGCGCCACCCCCGCCGGTCTCCCATACAACAGCGCCGTCCCCAAAAAGCTCAGCGCGCTCCCATGATACATCGGCGCCCCCGAGATGTTAAACGGGAAGCTCGTGACGGGCGCGTCCATCAAGATGCCGAAATAGTCGCCGAGGTAGGTGCCGGTGATGCCTAGGGCCCAGGTGCTGGAGAGCACGAGGGTGTTGCCGAGGGCGAGGAGGGCGTAGGCGATGTAGGGGTGGATGAATGCAGAGTGGATGGGTTGGGCGCGCAGGGCGCGTTCGTAGCTGGGTGGGACACGGAGTGGTTAGCGAGTGGATTGGGCGGTTTGAAGGGGGTTTTGGGTGGACGGAGTGGAGGAGGGGGGAACGAACAGAGCATCACGGAAGAGACCGAGGGAGAAGATTGTTATGGCGAGAGCGTAACAGGCGCGGAGAGAGTTTCCATTCAATAGCTTGGTGAGGATTTTGTTGTGGTATTCTAGGCGCAGAAGCCGTTAGCTAATGCACCAAGAAAAGTGCTAGGACGGAGAGAGTACCTTGGCGGGCGGTAATGCTGAGGAGGCCATTGTCAGATCACGGTGTCTGAGCACGCTGAGGGATTTTCTTACTTCCAGAATGTGGGGTTGAACGCAATTGCTGCGGCGGATACTGGGAGTTTTGTGAGCGGAGCATGGGGGAGGGGTTGGCGGAGAACGTACTCCAAAGGGATCTTTGGGAGAAGTCAATCAGACCTCCTGTCATTTGTGACATGGTAATAGGACTGCAATTCAAAGAAATGAAAAAGTGCTTTGGCTCGGAGAAGGGGTTTCAATGCATTGTTTACTCTTCTTGGCCGTTGGGATGATTTGCTTGGTGAACTGCCTGATGGCGGGCTCTGACGTCAGAAATGTAAACGTGAAACTTTGGATTCGCAGAGTGTGTATTGTCAAAGTATTCATGATCCCCAATTACATTTCTTGTGTAGTCTATATAAGAACTTAACCGGCAGATAAAGGCTGTCTGCGCTATGGACTGGTTATGTTGTTAATCTCAAAGCTATCGCTTTTCATTCTTCTCATAGTGCACACGAGGTATCCTTGACATCATTCAGCCAATCTTTATTCCGCTGCATCGCGGCGCCAACTTTCATTCCCAGATAATATCGTCCAAGAGCTCCTTACCGGGTATCGTCAAAAGTCAAGTAATCAATTCAAGTCCTTTCTTGAAGGTCGATACTAGATATTAGTACCTAAGACTGCAGATCATAGCACAGAATCAGCTTTCTCTTCCCACCTCATCTCGGCTCGCCGGATCAGCTCCTCATATAGCGTCCACGCCAGCGCAGAGCTGATAGCTTTTCTTCCCATCCGTAGCCCGAGCCCATCGAACAAGCTCTTGAATCCGTCTTCTTTAACCATCCGGCGGCTGGCCACAAACAAGTTGCCATACCTCCCTGGCATGAGCTGTAGGCGCGTCTTGATGGCATCAAAAGGGTTGGTAATGGTAGTTGCGATTGCAGATGCCAGTACGCCTGAGATGAAGTTAATGGGCACGGACGTGCTGCTCATCATGGCTTGAGGGAGACCAAGTGTATCTATTGGAGCTACTTTTTGTAGCTTACTGAGGCGCTTCTTGCATTGCTCATAGAAAACCACGTAGAGCCCTGCATACGGAGCATCCCGTATAGCTGTGGCACCATAGCCAGAGAAAAATCCTTTGATTCCTTCCGCCCTGAAAATTGCCGTTCCAGCGCCAAAGATCGATTTGTAGGAGTATAGACTCGATTCATAGCGTACCTTGATGACGGTGATGGGCATCATGATCAGGCCAGCCGAAACCCGGGCTAAGGCGCCGGTGGTGAGATTGGCAAAATTCGAAAGCTTGGGAAGGGAGGATGAGGAGTACTGGGTATTAGGTTCTGAAGCAGCCACAAGGTTTGTAGATACGAGGATATTGGAGCCAGCAACATGCTGGCGAAAGGCGTTCAGTGTAGAAAAATAAAGCGCTGATCCAAAGCCAGTGCGTATAACAGAGGGCAACGTCCCTCGCCACAGCTGCTTCAGCGTGCTGGGCCCTCTTACGATTTCTTGAAAGGTCGTGACCAGCGAAGCAGAACCGGACTGCTGAACCCTTGTCTTGAGTAGATCTGCGGGCTGCAACAGAGAAGCTGAGAGAACACCAGTACAGAGGCCCGCGCCGAAGTGGAAAGCTACGCAAGAATGCTCGTCAGTGGCAGCTTTTTTTGCTGGACCATTGAAATATTGTCTCACATGAGGATGGCCGTGGATCCGCTGCTCTCGACATCTCCTTCGTAATCTATGACCGGCCACTGCTATATCGAAAAGCCGCCCAGTAAGGTCGACATTACAACGAGCAAGTGTACAGCTCTTGCCCAAATATTTCTCTTTTGCTATCAGATACACAGATAATCACAGGACTTTCAATTGACTATATAAGCTCTTACACATCAGAAACTGGCAGTCTACAGTAAACCAAAGGAGAACGCATAAAGAGAGAGTGAAGAAGAAGTTGCTGACAGGTCATTACTCGGGCCATCAGGGTCAAGGGTGTATCTAATCTACCGCGTTAGGCGCGAATCCTGCCAGGGCTTGGGCATACAGCGTCTTTCCGTCTACCCAGAAGCTTGAGATATCTTGTCTACCATATCCAACCTTTCTCTGAGTCCCTTGAAGCTCAGTACTGCCAGGCATGGCGGAAACGCTTTCACCAACCCCAGCTCATACACTTGTCAAGAATTCTGCCAAAAGAACTAGAGAGCTATTCGGAGCTCAATACGCCATACCCACAACTCTGGAGCCATCTTATGTTCAGTCACTACATTTAGATCCACCAGCAAACCCTTTCGAAGTTGCAGATCGCGCTGCTCTAACATCACGAATACGCAGCGAATATGAACATGTCCGGGAGCTACCACCCGCACTCGCAGCAAAACAAGCCAGCGCCTCTGCATCCGCAGCAGCACGGCGGAAAAAGCCTAGAATACAGGCCAATGGAGAGGATTCGTCGGATGCACAGACGGTCAAGATGATTGAAGGCATACCAGCAAAATCAGAAATGAAGCAGAACGGAGCCACATCGACGGCATTAGCGCTGCGCAATGGTGCCGGAGCTGGACCAAATGCCAACGGGCCTACTCTGAATCGAAATCTACCTTCATCAAGTCTTGTTCGCAAAGAATACATTCAACAGCCAAAACCTGAATGGCATGCGCCATGGAAACTTATGCGTGTAATCTCTGGACACCTTGGCTGGGTGCGTGCTCTTGCCGTCGAGCCCGGGAATCAATGGTTCGCGAGCGGAGCCGGCGACCGCACTATCAAGATCTGGGATTTGGCCTCTGGAGCTTTAAGACTTACCCTCACAGGCCATATTTCCACTGTTCGCGGCCTCGCCGTCTCTCCGCGCCATCCATATCTCTTCTCTTGTGGCGAGGACAAAATGGTCAAGTGCTGGGACCTCGAGACTAATAAAGTTATCCGGCACTACCATGGCCATCTTAGTGGAGTATACACTCTTTCACTTCATCCAACCCTCGATGTCCTCGTTACTGGTGGCCGCGATGGCGTAGCTCGTGTGTGGGACATGAGGACACGAAGTAACATTCACGTTCTCAGTGGGCACAGACAAACTGTCACAGATGTACAATGTCAAGAAACAGACCCCCAGGTCATCACCTCCTCCCTCGACTCCACAGTCCGACTTTGGGATCTTGCAGCCGGCAAAACTATGGGTGTCCTTACCCACCACAAAAAGGGCGTCAGAGCACTCACCGTCCACCCCACAGAATGGACTTTCGCGTCAGGAAGTACTGGTAGCATCAAGCAATGGAAATGTCCTGAAGGTGCATTCATGCAGAATTTTAATGGCCAAAACGCCATCATCAATACCCTTAGCGTCAATGAAGATAACGTACTTTTCAGTGGGGGTGATAACGGAAGCATAAGCTTTTGGGACTGGAAGACGGGGTTCAGGTTTCAGAATCTAGAGACGACGGCGCAACCAGGTTCATTAGATGCCGAATCCGGAATCTTTACATCATTATTCGATAAGACTGGGCTGCGACTCATCTGTGGTGAAGCAGATAAAACGATCAAGGTCTGGAAGCAGGACGAGGATGCAACGCCGGAGACACATCCATTAGAGTGGAAACCGACTTTAGGACGGCAGAAGTATTGATGGGAGTATAGTCAGGGATTGCGAACTATGGTTGTGTTACACTTCGTACAGATACCCAATTTTCGAGACTTTGTGGTATTCCGCGACATCGGGTATCACTATCAAAAGAAGTAAAGCGTTTTCCATCGCACCATCTACGCTCCGAACCCCAAACCCCTTACCTCGCCATCATCTCTTAACGCCAATCTCACCTCCTCCTCCCCAATGCACATCCTTACCTTCCCAACCTTCTCGCCTCTCCTCGCCTCGACCGCAATCACCCCCGCCTCATTCAACTCGACAGCCGCAAGCCCCATGCCCAATACTCTCGCTGCTTTCCTGCCATTTACGCCTTTGATACCCTGAGAAGTTGCAGACTCAGTCAACAGCATATTATTGATATGCGGGTTATCTGCCGCCATAAGACCAAGGCGTTTTGCCTCCTCGACTACATCCCCAAGCACGCACTCGCTCACGCCGCTACGACGCGTGCGCGCTAGAATGGCAGCAAGGAAGAGCTTGGAGGATAGAGGAAGCGACTTTAGATACTGCTGTAAAGGGCTGCTCGTTGCTTCGCTGATAGCCTGCTTTATTGTTGTTATCGTGACTGTTCCCTTTGGCTTCTCATTTCCACGTTTCTCGGCGGCAGCATGCTTCTTTCGCTTGCTAGGAGTCGTGAGCAAGGGGTTCTGCTCCGTGGCCGCTTCCGCCTCGGCAATTTCCACCGCACGCCGGCAGATATCGAGGGCGCGTCTGGCATCGCCGCTCACGGCAGCGACTTTCCGGCTGGCAAACTGTATGGCGTCCGGCTCGACGATCGAAGGTATGTGAGAGAGCCGCGATTGGATGATTTCCTGGAGTTGGGTGTGGGTGTACCCTGGAAAAGTGATACGTGTCAACCCCAACCGGCTGCTAATTTTGTTACTCAGCGTTCGCTCAGGGAGATCCATGGTATTAGCCACAGCGAGCACGATCAGCCGGCTATGTCGTAGACCAGGCCAATTGAAGAAGTTATACATCACGCTCTGATTTTTCGTGACGAGCTGGTCCAGCTCATCCATTAGGACCACGCAAGGCACCCGTCTCGGACTTGGATTGTCGAATTCTCTTTCCAGCAGCCCTAGCGCATGAGCTGGACTGACCCTCTCCCCTCTCAAAGCTTCCCATAGCAGCGAGTAGCTCTGGTGCGGATCTGTAACCTTCATCCCGTTGATCTCTACGAAAATGAAGTCATCCAGCTCCTCCGCTTGCACGCTGGCATTTAACTGCGCAACGACTTCGCGGACCGTGGCTGTTTTGCCCGTGCCGGGCGTGCCGGAGATGTAGATGCATGCACCAGAGCCCGCCGATATGGCGGCCTCGAGGTGGGTGTAGACGGTCGTGAATTCGTTTGTCCTGCATGGGAGGGTGTTGGGAACGGAGGAGACGTGGAGAGTGGAGCGGGCGAGCTGGAAGGGGGAGGTCGTGTGGTTGGGAGAAAGTATGCGGGTGCCGAGGGGAGTGAACTCGAGGGGCTTCTTGATAATGACCCTGCAGTTCAATCAGATTAGGGGTTTCTAAGCTACTACAAAGGGGTCGAAGGCTTTACCGTTTATGTGTAGGGGTGATGAGCTTCTGCGGAGTGCGTTTGACGGATTTGGTCGGAGTTGAGACATCTGCAAGCTTGCGCTTCTTCCTCGGGGTTTTTGGGACATCTTCTTCTTCCTTGGGCTCCCACTATTCAGATTAACTTTTGCAATAGGCGGTTCTTAGTGATAGCCTACATCAACAACAGGATCCTCGGAGCCTCTCTTCCTCTTCCTTGTGGCTTTGGTCTGACTCTTGACACGCTCAATCAACTCTGAGATATCCTCTTCCCCCTTGTATATGTCCTCCCAGACGAATTCATCGGTGTAGGTTGCGGTGCGAGTATTGCATCCTCTACGACAAATGAAGAGCTTGCCGTAGTCCTTTGATGTACGTGGAATCCTGCCAGAAGGGTATTTTCTCTGAAAATTATCGGGTGAGACGACGGACACTCTACCATTGATCGAAGGAAGGGGATTCAGATCCCACGAGGGCGTGATATAAACTTCGTTCTGCTCGAAAACTCAGCATTGACACCACCCCAAACATCAAAATCCCACTGACCGGCAAAGCATCCCTCCTCTTCTTCCCCTTGTTCCGAATCTCTCTCTCCGTCGAAAACCACATAAAATTCGCCGCCTTCTCCCCTTCCTCATCGTCTTGAAAATCGCATATCAGCCCTATCCATGCCTCTCCCACACCCTCAGCTTTCAGCATTACGCAATCCCCGATTTTACATTCAAAATTTCCCATTCGAGCGCCGACGATAGCCTTGTCTCCTTCGTCATCTTGGTCGTCAGCTGCGTAAATCCATTCCCAGGGGTGGTCTTCGAGGCCGAGCTCGTCGTCCGAGTCTTCTCGGGCAACTCCGCCGGTGCGGAGGAGCTGTCTTGCGCGCTCGGCTCTTGCGGTTTGGGTTTTGGATGGCATTTTTGTGAGGGAGCTATGCCAGGTTGTGGGGCGATTTGACGGATGGCTTGGGGGACGCGGCGACGCGCCACGCTAATGCATGCACTTCAAGCTCGCTTGATAGCAAGGTACATCATCCCTTGACGAACCCAGGCAAATCAGGACCTCAAGTCCTTGAGGGCTCCTGGCTTTCCACCATTCAGGCAATGCCATGCTACGTAACTTGCTATTCCGGGCACTGCGCTCTCCTCATCATGCACGGTCTCATATATCTAAATCCGGCCAGAGGCGTCTCTTGTCAGTCAAGCCTGATGATGTGAAGCCAGACACATCTGAAAAGACCCGCTCTCGTATTCTGCGTCTAACGCAGCGTCTACCAAAATTTCTTCAGCGGTATACAGCGCCGTTGGTTCATGCACCACTGACTCATATATCGGCCTTCCTCATACTGCACGAACTGACTGCCATCGTTCCTCTCTTCGGCCTCGCTGCAACGTTCCATTACACCCAGTGGCTACCTACCTACTTTGCTGAAGGAAAGATCTTCAGCGAAGGTACGAAGAGATTTGGGAATTATGCTCGGAAGAAGGGTTGGCTAGGCCACGAGAAGACCCGAAGGTATCGATGGTTTGGAAAGGGCGAAAAAGGAACAAGGCTTGTGGTTGAGTATGTGTCCTGTCCAAGTACAACATTGGCAGAGCAGAGTTGGATTAAAGGCTAACAACAAGTCCAGGTTCGCAACCGCATACGCGATTACGAAAGTCTTAATGCCGTTCCGAATAGTCTTCAGCGTTTTTGCTACGCCATGGTTTGCCAAGATTTCAGTTATACCATTCATGAACGCTATAAGAAGAGCTCTCCGATCGAGAAGAATGAAGCCTCCCACGTCTGGAGCTGCTGGCACAGGAGCAGTAGGTGGAGGTGTCGGATCCGGTCAGAAGTAATCATGACCAAACCCGGCGAGCCTGTCACAGCAATTACAGCAAACCGCTGAACGCTGAATGTCCACGGACTCACTGCTACTTACAGCAGGTTGTAAAGATTATAGAGCCCGATCTCCACTCAACAAGTTCAGGACAGAATCTGCCCATGTTTTGTACCGGTGCGGTATATATCACCTTGATGCTTGTGGAATTGTACATATTGTGTCTGACTCTCGTCTCCGCCGCCGCCAAAGAGATCGAAAATCTTACAGATTCCCGACAATGTATAATTACGAAAGCGCCGGATCCGCTGTTTCCGCGTAACAGCCGGGATCTGTACCTTTGAGGTCCTTAGTACCGTTGCAACCTAAATTGTCGAGCAAGTTCTGCACCGGAATTGATCGAAGACCAAATAAACACAATCCGCTCCATTCGCTCTCGGTACTAGCCTACGGGAGGAACCAATCAGGTGTGAGGGGCAGGTTTCTCGAGCCAGATATGTATGACAGTATCTCCCAGGCTTCCTTAGAGCTTCACTCGTCACATTGTCATAACAGCTTTCCTCCATGAATCCTAGAAGGAAGGTGTTGTAAGGCCGTAGTTGAGCAATATCTAATCCAATATCAGTATCCTGTTGTCTGCAAAGTGCAACCGAAGAATAAACCCCTATTGTAGTCTGAACAATACGAACCGGGCATGAATATGGTTGATTCATTTATTCCAGAAATGCTTAATTTGACGACAATTTCGTTTGTTTACCCCGTTTGCTTCACCATACTTACAAAACCAACCTGAAGAAACATGCAGCTGCCCGTTTCTATTACACTTCTCCATGAAAGCAACATTTACGAAGAAGCTAGCAGATTCTATTTATGACTTTTGATTGACGAGCAGTCTGTCTCTTACTTCAGGGTTTTTACCGAAAGTTATTGCTGCCTCTATTCTGAGCTCTCAGGTCGTCTAAATCATACCGGTTCACTTCTGCTTTATCAATCAACATCATCTTCTAGCTTTCACATCGTAAAACAGAGAGCGAGCGACCTCTAGTAGGTAAATTTACATCACAAAGAACACTTCCTTCGTCATACGGAATCACCAGTGGTCATCCTCCACAATGAACTATGAGAAGCTGAACGCCAGGTTGTGGCAGCAGAGCAACCCGTACGAGTCTCTACAAGCAGCAGTAGACTCAGGCAGCTCCGATGATGATCACGAAGAACCCTCTAGGCCATCGGACACGAAAGAGACAGCAACCCCTTCGGTCCCAAATCGGGCACGCCTCCCTGGCCATCCATCTCTTCCGCCAAATCCGTCAGCGAAAGGGAAACAGCCGCGGAATGTTCATCCCGCCCATCGTCCAGTCCGTGCGATGAGACCACTTAGGGTGACTCTTTTCGATAAGAAAGACAACGTCGCTAAAGCTGCTTTCCGTCAAAGTCAGCCTCCTACCAAAAAGTTCATTCTCGGTAAACCCAGCTGTCTGATCGAGAGCGACCGGCGGAAAATGTACAATCTTCTCGAAGAGATGGGAGTCCGCTTTGGATCCTTTATCCGCCCGCCGCAAAATCTCTTGGATCGTAATCTACTGCTCTGGGGCGATGAGAGACAAACAGCAAAAACATGTAGAGAGCTACAAGAATGGGTACTGAAATCTGAATCCCCTTCCAACTACAACCGAGACTCTGGGAATCCCACCAAAGGGAAGGATAAATTCAGCAAGGACTTTTCGACCTTAAGCCCAAAATATGAAGCGGAGAATAAGAAGCTAAAGATAGAAGCACAACTACAGAAATATCAGCAAATACCAGTCGCAGGTGCATCTTTCCAATATACTGGATATTTCCTCTGGCCAAGGGATGAGGTCCACCCCCAAGAGCTTCTAGGACAGAGCTGCGAAGCGTTCGATCCCATCCGCATGCACTGTCGTGCTCACATTATTTTCGAAAGCCAGCTCTCACTCTTCAAGATCCTATCAGATGATGGTGCCGCAATCCAGAGTGCCATTAAGCGGATCGAGGGCACAATGAGAGAGTTCATTGCTCGCAACAACAAACCAGTAACACTGTACATTATCGATCCACCTACTCCAGCAGCTATGCAAAAGCACATCATGATGCTCAATGGGCCTCCCCTGACAGAGGCAGGTAAGGCAACCATGCTGCCAGTACTAACAGGAGGAAGTCTGGCGTTGGAAGAGCTCAAGGTCTGGTTTGATGAGAGCCAGAAACTGACGGATAGGAACAAATACGAGATGCAACATGCTCTACATAAAGCAATCGTCCGACTGCCTTATTATCGCGGTCGTGTTCAAATGCGTGTTCTTCTTGGAACCTTTGCATTGTCTGTATTTCGGTGGTCGAAAGAGACGAAAAGCATTACGTTCAAGAAATTCGGAGATGATATGAGATTGTCTAATAGCAGAGGTGCTATGATTCGCAAGTAATTACAAGGTCACCTCTAGATTGTGCCCTTACTGACAATTGGCGTAGCCTAAATCTGAAGATAGGCGCAGAGCAGATCATCGCTCATTGTTGCCAAGCGACTGGAGTATTTCTACCTGTAAGCGCGCACGCGAATACTTTGGAAGAGGTTATCCCCATACATACGGCCCGCTACAATTTTCGTCTTCCGGAAGTGGGGCCCGTCAGATTCGAAATCGAGATGAACAAGACTGGTGGTATCGACGTATACGAAGTCTCCCGCAAGCAATGGACAAAAAGCCCTACCGAAGCTGACCCTAGCGCTCAACCTCCCCTCCTTGAACTCTTCATGACCCGACTTCAAGAGTACGTGCCTTCCTCCATCCATCTGATTCTCTTAGTGACGCTCGTAGGGGTATATCCTGGAAACTCCAAATCGCCAACGAGAACCTTCTTGACCCCACACGCATCAACCCCCAAATGACATATTTTGCCGACTCCGTCCAATTCCGCTGTCCTACCCCTAACCCCAAAATCGAACTTACCGGCCACAGACTCTTCTTCGAGGTCCAGTCCTTCCCCATCGAATCCTTTGAGCAGAAGACCGCCCTGCGCTACCGCCTCAAGAACCACAGCTCCTGGCTCTTTGAGATTTCGAGGTACGATTCATATGCTGTCAATGAACCTTTACCCAGTAGCACGCAGTGGGGCGCAACGTTTTGGAATAGCAAATGGGATGCTGTACTGGCCGAGAATGCGAACCTCAGTATCGGACAGGCGGCGGCATGGGATCCAAAGCTTTCGACTTTCTTTGAGGCCGGCTATGGTTCGGCGGGTATGCCGTTGGATGCGGGATTCTGCGAGTTCATACAGAATCTGCGCTTCATCTTAGAGGTGCTTGATGGGATGAAGAGCCAGGATGGTTGAGCAGGAGGGAGATCAGCTAAGCTAAAGCTGAGAGCAAGTGGCAACGGCTTTGCAGCTTAAAGACATCTGACATGTGTAACATCTTTTACTGATCTGATGGAGATAATCTTAGGCGCAGGCAGAGGACGACTCTGAAGGACACTCCGCGGTTGCCCCCTGGAACGGGTGTTTTTCGGTGCTCGATATTATCAGAGCCACTCATGTACATCCACAGAGCGATTTCCAACTCGTTCGTTCGCAAATGGAAGGATTTACTTCTGCGGCACAACTAACTCTACGCTATGTGGCTCTTTCATATCTTTCCAAACAAACAAAGGTCCATGAGCTAGCTAGAGCTTACTGCAGGGAAAGTTAGGCGCCTGGGTACTAGCAACGGCTTCAACTTCAGATTAGTTCGTTATCGACTCAAACAAGTACTTTATAGCTTCTCTTATCTCCAAATCCAAAGACCTACCAAGACCAAGCCAACTCTAAATCATCTAATAATCCTACGCTACAACTTCCCTTCTCCTCACGACCTGTCCTCGTAGTCCCCGTTTGCTTCCCAATAAACCGAGTTCTCAACATTAGCATAAAGGTTTTTTTGGGGGGGGGGGGGGGGGGTTCCCGGGGCTAAAAGGGGTTGGTCGCGGA